>Ga0065711_1046242_pt1 | contig 13010 bp, 7 predicted proteins | sample Hoacrofraction12_FD_59098 | JGI IMG/M metagenome (GOLD analysis project Ga0065711, IMG submission 59098) | Hoatzin crop microbial communities from Cojedes, Venezuela - Epithelial fraction 12 v2 (version 2) | ecosystem: Host-associated > Birds > Digestive system > Esophagus > Crop | place... | reverse complement strand
GCCCCGTCGGGCCCCGCTGCCGGCGGGGGCGAAGCGGAGCTCCGGGAAAGGCAGGGGTCTGGGTAACGCCCACCCCCCCCGCCCGCCAACCCTCTCCCACCGAAATTAAGGGAATGGCAAGGTCCGGTGAAGGGAAGGAGCAGAAACCAGCTGCCCCCGGGGGGAGGGGGAATCCCCCCCGAAATTTTGAATCGTTGCGGATTCCGGGAACGGCGATGCTTTTGCGTTGAACAGGAGCTGAAACGACGCCGAGGGTAAGGGCAGGTGAAAAGAAGAAATTGTCGTGACGGTAAACTGGGTCCCCTCCCTGGCTCTCTGCCGGGTGGGACACCCGCAGGGGCGCGAGTAGGTGTCGGAACGGCGGACTTTGGCGGCGATTCATAGGAGGGGGGGAGATTAGTTCCGAGCAGAGGTGTGAGTTCTAATTTCAATATCGACTTCTCGAGATGTTCAGCTTCGTGATACGGGTCACAGCTACTGCGAAGAGAGACCCGTTTTAAGCTATGCTTTATGCATCTGCAGTAAAACCCAAAAATACAGAAAATATGAGAGAAAGATCATTACTAGGTTTTCAGATGCTGGTTGTTTACAAAACTGTGGGGGAAAATCAGAAAAGAATGAACAAATTGAATTCTGAAGACCTGGAAATCTTTAACTGAATTTTAACAGAAAACACTCACAATTAAAAATTAATATTTGTCTCTGTTTCCCCAAAAATGTAATTTTTATATTCCAAGTGCTAGGAATTGTTCTTAGTGCCTGTCGTTGACCAAAATCATACTTCAGTGCTTAACAAGCGTAAGTTTCAATTTTTTTCTGCACCAGGTACATGGCTTAAAATTTGTATTTAAAACATTTTTTTTTCCTCCATCTTCTAGTTTGGTAAATTTGTTTTTCATACTGCAATGCAGCCTGGAACACCGTGGCAGCGGGCTTCAGCCCCAGCACCGCTCCTTCCCCCATCAGAGCAAATTTTGTGCCTGTGGTCGAGAAGTGAAGGAGGGGTAGAACTGTTGCTATTAGGCCTTCAGAAAAATAAATGTGTGTATCTCGCACTCATGAGTGGCAAGTGAGTAGCAGTGGTGCGGGGAAGGACTCATTCTGTGGCTGGCACCCAAAATACGGCAGCGAGCTGAGGAACGCCCCTCCGCTCCTCGCAGCCGGAGCCTGAGGGACCTCGCTTGGGATGACGGGATCCCACTTCTCCTGAGCGTCCCTGCTCCCGAGAGGCAGGGGGCTTTCCCACCACGCAGGGACCTGTGCCTGTTTCGAAGGGGACAGCACGCTGGGCGATGTGCGACGAAAAGCCCGTTTCTGGGCAGGTGAGGCTGGTTTGAAGGCGTGCTCCGAAGACAGAGCGTGCCTTCCTGCTGGTGGTGCGAGCTCGTCACCAACGAGACCGTGTGGTGGCAAAGGTAGGACCCGACACTGGCCAAGGCTGGGCATTTGCTTGTTGTGAAGAGAAGCCCGACGTGTAGCAGCAGCACGTGCAACTGGGTGCTGCCTTGCGGCAGATGATCGAGGCTGTGTCCCCCAGAGAATCTCTCCCTGAGGGCTGAATTTAGGGGGTTTGCCTCACACTCCCGTATACGCTAAGGCAGTCAGGTCTGATGTGGCTTGGTGTGAATTCAGTTTCTTTTATAAACAGCTGTTTGAATGCAAAACTGCCCAATGCAAGACACGAGCAAACTCTAGTGCTGTAATGCAGAGCACTACAAACGTTCACGCACAAGTGCAGGCATTGCTTTGCCTTCTCGGTGCACTCTGTGAAATCAGTCCTGGTGTAGGAAATTATCCTGGAAACCAAGGGTCAGAAACTATGTTCACTGATGATCTCACTGCGTCTCTACAATTATATATAAATAGTTTTTCTTGGTCCTGACTAAAGAGTTTTAGGTGGGTTGAGTCACGCAAGGAACTACAAAGGCTTAGAAAAAAACAGCAGAGATATCTCAGAGAGAAAATTATGACCAAAATGAAGGAAAGCACACTTTGAGGAAGGACATGGGTTAAGAATTGCCTGTGTACCTTTAAAACACTGGCATGGGCCTACTCCTACTGTCATACCCTGATAATGTTTCACAGCAGTAATGTGAAAAGAAAATCTTGTAAGGAATACAGAATTGTGGGTTCTGATAAACAGTAAGATGCAGAAAGTTACAATTCGCCTCGTAAGACATTCCTATAAAGCAAATCAAAGTTATCTTCTAACTAAGCTGGAACGCTACGCAAAAGAAGAATCGGGTATTGCTGGGAGCGGCTCACTGGGCAGGCAAGCAGGTCATCAAATAAAACATCCATATTCAGAAAGACTGGCACAAAAAGGTCGTGGAAACGTGATTGCACTGACCACACTTGTTGCTTACCTGCCCTGGAAATCCTACATCCAGCACCAGCCTGCCAGCACCCGGGGTGCAAAAGTTTGAGCAGCAAACATTGTGTTCAAAAAAAGGATTAAGTACTTATTAGCCTGAAGGGACCTCTCTGGTTTTTCAATCTGACTGCATACGTACCTCATGCTGTTGATAATACACTTTTTTGGAAGCTCAGGGAGAAGTCACGCTTTCCCGCCTGGAAGACACCACGAGGTGTGTGGGGAATCCAGCCCTCGCTGCAGCCGCTTGCCGCTGTGCTTAGCTGCCTCCAGTGTTTCTCACTTCCAGCTCGAGCTGGGCTGGCTTCAGCTTCCAGCTGTTGGTTCGTGTAATGCCTTACTTCACTTAGCTAAACAGTCTTTTCCTATGTAATATTTTCTCTTACGAAACTTACTGTATTCCACATCATAATCTTTCTTTTCTTGCAGAATAGATGCAGCTCCTTAGTCTTCTACAGCGATTTCTCCACTCCTCAGATTAATTTTTGCACCATTTTTCTTTGCACCCTCTGCAATTTTTCAACATTGTTTTAAAAATACTGACACGAGAACTTGTTATTCTAACATCTCTTTTGCTGAAGGCACACACCAAGTAAAATACCTTCTTGGCTACTGATGCTTACGGCTGTTGGGATTTTTTTGCCACAATACATTTTTAAAGATACAACATGCTGATGTGTTTTCCCTCTGTGATCACCACACTATTTTCAGGATCCCTACTACGAGTTTGTAAAAACCGTGGACTGCTTGGTGGTGTGGAGCTGATGGTGCAGGGACGTTTCTGGAGTTTCTTTTGAACTCTTACGTAGCTGACTGAGACTGCAAGTAACCAGGCTGAAGGCTTTGGTGATCCCACGTGAGCCTATGACATCTGCTCATGACCCCTTGTAGAGTCACCCTTTCCAGGACCCTTTCCAGGACCCTTTCCATCACCTGACTTTCTTGGTCCTAGATGTGCAGCGCTCCAGACAGCTCCATTCCTGTGCTGTTTGTTCCTGAAAGTGCCAAGAGACTTAGTGATAGTCTCGGGTGTTTCCAAATGTCCCGCTTCCCACCTGACTCACCAGTCTTCTTGTCACTGTGTTACGTGCAGAATTTGTTGGTGTAGTTTTATAGCAACTTCCAAGTTACTGACGAACATCTTGCACAGTTCACAAACTAGGTAATATGAGTACCTCTGTATAGTGTTAATATGCTGTACTCCTATATAGCAGTATTCATACTCATAAACACTAAAGATTTTCTGTTTTACTCCAGTTTCTTGCAATTTTTGTCCGTTTGCTGTGTGCATGGTTTGTATTGTGCAGTGCCTCCCCTGTGAGATGAGAACTTTGGTTTCACCAGGCTTCCTGCTTCTGCTCTCTGTTTCGTTCTCTAGTGCCTCAGTCTGCCTGAAGATTCAGCAAATACTGAACTTTAAGTTGAATGCACTGCTTGAGGGTTTACACGGGTCAAATTTGGCTAAAATGAATTAAGATCAGTATTGCTGTTCTTCATTTTGCTGTTGTCCGTCTCTGTGCTCCATCTCCCTAAAAGCTTTTTGGTGTTTTAGGGCTTGGCAACTGTTACCATGGTGTTCCCAGGGATGTTTTTGAGGTGCAGCCTCTGGGTCTGCGTTGATGCAGAAGACTTCAGGCTCAAAAGCTGCTGGCTTGGTAGTTTTCACAGGCACTGAATTAACTGAAATAAATTAAAGACAAAAATCATTATAGTGAAGCAGCACGGGGACACATATCACTGACTTCCTTGTTTCCTTCACCGTCCTGAGAAACCCAGTTTTATTTTGTTTTCAGTTTTCAATTTCAGAGACCTTTTACAGATAATTTTAATCTTCCTTTTTTTTTTTTTTTGCTTTTCCTTTTTTTCCCTGTGCCTCGAAGAATGAACTGTTAGCTGCTAATTAATCGCACGCACAGACGGTATGTGGTGCGCGGTTGTGCGAGTGACAACACGTCTGCTCCAGTGACACGCTCTGCAGCAGCTGGAAGGTACGCGGTGATTTTTACTCCGTGATGTATTTCCAGGGGCGCTGCAGCCGGCTCGGGGGGGGGGCAGCATCTGGTGCGTGTCACTCACCCGTCCTACCCAGCCCTCACGGGCCGCGGGCATCACCTGTCTCTCCTCTACTGATCGTGGCAGATGAAGAGATCATTGTGCAGGGCTGGAGGGGAAATCTAGAGCTGTCGTGAGGGAGCATATTGACATGTGTGAGAACACGCTGAACGCATTGATTTTAGGGCTCGGTTTTGCAATACGAAGTTTTTTCGAGAAGCGGTAGAGGGATGGGCTCAGTTTTGCCCTCAGAGGTAGAGCCAACAGCTGTTCTGACGCGTGTATCGCGGCACATTCGGGTCGGAGCTGAACCACGGTGCACCCCTCTACCCCCCAGCACTGAGCCACCCGAGGGTGAACCCGGCTGGTTCTGAGATTCATTCACTGAGATGCTCTACAGGTATTTTGGTGTTTGTACATAAGACATATAATACGTATTTTTTCAGCTGTGCTCAGGACAGAGAGACCATTTCAGACAAAATGTTCCCTAACAATCAGCACCAAGCACAAAATAGTATTTTCCTCTTTTATTTCACTTTGGTTTTATTGCCATGATGTAAAAGTAGAAACCGGCTGTGTCTGAGCTCTGTTGAAGTTTCTTAAGACCAGCCCTATGAATATGATATGTGCACTGCTCTCTTGATGTAATTGTGATACGTAGATCCTCCGCAATGTCCAGTCTCAGTGATTTTGGTGGCACACAGTCATAGATTTGCCAACTGTGTTTTGAAAAAGAAAGTGGTTTTATGTGAAGGCCTTAATCCCTATAAATGTTTTCATTTTAGAAGTCTCTTTCCGCTTCTGTCGATAATATTTCAGACAGAGGGAGGTAGGTGGCAGAGAAAGACTGCAGCTAGAGTAAGTGGCTCGATGCAAGGAAAAGACAAGATGATCAGGTCTTCAGTAGAGCACAAACAGGTAAGATATGTGCTTTCTTGTCTGTGCAGACTTTCATAGAATACTGACAATATGAAGATGGGATGAGAAGAAGGAAGACTCTCATTTACTTCCATGATTAAGTCTTCCTCAAGTGGAAACTTTTACTGCTCGGAGCGGGCAATATTGTATTATACCAGAGGTGCTCACTGGTTCACTTCCGTTTTCTTCAATGTGTATTTGGCAAAGCCTCGAGAAAGTGTTGGTAGAAAATGTTAACAGAGTATATTTTAAGCGCAAAATGAAGTAAAAGGAAAGTTCATAGCAAAATACTGGAGGTGGAGCCATGGTACAGGCAATTGTGTTCTCATCGCCTGGAATTGCCCCAAATAACGTAGCTGCTGGGTTGAGTGTAAATAGGTGCGATTTCAGAGACTGGAAAATATCTTGACTTTCTGAAATGGAGCAGAGCCCACATTCAAATTTTTCTATGTCCATACTGAACAGACAGCTTAGTCCTGGTGCCTGCAAAAGCCAACCCCATCTTTAGAAATGAATTTGGAAAAACAAACAAGAGAGAGGAAGACAGGAAGAAAGGAAGAAAGGAAGGTGCAGCCACTACAGGTATGCACTCAGTCTGTATGACGGAGAAGGGCACTAAGGAAAATGTCATTTAGTTTTCATAATAATGCCGATTTATTGCAGCCCAACCCACTGAATACCAGTGTATACATAGCCATATTATAGCCCATCTGGAAACTGCCATAATTTTATAGTTGTATGTGTAGATTTATCTCATTTAATATGGAAGGATGAGAAAATAGTATGCAGATGAATTATGTGTAATAAGTAACAATGTTCCAGGCTCTATTGTGGACACCTGGTCTGTGCCCCATGCCCCTGCTTGTACACAAAAATACTAAAATAGGGATGAAATGATGAAGTCCTATGCAATGAACACAGCCCCAAAGGGAAATCATAAAATGCGTACCAGGGATCATGAGCTGGTGTCTTTACGCAAGATGGCTGTGCATTTTAAAGAAGGAGCTTTTCTCACGTTGAGGTAGGCACTTTCCTGATTGCAAGGTGTTTTACATGCGTGTATAAATCAGTCAGTGGGCTGGCAGAGGAGGTAAGAGCCATCGACTTAGAGAAAGTAAACAGTTTCATACTTCTCTCATGATTATGCTTTCTTCCTTAAAGAAGGCTTGCATGCATTAAAGAACTCCCGCTCTACAGCGTTAAGCTGATGGAGATGCTATCCTAACAAATCATATTTCTGAAATGCAGGTCTGGTTTACATATCAAGGTAAAAGAACGCAATTTTCAGTTCAGAAAGATATCCCAATTGAGGGCATCTTTAAAAATTACCTTTAAGTTTCTGTTGAGGGTTCTGTATGGGCTGGTAAGAGCCAAGCGCACAGGGTGACAAATACTTGGAGCTGCTGCTTCACAAGAAATGAATAAGCAGATCGTTGTTTAGGCTCAGAATCCGGCACAGTTTTTCAAACAACAGTTTTCAGAAATTGCTGTTTAACTCACGGGCAGTTCACTGACCAGATGGGAGGATGGTTTACTATGGAGGAGAGTATGAAAGCTGAAGAGCTGGCCAAACCCACAGTGGAATGAGAAGGCAGCTCAAAGCTATTTCGGTGTCCCTGGCTGTTGAAATAATACAACTGCTTCATTAAATAAACCTGCTTGTCTGCCATGAAGGTATTATTTCTTGTTATACTGCCTATCGCTGGTCATGGGGACAATTTAACCAGTCTGTGCAACTCTTGTCCTGATTTGCTCCTGTACTCCCAGCCTGGGAACAGACTGGGACTTGTCTTTACTGGTTTTGCTGTGCAGGGATGCTGCTGCCTCCGGGAGCCCCTGCGTGCCTTCCTGGGGCAGGCTGGTTGTCGCCTGGGCTGCTCCAGCAGGGCAGCTGAGGCAGGGGTTGAGGGCGATTCCCAGGGAAATCAGAAGCAGGCGAGAAAAAGCTGTTGGGGAAAGCCTGCCATCAACCCCACACTTCAGAGGAAGAGCGGGAGCCCCGGGAATCCCCCACAGCTCCTTCCTCTCCCACACGCCGCGCGCTGCATCCGAGCCTCCTGCACAGCCGAGGACAGAAGCATGTCTTTCAGTATGCCGTGTCTGTCCAGCCGGCTCGTGCCAAGCCATACTTCAGTCTCTCGCCTTCCAGCACCATGCAAACTCCACAGTCCTCGCATTCCCGCAGCGCGGGACACCCCGCTCCTGCCCCTTCCGTACCCAGCACAGTTGCGGCCACGCTCCAGGGGAAGCCACACGCAGATTAGTGGGTGTTGTGCTCTTTTCCAGGTGAGCATCTTCTCACGGGGGAGGAGAACTTTCATTACTCAGCAAAACGCACCCAGGTGCCTGCTCCCCTGACCTGCAAGTGCTGTTACGGTGTTTGAAGCCAGTGTTGGAGAAGATGTCGTACAACCCTGTGCTTTCTCTTGCCCTGTAGTTTGCATATGCAGAATTATGGGTAGGCTGCTGCTTTTCTGTTTGCAGCCGATTTGGGGTGTGTGTCCTGCTCTTCACTGGAGCTGCAGAGGTTGGCCGCCAGTTCTTTTTCATGTTACTTTTGCACGTTACCCTGGCACAGTGTCAAAAGTCAGTCACCCCGTAGAAACAGGGTAGTGTTCGTCAGTTCAGTGTTCTCCAGTTTGCCCAACCTGGGGATCCCTGCTGCAGCTCACTGGGAGATGCACATCCTCCCTTCAGTCCCAGCAGCATCCTAAAAGTGACTGCCCCGTGGCACCCTTCTGTACGCTTCTGTTATTTGAGAAAAGCAAGATGACTCCCGCTCCATGAATTGTATCAGTGTTAATCTCCTAAATCAGTGATGCTGCCTCACAGCTTTTATGTAGATGAGAGAAAGCTGGCACAAGGGTAAAATGAACTTTCCAAAGGGTATTCAAGGCATCCTGAGACTGCGTGTTTTCATCCAAGCAGTTAAACGTGCATTAGTCAGAACAGTGTTTTCTCCTGCATCGGGAAGAGCACATGCTAAAATACTGATTCCACATGCACAAGAAACACTAAGGAGAAAAAAATACCACCCTCATTAACTTTGTAAAAAGGCAATTATTTCTAAGCCAACACAATTTTTTTCTTAAACTATGTTCCTCTGTATTCACCATTTATCCTAAAATATAAGACAGTTACGTGTTTCTTAATCAACACAAAGAATCAATCCGTTACTTTTCAGAAAGAATAACAATATTTAAAACACATATGAAAACATGCACAAAATATATACAGTGTTGTTCATGCTGAAGATCCCAAATGCTTTAGAAGCTGTAGTTTAGATAGTTGCTAGACTGTTCCTACCAAGATTATCTATCTATCTATCTATCTATCTATCTATCTATCTATGTCTCTCTCTCTCTCTCTCTATCTCTCTCTCTCTCTCTCTATCTCTTTCTCTCTCTCTCTCTCTATCTATCTACCTTCTTACCTACCTAATAGCCGATTATACAATTTCTTGTAATTATCATCTCTCTAAGTAGAGACAATTTGAAAGCGATTTCGTGGAAAGTGAAGGCTGAGCACCTAATATCTAAAAGCTGAGCCTTCAGTGCTAAATGTTATGCTGGGGGAACTGGAAAGAGCACTTTGGCTTACTGGGTTTGGGCAGCCTGAAAGCTAATACGCAGCAGATTCATGGACAAGATTGACTTTCAGTCTCTTTTAGGGACCCATAATGTTTCCAGTTTGCTGTTGTCTTTTGTGGAAACACTTGGCCCAAACCTAAACCATTAATTTCCCACAGCTCTACTGAGTTTGTATTTTTCTCCCACATTTTTAAAAATTTGCATTCAAGGAGAACTGGAGACAGGAATTAGAACTGTTTATTGTGAAGAAGACAGTAAAAGTGGTTAATAAGTGTATGCAGGTATGCATATACAAATATACACGTACACACACACATGTGTATATAGACATTATATACCTATAGATAGATATACATGTACATAATCTTTCTCATTACCTGGCAACCATAATGAAAGTCTGGAGATGAAAATTGCTAGCAACAAACAACTTGTTCACTAAAAACTGTCAAAAACTGGGAGAGGGATGCTTTTCTTAAAAAAATGGTAGAACCTAGTATTCAGTTAAGAACTGCCTTGACATAAAGTATGTGGCCAGACCAGTAGATGATGCTTCTCTGAAACCAGAAGATGCCAGAAGCAGGTCCTTCCTTCTCTCCTGGAGGTCATGGAGAGTGGCTGTTCCCAGTGAGCACCTGCAATGGAACACCTCCTGCCACCCCCAGACCGCAGCTGCTCCTGCATCATGTACCACTGTACATTATAAAAGGTGATTGAAGACATCGGCCAAACCTATGGGGAAAAAACCCAAAACGCTATTCGTGTTCATGCAGCAGTGTTTGGTGGGTGTGTAACAAATGCCCATACTTTGGAAGAAAGCTGAGCTCTGCCTGTTTTCTACAAATCAAATCAAATGTTCAAATTACAAGAACTGCATTCACAAACCCGCTGTTAGTTGTCTGTATCACTTCAAAATCCAAGGCAACTGGGGCTGGGAATATTTACAGCCATCTGTGAATATTTTGGACTTTAAAATGTCACTAAACTGTCTTGATAAATTTTTGTTTCTTTTTTGCTCAGTTTTTGCTTACCTCTACAGCAGGCTGGAAAGTTACGTTTTTTTCCTGGGCCAGCTTTTTGAATAGATAGGAAAATACTGAGCAAATATGGAAATATTTTGGAAAAAATAGTCCATCTCCATTTCACTTCTGGAAAAACTCTTTCACTGACCAGCCTCACCTGTGCTAAAAGATTACATCTGTTAGTGACTGAAGTTCTCGGAAATAAATTCTCTGCGCATATGGCACAACGTTAATCTGAAAATGAACGGTTAATTGAGGCAGGCACAGGGAAAAGCTAGGAAAAAGGAGGATTCATTAGGAAATGGATAATTTAGTATTAACACAGCGGAAGATCATCAAGCTATAAAAACAGTTTTTAGCCACTTACCCTCTCTACGTTTTTCTGGATCTGCCTGTTTGCCTCTGGTTGAATGCAGTATAAACAGACCCCCTGATGCAAAACAGGGCAGCTGGGCACGGTGCAGGGAACCCTTCCTCTGGCTAGGCTTGCTGGAGGGAACGTGTTTGGATTACAACCTCTCATGGTTTTTTGGTAGCACTCTTGATTTGATCTCAAGTGCTTCTCATGGTGGGAAAATCACCAGGTCCAAAGAAGTAGTATGTTTTTGGAAACCTCTGAGGTCCAAAGGAGGCTTCAGTTGGGTAAAGGATCTGTTCCAATCATCTAGCATGGCATCTCCTAATACTCGTACGTCAACTAGGAGCTGTGGAACATGATCCCATTAGATCTGGGGGTGCAGTGAAGACTGACCTATCGAGGATGGATAGGGAGTATGCTGTTCGGACCATGATCAGGCCTTGTTACACACTTTAAAATACCTGAGGATGAGAGGTTTTCTGTGTTATTACTGGTTTGGAAGGTGTTCAGAATCAAACACTTTTGACTCTTTGCTCTGCTTTTGCCATTGGGGCATAATTTGGAGCAAAGAGCAAAAAAAATAATCTGGAATTAATTTTGTTCTAGATACCATCCAGTGGCTTATAAACTCCTGGTCCTAGCAGCCTGAATGCAGACACAGAGCGGAAAGCAATCCTGTAGCCCTGGACTTACCCTCAGCGAGCAGAGTCTCGTCCACTGACTCCCAAAAGGCTATTTTAGAAAGAAATGCTTGAAGCAAGACATAGAAATAGGGATCTCTGTAAAATATACTTTTAAAGACGGTCTTGTATACATTGGTTTCATGTTATATAATGGCATGTCAGACACGCTCTGCCCCCATCCGAGGGCTGAGCCCTTTTCACTCAGTGCGGTATGGAGCACACACGGTCCTGGGCTGGTAACAACCCTGTGCTTTGCATCACTGACATATTTTAGAAGACATCGAGACACTGGATTCGAAACAAATATAGAGAAAATAAGAAAGACGTAATGTGTAAAAGAGTATTTCACGCACATCCAAATTATGCCCAGACAAAATATTCTTGTGAGAAAAATAGCACAGTGGAGGGAGAAAGGCAAGTGCAGTTTGGTGGAGTGGACAAAGAGCTAGCTCAGGCGAGCCTGGCTGAACAGTGGTTACCAGGCTGTAAAAAAATGGACATGGCAAATGTACTACATTTGCTAAAGGCTCCGTGAAACTCCAGGGAAAACAGCGCGTTCTCAGAGTGGCTCCGCCGACAGCGAGAAAGTTTCATTATTATTAGTCATATGCTGAGGATGTCAAGGAATTTTAAGGCCGCACTCTTTGCATTTTTAGAGGTTATTAATGAAATAGCATAGCAAGGTGAATTACATTAAAATATTTTTCTAACCATTCCAGAAATCTTGGTCCAAGTTGGCATAGGGGGGCTGGCAAGTGGTGAACTTTTGACCGAAGCTCGGATTGCCGGGAGACACATCCTCCTTGTTAGTTTCGGGTGACAGTTCACTGTACTAGAGGGATCCACTTGTGTGTAAAGAGGCGAGTGGGGGAGGAAGATTTAGCGCTGCATTTTCACAGGGGCAAGAAATTCCATCCAGCTCAAATGTGTTTTGGCCTGCTGCCCGGCTCCTTGTCAAACACATGACCATCACTCGGCTTCCTATTTCTGGCACGAATCTGGATCCCGGGGATAAGCGAGCCCCATTAGTGGTTAAAATTAGGCAGTCGAGCTGTGACAACACATGCTGACTGTCCAACAGAGGGTAGACATATTTAAAAACCAAAAAAGATCTAGACGCACCAATATTTAATGTCAGCGCCATGTGTAATTCATCAGTTTGGGCTCCTATAATTTAGATAGCTTCTGATCTACTTCACGGAGAGGACTTAGCAGGATTTTCTGGCTTCCTTCTGACCAAAGACTTCCTATATTGGTTGCTAAAGATAAGATTATGCCATGAGTTTTTTCATGGTAGAAATCCATAGTCCTGGCTTCTCAACCTGTCATAATCTAGTCGTATGATGGACGACTTCTCCTGACCTGAGAATGATGAACCAGGACATCTGTTTCCACAAGGCTGTACTTTGATTGGGAAAGTCTGTTTCCAATTGAAACAGCAGCAGAATAGCTGGTTAACAAGTAGACATTTTGGGGTGCTCTATAATCAGAAGTTTCCATTTGCCAAAAACAAGTCAGTCAAAATGTTTGTGCATGTATGGATGACTTTCTTGGCAAGGTCCCACACAGCTCTCTGGGCTTTATCACACTTCCCCACAGCCTGAGATGCCCTCCTTGAATCCATTCATGAAAGACCATTACCCATCCTTGAAATTTCTTCCCAAGCCATTTCTGCATGTTGAGATACATCCAAGAAATCAGCTAGGGAATGTCAGGCTGGGTGAACAGGCTGTTGCAGTGGCTGATATTTTATTTGATTGTAGAGAGCTTAAGAAGTGAACGTGCATTTCCACATAGGCACCGTACCCTTCCTCATCACCGCTGTCCTCTGAGTTGCTCACCAATGACTGAACCGAGGAATCTGATGGCAATGATGTCCCATAAACTGATCCTTTCTGTTGTGTAAGAAGCCCTTGCATTGCAGAAACCTGCACCCTAGTCAGCCTTTTAAACCTTTTAACAAGTGAACTTAGTATGTTCTCCTCTCCTCTCCTCTCCTCTCCTCTCCTCTCCTCT
>Ga0065711_1046240_pt1 | contig 13010 bp, 10 predicted proteins | sample Hoacrofraction12_FD_59098 | JGI IMG/M metagenome (GOLD analysis project Ga0065711, IMG submission 59098) | Hoatzin crop microbial communities from Cojedes, Venezuela - Epithelial fraction 12 v2 (version 2) | ecosystem: Host-associated > Birds > Digestive system > Esophagus > Crop | place... | reverse complement strand
GGCGGGTATAAATCAGGTCCATCCTCGGTGTCTGTTTCTCTGGGATCAAAATGGTCATCAGATTCTGGCAGATCTACCCCCCGCATGCCCTGTGTTAAGGGTTTCATCGTTCGTAGGACTAAATGTTTCAGAAGGCTGCAGCTCAGTCTGTTCCTGCTTTTGCAAGAACGAAGGAGGGGGTGGCGGACGCTTGTAAGATAGTTTCTGCGGGTTTTAGAGCATTTAAAGCTGTATACGCTGTTTTCCAAGTAATAATGATTTCATCAGGGACTTCAAGATGCAAGTCCTTTTTTGTCTGCAATTCCTCCCCCACCTTTGCCCACAACGAGCTATCATATGAACCTGAGGAAGAGTACCACGAGCAATAGTCTCTTATCCAAACTAACAATTTAACCAGCTTTGTAACTGATACCACAAACCCTTGTTCTCTGAAAATTCTCTGTAAAATCTCTTGAAGGAGCTTTTGCTCCTTTGTAGCTGACTGTCCCATCTTATAAATCCGCAGCGGCTCACCTCAGTCGTTCCAGCGAAGGATGATGTCTCCCCTTGTGTGTGCGCACGCATGCATATGTCTCTCCTCTTGGTCCCAGCTGCGGTTCACCACTGGTAACGATCTCCAAGTCTGAATATGTTCATGTCCAAATATCTTTATATCCAAATATCTTTATGTCTGAATATCTTCATGTTCGAAAACCCACGTTCGGGCACCATCTGTAGTGAATGACTTCACGGACCCCAATCTTGTGCTTGATCAGAATCCTTTTATTGCTCAAGTGAATACCTTATATACTAATACAATAGTTACTAGAGCCAATCAGCTTTGGATTCGTGGCTTTGCGAATGCTAGTTCACAGTTGCTGTTTTCCAGGATCTTTTGCAGCTGGACGTGTGAAAACAGCTTATCTCCTGAGAACAGAGAAGGGAGGCGCAGGACGCGCTGATCCTTCAGGGTCATGAGACAGTGCTGTTCTATCTCAAATTATATGGTTTCCCACATCCCCTCTCCTGAATATTAGTTTTCTAGACTCTCCAGGGCTGGGCAATGTTATATCTATGTCTTTCTACAGGGTGTATTTGTGCTCACCACTACAGGTCCTCCATCTCTGCTGAGACCTCAGTCAACAGGCTGCTGTCATGTAAAACTTAACTGTCCTTGCCAACTCATCTGTCTTAAGGCAACTTTGGGAAAGTAACTCCTATTTGCATATGCTTCATTAGTGATGTTCAGAGCATTAAGGCAGCCAGATTTTTCCTCATGGGAGCTACTTAACAGAAGAGCAAACATTTTCTACAAAGAAATACTACAGGTGACAAATATTTACACCTCAGATTCATTAAGTGCACTTGCTCTATTTATTTCTGGAGGGTGGGCTTGTCAGAGAACAATCAGTAGCCTTCGCATCAAGAGCGGTAACACAAGCAGGTGGCTATCCAGAAATAATTACAGAGGATAACGGAGGTCCAATCATGGGTTTTCTTTAATTTGTGTAATGCATAAAAACAGACACAGAAAGGGATACAGCAAAATCAGATGACACAATGTAATTTAAAAATATGATACATTTTTCTACGACATTGTCCTTAGCTGTGACTAATCTATCCCAGCATCACACACCCAGGCATCAGGGACACACTGCCCTGGACACTGTTCTGCTGTTTGTCAGTGGGACCCTGGAAAAATTCCTATATTGCCATCCCTGGTTTTGTGACATGGAGGGGAATGTCAGCAACTTCCTCTTTCCCTCTGACATCTAAAAATTCATCTCCAACTTGCAATTCAGAAAACATATTTTGGTGAACTGCTTAATGTTTTCTGACATCAGGTGATCTGTCTCTACAGCAACACAGTGACCGTGGCTCACAGGAAAACTGCTAGTCCAAGTCAATGAGAGAGGCTAGGAGTACAGAGGTGTTCTATTACAAGTTAAGAAGTTACCATTTAAGTCTTCAGGGTAACACAAAGATTTTAAAAAATAGTGGTTTAATGAACCTAAGTAATTTTATTGCAGATTCTTCTCACTCAACATCTAAGAGAGTTTTACTAGTATACTGTAAATCTTCCTATTTATCAAATGATATCCTTACTTAATACAAAATACTATCTCTTTATGGTTTCCCTGCTGTGTCATATGTAAAATATCTTAGCAGGACAGAAGGAAAACATGTCAGTTTTTAATATAAAACCAGCCCATTTTCTAATGGAGATAAGTCATGAAAAAAATGAGATAAAATAAATACCATTTAACAAACATTTTAATCTCCCACAGATTCATTTTGTATTACTATTTGGCAATATTTTTTCTGTTGCTCTTCCTTGAAAGACTCTTTGATCTTCTTCCTTTTCAGTCCCCCATCCCTGAAAGATACAGAAAAGAAACAGCCTTCAGCTCACTTCAGGGTCAAGGCAGAAAAACTTTACAATATTTACACCACATAATCAAAGCAGTTTTCACCCTAAATGTTGTCTTTTGCAATACAATGCTACATGATCTGTACTGCCAAGACTTACCACACTACACAAACAATGCCTTTCCTTTAACCCAGCATTTAACAGGCAAATAATTTATTTTCACCAAATACTAGCTGCTGGCTAGGTCCACCTGTCAAGCTCTGTTTCTCTTTTTATACTATATTATTATATTTATTCTAGTGGAACTGCTCAAGGAATAAAGTAATATTTTCTGATTCAGAGTCAGTAAGGATGATGGACTACAGCGCAAGGAAAGCAGACCTGGAAGAAGTTTTAAAAGATTCCAATCTAACCTTTCAGAATACAGAACACCTAAATATGCTTTAAACGCAGCCTCAAAGGTGTTGCTTCTTACCAAGGAAGGACAGACATTCCTCCCTGAGCAGCAATCACAGCCTTGACTCTGTTGGCAAAATGAACAGCGTCTTCTTGTTCCTGAAAAAAACAAAACAAAACAAAACCCACCCCACAACAAATGAATGTTTTGCTTTACAACTTAAACATTTTCTCCATCTCTCACTTAGAGAGATATTTTCAGATAGCAGGCCCACAAGCCAAATGTGACCCGCAGAGCAGTTCCAGCCTGTCCTGGGGAACACTGCCTGGTTTGACACTATTCCGTGCCTAAAAGAACTAAGTGTGAGGTTCTGTAGTTTCTGAAGCAAATCTGAAACAATACACAGTGTGAGGTCACAGGTCTGGCCAGAGCAGGGGATGCATCTGCTCCCAGTACTTCAGTATCAGTCTGAAGCCGGGAATACACCCACAGGATCACCCTTAGAGGAGATGGGGTGCCTTGAACAGGATTGGGGCCTAGTGCATTCATGATCAGTGAATTATTGCAAGTTCACAGGAGTCTGTTTGCCTGAACCACAGAGGACTGAAGACACATGCATTACAGCAGCTTTCCTGCCAAGACTAGGGCTGAGCAAAGAGTAGACAGTAAGAAACTGGGGCATTGCTGGAGCAAAGGCCTGGATCACTTTGTCAGCATCAAGTTGACATCCAGGGGCAGTGGACTGAGAGGCTGTGCGAAGCTGTGGAGTAAAGCTGCTGAACAAAGGATTAGCTGGATATTCTGCAGGGCTGAGAAACAAGGTGGGAGGAAGCTATGCAGATGGAGGTAGAGGGCAACACAGAAGGCAGAAGCACCCCAGCATGGAGTGAAGAAGAGGTCTAAATCTATCTATCCCTTCTGGAGTAAAAAAGGGAGGTCTGTACCAGGCTGAGGGGCAGGACTCCTGCAGCATAAAACCATGTTTTAACATCTCTTCTAGTCTGCAGGAGCAGAGGAAAGCAGGACAGCTGCATCCAAGTAAAGAATCTGTTTGGGAGCAATAGGGAGCATGGCGCAGAAATGTCTAAATATCTGCAAGAGCAGTTTTTACTTGAAGATAACTAACCCACATAAAACCATGCTCGCTTAATTTTAAGACTACAGTGTTGCTTTCTGGCCTGTCCATGAAGTTGTCAATAAAGATTCAGAAACATAATGCCAACACACCATGTGTAGTAATGCAGACTTCCTCCCAGACAAGATTTTATGAGCATTTTAAAAACACAGGGAAGCGTACGTACCTCTTTGACCATTGGTGGCAGGTACCACACATTACAGACAATAGCCCAGCTGGTCATCATATTAAAAATATAGGTCATCATGGAATACTTTGTGCTGTTCCAGAATGCATCTCCAAAGCGGGGGTCATACTGGAAGACAAGAAGAATAAGTGCAAGGGCATGATCTGCTACCTTATTCTAAATCACATAAGCTGCTTGTTTTTGGCCACGAAGTCACAGTTCAACTTATTAAATCAGGAGCAAATCTAATCACACCTCCTAAAAGCAGCAGTAAAATCAGAGTAAATCTCCACATTTCAGTATTTATTACAAGTTTGTAACTGTTAACCTTTACAAGCAACACAAGACCCCAAACTGTGACAGACCCATTGAAACACATCTCAGCTGTAACAAGATCGATCTGCTCAAAAGGACTTGTCATCTACAGACACGCTGACTACAAAGGTTTACTTGAAAAGGCTTACACCAGCTTTAACAATTTCCATATGATTTGGCAACATTATACTTTCAGAAAAAGTAACTAACATATCTGGAGCTAGGGCAACTTGCCTAAAGCTACTCAGAAAGCCTTGGAAGTCCCAAGAAAAGCGCCTTTATCCCCAGAGCACACAAGAGCCAGGAGCCCTATGACAGAAAGGGCACACAGAAGTGAACACGCAGCACAGCAATTGCAACTGTGCTTTTCAGGTTGCTTCTAACCTGTTGTAAAGATACTCATTTCCCATACCACACTGAACTGCAAGATATTGCGCACCATGAAAAGATTCCATTTTCTCAGGTTTTATTCAGTACCTTATTCACACAGAACAAAACCCTTTTTAAGGTTTACACATGAACAGGTTTTCTGACATGAGAAACTTCTGCAAATAATCCTTCCATGCTTGGAAAACTGCAGATACATTACCTTGATTGCTACCGGATGGATGGTCCCTCCTACCTCAAAGCTTCCCTTCTTAAACATCATTACTGTTGTGTTGTTTATGCAGGTACCTGGCCAGAATTAAAACAGATGAAGAGTTTAATCCACTCTAAGAAAAGTATCAGCAAATGAATCCTAAACTGTCTTAAGGAGACTGAAGTTGCTAAAGGAGAAAGTAAGCTTTAGTTCTGAAACATAACCCCAGAGCCTACTCTCTTCCATTGTGCTACACACTAACACAAACAGACTGTCATAAAACTGTTGTAAAATACTAGAATCTGACTTATTTTAATATCTCACAAGAGCTAATTAATTCTACAGACTAAAACCAAACACCTCACCTGTAAAGATTGAATATAATAAACTGTACTCAGTGGTAAGAAGCGAGAAGAGCAATAAAATCAATATAGTTGTTTCCTACCTTCTGGGAAAATTAAAATGGGTAATTTGGCCTTATCTGCAATGTGTTCTCTAATTCTGTGGAGAGAAAATAGAATTTCAGTGTGTACTTCACATTTGTATTTGGCCAAGAATCTAAGTATCCATTACTTTTACGCAGGACAAGAAAAGCACTTGCCCAATTGCCCTTTGCCAGTCACTAACCTCAGTCAGGATGTGCACTAGTTTCAGGCCTTTATCTTAGAGGTTCTCTCTTGCTAATTGCAAAAATAGGTTTTCTGCAAAACTGTATGCAGTTTTATTTCACCATTTTAACCCAATTAACATGAAGCTGAGAGAACAGTGCTACTTAAAGCATGTAAAAATCGCTTCCCATTTGTCTTTGACAGGTTCCAGCTGTGAACACAGTTGAACATTTCTTTTGACTGAAGTATATTCCATATTTCAAGTTTTCATGCCTTGTAGGTTCATAACATTAGTTTTCTATTTATCTAATAATTCTCCATATCTCGTTAAGAGTTCAGAGCTGATGAAAAATGTACTAGGGCAAGGCATGATCTGGGAAACAAATGTGCTAACAGAACTCTGATTTCTGTCCTGACATCCTGAACCATCAGCCTCGAAACTGAATAAACAGGCTTCTGCCTGTGGCAACACGGAAATTCTCAGAGGTTACGGGGCAAACAATCAAAAATTCAGTAGATGATTGCTATACTCTGCACCTTCATTGATGGAGCAGTTCCAAATCTTACACTGATGACAAGCTACAACTGCCCATCAAAGAGAGATGCAGGGTGAGAACACAGTCTCAGCTCACGCTTGGACCTTCACAATTACTAGAAATGATGTGACAATTCAGCAAACACCTCACTGCCTTACTTTTTCCTCACCAGATGACGGTCTTTCATTTCTGAGCGCTCAAACAAAACATGCCGACTGGTTTGCATGCAAGATTTTTGAATAAGCCCCAGAAGCCCTCCATGCGCCTGGCCAACCTGCAAGCCCAAAATAAACTGGTTACTATGGAAAAACTCACATTTAAATGACAGAATTCTGAATACAGATGCATCAGTTTCTAAGCTCATTGACAAATGATACCAATCCTTTTGGTCAAAAGTGTGCACACACCTGCCTGCATCTATTATTTTGCAGTCCTGAATGTGAGTTTGAATGCTACCAAATCCCACTCTTTCTACCAGTAAGTTTATCATCTTACCCAACACTTCATCCGTGGGCATCTCAACACTACCAATATTTACTAACTCTCTTGTTCATACCAAGGAATAGCATCCATCACTGGCCAGGATTAGAACATCTAATGGAGATGTGTGGTTGGCTACACAGATGCCTCCTTCCTGCGGTCTGTTTTCCCTGCAATGACAATGGTAAAACTAATTATCTAGTGTTTATTCTCCAGACTACAGCCCCATCAGGTGACCCATCCAGTGAACTTACATCCACAATTAAGACTCTCAGTGACAAAAGCATTTCAGACACAACTTATCTGCAGATCCATAGGAAGTGGAAGAACAAAAATAATTTTGAAGTACTAATATTACTATGATATATGTTAAAACTTCTCACAGTACATTACAGCAGATAAGTCATCTTCGCTCATACTTCCAAGAGTCCCTTCACACTTCAGTAGTTTTTCACCAAAACCAGTTTCTTTTCAGCTGAGAATAAGACTTAATTGGAGTAGGTATTTTAGCTGTATACATTACCATTCATGTAGGTATATATCAAAAAATATTTGGACACTAAGACTCTAAAAGCAAACACACTAGAGCACGATTTTGCTTGTTTTCTAAAGCACAAAGATAAAATATTTCAGAAGCCTCCATTACATAAAGCTCCACCACTAAGCAAGCAAGATATTACAGAAACTTACTGAAATACCATCCATAACTTACTTTAGAAGACAGTGTGAAGAGTTAGTTACCAAACAAATTAGCTAATAGAACAGCTGAAGACTTTATGGCAATGTCCTTGCACGTGATTATAACACATGCATGGCAAACATGGAAAAAATGTCCAAGTATATATTTTACTAAGAACACAGTAATACTTCATCTTCGCTTACCCTGCCAATACACAACAGAAAACTCAGTAGGACATGCAAACACCTTGACAGAGTCTAGATGATCCAAATAGCCTCTCGGATCACATTGCACCGTCATAGTGTCTGTGCAGTAATGGACTAAGAATCCTACTCCGAAACTTGAGAAATTGAGTACTGTAAGAAATCAAAATCAAGCTAATGAAAGCAGGGTGGAACCACTCACCTGTTATGGAAATGAACAAGACCACCCAGACATCGGACACCTAATGTGGCGCATATCATCTGAACCTGGTTGCTCAGCCAGCATTTAACTCTAAAAGAAATGAAGCCATACATATGTTTCCAGTTCTACGTAGTCACTCATAGAACAATATAACGTAAACTCCCCAAATTATTTTCAATAGCTGCTATCACAAAGACCCTATGTCATGGTTTAACCCAGCAGCCAGCAACTAAGCACTAGACAGCCACTTCCTCACCTCTCCCCTTCACCCCCAAGCAAGATGAGGAGGAGAAACGGACAAAAGGGCAAACTCATGGCTTGAGATAAAGACCGTTCAATAAGACAAAAGAAACACTACTACTACTAATTATAATGATGAATACGCAAAACAAGTTATACCAAATACAATTTTCTCGCCACCCAATGACTGATTTGCAGCCTTGCCCCGAGCAAGGATTGCAGAACCCAGCACTCACAAATTTTGCAAAACCCAAAAAAGACCAAACTCCCAGAAAAGAGAGGATTCGAACTCATGGAAAAGAGAAAGATTCCTCCCCCTGGCCAACCCCTATTTATAAACTCAGCATGACATCTACGGTATGGAATATTTCCATTGCCAGCTTGGGCTAGCTGTCTATGCTCCCTCCCAGCTCCTGCACATCTGCTCATTCGCTGAATATGGGACAAGAGAAAAAGTCCTTGATTTCTTAGCAACAACTAAAAACCTTCAATATTATCAACATTCTTCTTGTTCTAAAGCCAAGCCACAGCAGCTACTGGGATGGAAATTAACTCTATCCCAGCTGAAACCAGGACACCATAAAAAGCTGATGCATTGCACTAACAATGCTATGCAGGAAGAGCTTATCAGGTATGAAAGATATATTGTTTCATTCTTCTACTGTAATCTATTCTAAATCCTCCAGATTCAAACCAGAGAAGATAACAGTCAGGGGTTTGTTTTATAGATTTGTTTCTGGAAGCAACTGCTATTGACTCATTAACATTAATTTAATATAAAAATATTTGTCTAGTGAAGCATGTTTAATTTTTTTTTGCACTGACAGGACATAACAATCTCACAGTATTAATATGGAATTGCTCAGGACAGATGATTTTATTTGCCCTATTCTGACTGAAGTGCGGCACACTCATCTTCCACTCTAAGACACACTTCCAGCAGTATCTATCGGGATTACATTGCATGTCCACTTTCAGATGCCATTGCCATATTCTCTCTCATAGTGCTTTATGAGCTTACAGTAGAGAAAAAGTCACCCCACAGTATCCCACATTAATCCTCTGGACTCAAGCAGATTTATATCCCAAACACATTAATTTAGATCCTTAAGGAAATAAAAAAGAAATGGAAAGAGGCTTCAGCAAACACCTACCTGCCATTTGGAAACTGTCCTACTACTGTAGTGGTGAAGACCAGCAAGAGGATGTTGAAAACAGCCAAGCAGACGCTACAAAGTAAAATAAACTTCATTAAATGCTAAGCAGCCCAATTGGACGAACAAGCAAGAAAATATTTTTTTAACCCATTAATCCATTTCACAATTCCTCCCTCCACCACTAATAGCATCTAACTAGTAACAGAAACCAGTTAAGGCCAACAGGATAGTATGAGCACATTTTCACTCAATTAATTCTGCACTGACTACAAATATTGTGCTGCCTGGAGCCTGTCTTCCAAAAAACACCATGCCCTGATATGAAGCTGTCATGTGGTAAGGAAGCCATCGTGTTCAAAGAGGATGGCAAGTAGTGGCTAGTGTTCTTTAATGTAGGTGAAATTTCTCAGTGCCAAAAGAGACTCACAATTTCATTTTTAAAAATATATCCAGAAATTTCAGTACATATTTCCACCCCAAGCAGTAAGCTACTACATAATCATGAAAATTAAATGTCATTCGTTACTAATGGCTGAGCAAAACCAATATTGAAGCCATTGCTACATAAATGTGTTCTTCTTAAGCTGCATATGTAAGTTTACACACAGGCGTATGAGCTCTGCTATGCTATTGACTGATATGAAATCTCTCTATGCATTGCAGCTATGTTTTAAATATGCTGTCCTCCCACCAAAGGAATAAGAAATTTTAAAAGCTCCTGCTCTTTACAAGAATGCATGAATATTTGTTAGTTTGGTCAATATGATAAAGGCTAGTTTTGATTAAAATAAAATTTCATAAGTCTGAAAATTTAATACAATCCAAGCGGATGTCTCTTTTTCAGTCCAGCCCTGTGCTCCCTGAACATTGTCTTTGCTTCAAATCCCAAGTATTCAGCATACAGTCTCCCTGTCTCTTAGATGGGTAGAGCCTGATCCTTTCAGTTGGAACAGCTGTTACTTTATGTAACAAAAAAATCTCCAGATCATTTCTATAAAGTTTTGGTGGATTTTAAAAACAAATTAATTACAGAATCACTGAATGCTAGGGGTTAGAAGGGACCTCTGTAGATCATCTAGTCCAACCCTCCCTGCAGGTTCACATAGAGCAGACTTTTATTAGTAATATAACATATGGAACATGAGAAAGGTGTATCTTTAGCATCTTTTTTTCTTTTAGGGATATTTGAGTTTCAGTGGCATCTTGGAAAAGTCATGCCAGGTTCTCCTTTCTGCACTAGTCAATAGAATATTATTAGACATCTTTCATAAAAAGTAATACGAAAAAAAGATCCCAGCAAATTACATCTGGCTTACCGAAAAGGCATCAGGAGACAATACCGAATTAGGATCCCAGTGACCCACACAACTGTCAGCTGCCAGCTGACATGGTGCAAGTTGGCATTGGTTCTGCTGAGGAGATTCCAGGACACCAGCTCCTCAGAGGAGAACCGTCGGGTGACTTCGTCTTCTGCAACTGCCTCACAGCCCTTCTTGGAGAAGTACATAACATCAGCAAGGTTGAAGCATCCATGCCACTGGCCAGCAATCTCCTCTTCCATGGATGTTTCCTCTCTCTGGATGATCCCTGCACAAAGAAATAAGTCTTCATTCTGCACAGTGGAATGTACAATATGGATTCCAAAAAGAGTAATATGCATGTGCTTTTTAGAAATAGCTCTCCTTCTACTCCAAGCACCATGATTGCATTGTTATGCCGTATTTACATACCGGCATTTAGTTCCACAAGTTACTTCTCCAATCTTATACCATATAACACCACTAAATTGTTGAAGAAAGCAGAAAAGCATTCAGAGCAAGGTGCAAATAAAGCCTTGAGCACAATGCCTACTTCATTGTCATTTACAAACAGCGTACACACACACCTAGAAACATCAACAGTGCACTGCCAAGATTGCAGACCCCTCTTGGTGCCTTGTCTCAAATTCAGGCAGTGTTTGTATAGTTGTTCTTGCTGCTGTTGATTAATTTTACTTTTTTGCAGCTTTAACAAACACCTTCTTCTAATATTTTTTCCCCAGAGCCTTCTCTTCCCCTATCCCTTCCCCTTGAAGTTTCTTGGTAGTGAAGTGACTCTTACAAGCGTCTAGATTTTTACCCTGAGATACACCCAGTGTAACACAGAAGCATTGTGCAGGAAGAATAACGTATTCATGCTCCGTATCTGTAAAATTGCACCTCACAGGATGGCCACACAGTAAGTCTCAGTGATGTCTGCTGAGGTCACTCTGAGACCAGATTCTTATCTGGCTGGTCACAGTGACTAAAATTCTATTGATTCATACCAGCTAACACTTGGCTTTTTTGTTTGCAGGTTTGGGGTTGTTGGGGGTGGGGGACAGTATTGGATGACATTAAATATGTCTTATTTAAAATACATTTAATTGATCTTAATCAACATACTACCCCCTGATCAGAATCACAGAACTTTCTTCCAGCTGCACTTCAGTCAAACCTTAAACATCTGGGAAATCATCAGACCTGATATTCATCAGCTGACAAACCAAGCAGTCAAAAAAAAAAAAATTACCCTCTCAGATTTTATCCCCATGCCTAGTGCAAACTGTAGTAGCTGTGATCCATGGGATGGTGTAGCTTCTTTACTTGAGAAACCCTGGGTCTTTGTACACTAGGAGTTGCAAGAAGCAAGAGAGAATCCATACAGATCAATGTCAAGGGCAAAGAATACTCATTCCTCCTGATCTCACGAGGAGAGAGCTGATGGAGTCAGAAAGTACAAAATACTCATGAAAACAGGGACAGCTTCCCAAATGCTTATCAGCAATGTCTTTCTATACCCATACTAGTCTCTAACACCTTCTATTCAGAAGACTCAATCATTCACAGATTACCTTGCTTATAATGTACTTTAGGTCTCTTTTGTAGGTTTGTAACTTTAGCAGTTGTTTGCCCAAACAATTCCATTTTCGCATTCCAGTTTTCTTACATAAGATCAGATGCAATTTATGTTTCTGTTTACTCTTTTCTAGGTAAGATTAAAATAGCGGCCTTTTTACAAAACAAATAGTGCTGTGTCACCTTCATTCAGAGATCTTACCAGTCGAAATTAAATTTTCAAGTGCCAGCGCCTTCCGCTTTTTCACTCCCTCCTCAATCTGCAGGGTGGCCCACTGTTCCCAAAACAAGAAAAGTAGACGTTGATGGTTTTGATTTCATCATTTCCAGGCATTCTGTAATTACCTCAGGTGAATTGTTTGAGCCTCTTTTATTGAAGTCAGGTTTTAAATTTTAATTTTTCAAATTCAGCCTGAAGGTTGTCCTGCATACCACCTGTTTCATTTGTTACACAGATTACCTTTTGCCATTTTCAAGAAAAATTGTTTGGCTCTAACTTCTTTTCAGGACACAGGCAGTTGATTTTTACCCTGGGGCTCCACAAATTACTGAGCTACCTAGGAGACTCTATGAGGTCCATGGGTCCAAATCTCTCTCTTCCCCAGTTAGCTTCAGGCAGTAGAATAACGCAAAACACTATTACTGACATTAGAGACATGCTGGAAAAATAGATCTAAAACTCAATGTCAAAGAATAAAAGAGAGTACCTCAATTTTAGGGCATTCATGCAGTTTCTGTTAACTGAAAACAGAGAAGGGACCATTTTGTATCCATAGCATTTCTGAAGTAGTTTTGGTAATAAGCTTTCAACCCTTCCCTCTCTTTACCTTTTTTGAGCCACACGAAGTTTCTCCTCCCTGTGCAGAGCAGCATAACACTCCTCCCTTAGCAAAATGAAATATACCAATATGCCTAATTTTTGAAGTTTTCATAGTTTTGAATGTTTTCATAGGATGTTTTGGGTTGGAAGGGACCTCATAGATCGTCCAGTTCCAACCCCCCTGCCATGGGGGCAGGGACACGTTCCACCAGACCAGGTTGCTCAAAGCCCCATCCAGCCTGGCTTTGAACGCTTCCAGGGAGGGG
>Ga0065711_1046236_pt1 | contig 13011 bp, 10 predicted proteins | sample Hoacrofraction12_FD_59098 | JGI IMG/M metagenome (GOLD analysis project Ga0065711, IMG submission 59098) | Hoatzin crop microbial communities from Cojedes, Venezuela - Epithelial fraction 12 v2 (version 2) | ecosystem: Host-associated > Birds > Digestive system > Esophagus > Crop | place... | reverse complement strand
GCAGGGTCACCCAGAGCAGGCTGCACAGCACCGCGTCCAGGCGGGTCTGGAATATCTCCAGAGAAGGAGACTCCACAGCCTCCCTGGGCAGCCTGGGCCAGGGCTCCGTCACCCGCAGAAGGAAGAAGTTCTTCCTCATGTTATAAAACATAAAAGGGGATATCTTGTTTTTTTCTTTTGTAAAGTGCCACCCTGTTTTTCTTAATATAATTTGTCATTTCCCTTTTTAATCTTAGAACATAGAATTAATAGATTTTGTTTTGTTTTCTTTTGTTTGTTTCCCGAGATAGGATTGTATAGAGGGAAATGGGATGTTTTATGGAAACATAGGAAATCTTTCCAACTCCTGTCCTGGTCATGAACACAGCTTCTAGTAAAGTATGTAATGTTGCTGTCTGCGTTAGTGGTCTCTCTTGCATTCTCAGAGTAATTGCGTTTCAGGAGTTGATATTCTAGTGGCAAAGCTGCCAGGGTAGGAAGCCTGCATAGCTCTGGTAATGTTTCTTGCACGAGTCATTAGAGAGATGAAAGAAAGCACTGTGCAAGGTGTAGATAGGTCTCTTATACAGCAGCTTGTTTACTTATACAAACAATTTTTGGTTTATCCTTTTAATTTTCACTTTAGGATGTTCTCAGCCCGAGCGTGTTGCTACCCTTTCCCTGAACCCTCTGGTGGGGCGAGGGAAGGAGGGACAGAAGGCAGCAAGACGGGCTCCCTCCTCCCTCTCACCAGCCTTGCTCCCTCTGATGAGCCAAATGCTGAGCTTGACGGGGGGAAATGATAACCCTGGGGAGATTTTTGCCTCTGTGTTTTCCTCCAAGGAAATTACTGTTTGAATTTATGAAGCAAAATGCTAGTTAAAAGCACTCAGGATTTCGAGGTTTGGTCCCTCCGCTGAATTTCTGAAAGCAGGTGTGTCAGAGAACACTGTCTGCAGGAGGTTAGAGTCTTTGAACCCTTTGGTCAGTCGCTCTTCTATTAGAGGCCCAATTTTCCTAAGCCCTTCAGTTTTTATCCTTTCCATGTCTCTGTGAGACGATGCTATTACCCCCATTTCACAGGTGTGAAAGTAAGCCACAGAAAGAACGAGACTTGCCCTGTGTGTCATAGAAAGCCCGTGGCAGGGCAAGAGATGAAATTGAGGTTGCTAAAATCCTCGGTTACAGCACTGACCTCTGGCCTTTCTTACCGTCATTGCGTTGGGAGGTCTCTGGCTAACGGAGGATGCACACAAAACCCACGCAGGAATGCAGGTTTTAACGCCGTCGTTCAGCCCACTTTCACTGAGGAATTCCTGCACTGAGACGTGCAGTCTGGGCTGGACGTGAAAAACTGATTAGAGCATTTGAAAAAATAGAACAGTACTTTCCAGTTTCCTCAATAATCATTTCCATTTTCCAGTGTTGGAAATCCGGTCAGATTAGAATTTAGCCTTGGTCTGAGGGGGAAAAAACCCTCCTAACTGATAGATATTCATTCAAGTCATGCTGTAAACTGGCCATTATGAGATTTCATTTGTCAGCATGTACTACAGTCACTTGTTCTGGATCCCTTGGGCAGACTGCCTTTCAAATCAATATTAATTATGTACCACTAGACAGTAGCTAATCTGAAAGAAAGAACAAGTTTCATTTCACAGATGACTGATGGTTACTAGCATCCCCATGAGTGTGGGGTCTGGGTTTTGGGTTTTGTTTTCTTTTTGGTTTCTTTTCTTTTTTTCCTTTTGAGAAATCTCCAGTCACAGTATTGAAGCACTGATTGTGTTTTGCTTCATCTAATAAAATAAAACAAAAAATCACCTTGTTTTCCATAAATCTAACATAGAATTCAGAATTACTGGCATCCTCATAATTGAGATTCTGTAAGATCCGTCAGTGCAGAAGTTCCACTCCAGCACCTAATGCCTTCAGAGAGCTCACCCCTGCGTAACATTTTTATTCTTTCTGGGAAGTGTCCGTTGACCACCAAAGGAACCTGACAAAAGTGGCTTGGAAATGTGTGTTTATTGCACGTCATCATGCCAGAACTAGCCGTTCATCTGAAATTTGTAAAAACTGCTCCTCCTAATCGTCTGAGTTTCTGCAGTGCGATCTGTAATAACCGTGAGCTCGATGTGCTGCTGGGATGTCTGAGGCTGACAGGGAATTTCTACTGAGGTTGGATCTGTGTCCGCTTTCTCGCTTCACTGGGGGTGTAAACTGAAAGATACCTGGTTTATAGATGACGTAGTAGCAAAACTGTTGGTAATCAGTGAAAATGAGGATGCCAGTTATGTATTTGTTGTTGTAAAATTAGTTACGTGGGGGTAAGAATCAAATTAATATAGCTGTTGATGTGAAAATGCTCATTGACTTGGAAGAGTGGGTTGGGAAGTTTCTCAGAAGATCTCCCGGTCCATTCCCTCGATGGCCTACGCCGACATCGCTCTTGCTGCTTGTTTGTCCAACCCATTCTCAAACCTCCTGTGATGGCTGCTCACAGCTGAACCACGTAAAGCTTTTACCAAGAGTCTGAGGGCTCCAGCAGCTCCTCGGCAGCCGGCAGAGCTATGGTTTGCCAGCTGCAGACAAGAGGTTCCCTTTTTCTGTAGCAACTGAGATGTGCAGGTTTGGAAGTGAAGTGTGCTGTACAGACTTGCGGTGTGCCATATCCTTAACAGGCAGTTATTTTTTTGTTTTGATAGTTTAGCCCTGAATCTGTAGAACCCAAAAAATGAGAAGCCTGAGTAGCGCTTTTGCAAACGGGTTCAGGAAAAAATATACGGATCAATAAGGTATTTCTGCCTATGCTTCTGGTCGGCACCTCAGATCCGTTGTGTGCCGTGCAGTGGGTGCAGCATCCTCGCAGCCTTGTCTCCCTGCAGTTGGCAGTGCTGATATTTAGAATTTTTCTAACATGAGCTGTTCCTGGGTTTGCAAAGAACAAAGCGTTGCTTGGTCTGGGCAGAGTGTCACTGATACCGCACGTTGCTGCATCTCTGGGTGCCGCTTTAGCCCTGCCGTCTTGCTTTTCCTGATGGCTGGAATAGATGTGAATTTTGGTCCTCCTTTTTGTAGATTGCCGTATCTATTAATCAACATTCTTGGGTCTTCCTTCATCGCCATAACTCACTTGAGTCCCTTAGCTAGAAGAAAACTCTGTCAGCTCTCCATGTAAACTGAGACATCACTGCTGTGAGTAGTGCTGGAATTTTATTTATTAGGTAAAGACTCTTGGATTTCTAGCTTTTGCTCTGGAATGGCAGCTGCGAAATACGAGCCTCCCCTGGCTGTCCCTGGGGAGGGGAAGCCTGTGGTATCGCAGGCAGTGCAGGGTCAGGGGCCACGCTCGTGGTAGAGGTGGCCCAGCCACAGCTGCGTATCGAAGGCACGCTTCTAAGAGGAAGGAGTTTCTTCACGGGGCTTAGCACAAGGTCCTCCGCGCCGGGGAAGACACACGTGCTGCAGGAATCGCGTGGGAGAGCCAGTCCTTGTTGCTCTCCTCCTGTCGTCACTGTACGATGTACCTTTATCCTTATTCCATAGCTGTACCTTTGCATCCATTGCATTTAAATTCTAAAAAAACCATACTTAAATAATTTCTATATTGGGTGAAAGCATGGCAGAAACTCACTTGAGTTTTTTGGGGTTCCATTTTAAGTAGTACACTGTAAATACTGAAAATTATAATGCTTATGACTGCAGCGTGAACAAAGTTTTAGAGCACTGTGGTTTATTTTTTTTTTCCTTGCTTGTTTTGCCATCTATGTCAATGGGAACAAGTGTTCTCACTGAGAGAGTGGCATTTTCATTATTGTATATATTTCTTTGAAAACTGGGGGAAAACAAAACAATGCAGCAAACAGTGTGAACACCATCAGGGAATGCTTATCTTTTAATCCTCAGTGCATTAGCAAATATCCTTGGGGAAGCTGTGGGAGGGAGACTTTAAAGTCTCCAGACATTTAGATTAGGGAATTTAAGAATTTAGGGAAGTCTGAAATTAAAAAAAAAAGAATTGGAATGGGCATCATGTGCTTTTCATAAGTAGGCATATCTAAACACGCTTGCAAGCTACTTATTAATGTATGTAAAAAACCCTTTAAAATTAATGCTTGTTATCATTTTGTGGTCCCCTTTCTCATATCTTGTGGTCCTCAGCTGAAAAACATACACAACTAGGAGCACAATTGACTTCCTTTTTTGAAAGGGCTGTTGTAAAAATAAAGAAAAGTTCTGTGCTTCCACTTGTACAAGCACAGAAATAAGTACAATTGAAACATAAAAGCAATAAACAAACATTCACAGTTTGGGCTTCTATGTTTTTGTTGTTAAAAAAAAAGTTTAAAACAAACTAGGCAGCACGCCAGGAAATGATTCTTAAGGTTTTAAATATATTGTTTTAAATTTAGGTGATCCTTCACTTTATTAAGCGGGTGGGGGGAGTAAGAAACATTGTTGTAGGTTACCTGTTTATAAACTCTGCCTGCTGTTATTCCAGAAATAGCTGAACGGCACCATTCACACAAGCACTATCAGAAAAGAGATCACCTAAATCAAAGCTTAAAGCTGAAATTCTTGTTTACCATTTGAACTTCATCTCATTTACTGTGTTTCTATTCAGATGAAGATGTAAATAAGATCTAAAAAAGAAATTGTTACAGGCCGGATGTGAACCGGGATGCACAGAGCCTTTCCAATGCAGTCCCTTGTGTCCTGGTTTTGACCTTTGCTTGTGTGAAAGGCTGCCTGTGTTGGCAGGCACCGGCACTTCAAACTCCCTCTCTGCGTTGCGTACGGTTCAGACTGGGCTCTTCGGTTGAATATCTTCGCTGTGTCGGAAGGTGAGTCACCTGCACAACAGACAGTCGCTGTAGGGCCACGATGGAACCAACCGATGGCTTTGAGGCACCTGGCTCAGCCTGCTGCTGACTTGGGGATTTGGTTGGCTTGGGTTAATGAAGTTGGGTTGCTGATACTGCCTTCCCAAGTTGGAAGCATTTCCTTGCGTTCTCCTACCTGTTTATATCCACCTCTTCTCCTGTCCCAAATGCAGGCTTTGTAGGCAGAACTGTCGTTTTGTAAAGCACATTTTCAGTGCCTGGTTTGTGACCAGAGGTGCTGTGTATCATCATGAGTCCCCAGCCTCACAGATTTGAACGTGTTCGAGGATCTGGGACTACGAGAACCCCAACAGCGAGACATTTCAGTCATTGCAGGTGTCAGTTAGTAACACAGAAGTGCAAATGGCGCTTGGGTTTCTGTACAGCCTTCTGCACACGCAGTCACTGGATTTGTACACTTACTCACAGGCTGTACATCTGCAGACTTTGCAGGATATGTGTGTTCTTTACATCTTAAAGCTCTGGCTTTTTCATTGAATTTTTCCATTAGAAAAGCGTTTTACATTCCTCTGACATCTGCAGTCTAGTATATTTTATATATAAATCTGGATTTATTGGAAATGTCTTTACTTATTTTTCAGCTTCTTTCAGAACATTTATTGGAGAAGATACATTTGGCACGACAGGCTGTGATGCAGTACAACTGTGTTTTATCTAGCGCTGTTTTCAAGAGAGTGGGTTTCTCTAGAGAAGCACGGTTGGCTCCCGTAAAGATTTACTGTCTGTTTGACACAGCTTGGTACAAGCCTGCACACCCTCCAAGATGGAGGCACTGTAATACACAAGGCCACAATTTTCTCCCTCTCTGGGAGAGTTTTTAACCTGGGCCAGCACTTTATTTTGGGGTTTGGCTCAGCAGTGGAAGCGGAGCTGCTCTCTAATTTCTGCATGTTAGATGGTGACCCGGTGATTGGATGTTTACTGTGTGGATGTGTTGCTTTAGTTTAATAGGAGGCTGTCAGGAAAAACAAGCAGCAAGGAAACGACGTCTCAGGGTGAACCACCCAAATGCCTGGTGCTGTCACGGGACAAGGACCGGTGGCTTGGAGGAGTCTGGCTCAACCTCAGACTGCATTTGCAGAGCTGGTGCGGGTGAGCAGGAATTCAAGGAACAAAGGAGGTCTGGCTAGATTATAAGGGACTCCCTTTCTCCAGCGTTTGGAACTGCTTGAGAGAGGTTAACGCTGGTGGCAATCGGAACATTTTGAAAAAAGCAATGCTGCCTAGGCTACTACGAAGGTATGGTAGGACACACAAGTTAGGTAGACTGCCGTTTACTTTGTTTGGGTTTTTTGCTCTTTAAAGAAAGCCTCTCTCATAACTTTGTTATATCTCATAACCAAAGGCTGTGCCTTAGAATGAGGAATTGCTCTTCTTGTCACCATGTGAAAATGGGAAGAATTGTAGGTACCAAATTCTAGTGCATCTTTGGGGGAAACAGGGTTTAATGCAAAGCACAGGACTTCAGAATAGGATCTGATGCTAGGAAAATCACGTAATTTCCAAATAATAGATTCCAGGAGAGACTTCTGAGAGGAAAGATGAGTGGAATAATTATGCAGCTAGAACAAAAGTGAACTGAAATCAACCAAGGAGTGACTGAGGTGTGGAAGGAAGAGGAATGATTTTTTTTCCTAAACTCATACTTGACACTGTTACAAGGGACTTCCTGGCTCTCCCAATACTGGCTGTAATTGCTTAGATTGAGAATCTACTTTTAAACACTTTGGAAGTCCCACTGGCTTCACTGGAATTTCTTCAGGTGTTTCTTAAGCATACACTTAAATTTTCAGACTGTGGCCCATGGCACTCAGCTTTTGATTGTTTGCTAGTTTAAGATACAACCTCTAAATTAATTTTCTTTGAGCGGTGTCAAGGCTTTGTTGTAGCAAAGGATTTTAACAAAATGGGACAAATTGGGTGCTATCTGTAGCACACAGTCTCTTGAGACAGGCTCGTGCTTCATCCTACACCTACATTATCCTGTCGTGGCATGATGCATTGCCCGTGTTGACAGACCTTAATTGCAAGGTCTTTGTTGTACAAACCAGCATCTTACCAAGAAGTCTTGTGCACCAGCTGCTTAAACCCTTTATTTAACACGGCAAAGAACCCAATCTCTGAATGAAGCGTGCAGAGGAGGTGTCTAATATCTAATGAGATCTAGTCAAGTAACTCTTCCCAGACACTACTAGCTGTTTTTTCGTAGGCACTTGCTGCTGGAACCCTTTAACTTATTCCAGAGAATGCAAATTAAATGAAATTCTTTATAGGCCATTGAACGCTGCTGAATTTTTTGTTTCACAAATGAATTCCTAACAGTTCCAAACTGCCTCCTCATACTGAGCCTGCAGGATGGAGATAGTTGATGTAACCTGATGTGAGAGAGGAATCGCTTTGTTTGCGTCCAGTCTGCTTCCAGGTATCTTTTCCTTCATGGGTCCCCGCCATCGAAGTGTGTGAGTTAAAAATAGGTGCTGCAGAGCCTGTTCCAGCCAAGGAAGCCTTCTGTTATGAGTATATAGTATCTGAGTGGCATGGGAACCGGAGAGACATTGATGTATGGTTTTCCTAAAAGCTGCCCAGTAGAGCTGAAAAGCTTGGTACGGGGCCCTTTGGCAACCATTTAGGTGGGAGCATGATTTACCCCCTTGCAGTGATACTAAAGCTGTAACCTATATCTACAAATTAAAGTCAAGGATTTATGAACCTTGGAATATTTTACCCGTGCCTCTGAACTGCCAAGTGTAACTATTCTGGGCTGTAACCCAAAACACAGTTTACTGAAATTCCACTGCTTTAATGATGACTTTTTTTTTCCTATAGAAAACAATATGAAACATTCTGCCATCCAAACATAATTACATTCTGCATCTGGAATTTGTTGATGTTTCCTTTTGCTGCTCATGTACATTCAATTCAATGAAATGCTTAGCGAATGCCATCGTATCCTAAATCTTGGTTACTGTCGGTTGTTATAGCTCTTGCAATACAAAAGAGAACTGTTGGGTGGTGAATTCTGTGGTCCCCGTCCTGTCCTTTCTCATAGAAAATCTGAAGAAGTAGTTCACTCAGGCTGATACATGTCTTGCGAAGGAAGATGAAACCATTTGGGTGTCCATCGCTCAGGATGGTCCAGGTTGTGTGTACATACGCGGTGAGCTTCCTGCGGCTCTCAGTCAACAGGGACGCTGGAAGCAGAACGCAAAAGGCACCCACATCTGCACTGGACAGAGGTAGGAGTGTGGATCTCTTACAAAATGTTTGGTGGTGCTGCTGAAAGAGCAGGAAAATGCTACAGCCCCTTGCCTGCCAGTGCCTTAAAGAGAGCCCTTGGTCTTCCCTGCTCCCCTTTCTGCCCAGTATGTAAATGGGCTTTGACTCAGGGCTAAGAAAAGAGCTTGTTCTGCATGAGAATTAGTGATCAGTCATCAGAGGTGAGCTGCTGCTTGTTCTTTGTTTCCAGATTTAAACATATGGTAGTGTATATCATGAATTCTTTCATCCCAGGATGATCTGTGGCAACTGGGGAAGGTTAAAAGGAGGCATGGCTGTCAGGGACGGAGGCACCAAAGCCTTCAACACGTCAGGAGCTGTGTTGTGAAAAGCTCTCTGGAGGCAATGGCAGGCTTTCAGGTGACCACAAAATGAGCTCTGAAGGCAGCCTTTAGACGAGGGAGAAGTAATCCACAGACGTGGCCCTGGTGCAGTACAGACAATCTAATTTTGTCTGGTTCCTGCTATGGTGGGCAGAGCAAATGGATGTATTCCAGATGTTTGGAGAGATGTATTTCTGAAATTGTGTTGTAGGAAAACAAACTACCACGTGAAAGGACGCCAGTGCCAGGAAAGTGAAGGAGAGTGGCATGCATTAACAGTGTTTAATCCTTCCCTTCTTCTGTTCTTGGATTCTGAGAAGTGGAAGCTTGTGCGGATCAAGAAAGCTCCTCTGTACTAAACCTGTAGCTTTACATGTCATCTTCTGGTGAATTTTCATCAGATGCATTTAAGTTGTGCCCAAGCAGTCCTAATACAGCCTCTAGGCATCTCCACTGTTGGGGATGCCACAGAAACAGCTGAATTGGGAATATGTATGTTTTTTATTTCTTTTTTCGTTAGCCTTATCCCCAGCTCATTTCCAGCAGAAGTCTCCCGTGGTGAGGATAGTACTGAAGCTGTGCAGGAGGTGGAAGATCATTAGACAGCCACAGTTATAAGTCTGATGACTGAATCTTTGAGCAGCAGCTGTGTTTAAACAGGAAAAAAAAACAAGGGAGCAAAAGTGATTTGATGCAGTTTCGTGGAAAGAGACATTTTCTCTGCTTGCATAAATTTCAGCAGACCTAGGCTTCCTCCAGCTTTAAAGGACTCTGCAGCCTATCTAGCTAGAGTGGAAATTAGGCTGGCCTTTGGGACAGACTGTGTGTGGATCCTAGGCGAAGGGCATTTGCTCTGGAACACATTAAACTGATGGGATCATCAGCTGAAAATGAGCAGTTCCGTGAGAGTCAGAAAACCCAGGCTGTTTCCTGCTTTTTGCCTGTGCGGTTCAGCGGTTTCGGGGGTTTCTGTGTGTGTGTCTTTCAGCATTTTACAATGAAGATCCCTTTCAATCAGGGCTTTTCTGAAAGTAATTTGGCAAAGTTTAGCTACGTGCTTCTTGCCCGAGAGCTCAGGTTCTGAACGCGCGTGCTTAGCTCTGTCTGTCATCAGCAACCACTTTAACCTGAGGTGAGGATGCAGGCTCTGAAATCCCCCCCAGGCTATGTTTGTTGAAGCAAGATGGTGAAAGGTGAGGGAGGCCGATTACAGTGCGCGGAATGAAACCCGTAGGAATAAATGCACCTTCGGCTTCTGCTGTGCTTTCATGAAACCTGCAGTCGACTTCTTAATTACCTGCTCAGCAATACACGTTGATACGCTGGCCTTTACGTCCAACCAACGGAAGTGGAACCGGAGCTGCCTGTCCAGGACTCACCGAAGCAATTCCAGAAAATACAGCCTATTTCAGGAGGGCAGCACCCATCTGTTACCCCATAAACTGCCCCTGTTCTGGCAGCCCCTGCGTGGGGTGAGGGTTATCACACCTCGCTTCTCACAGCTGCCGTGCTCTGCGGGGTGGCACCGTCCCTTTGATCCACGGCTATTGGGGCATCTGTGATCTCCTCCCAGCTCAGCTGAGGGGACACTGCTAAGCTTGGAGGGCTTCTTAACCTCTGTCGCTGTGGCTTGCAGTTAGGGCACTATCCCATAAGCAGCGTTGCTTGTAAATCTGTCTGGTAAGGTCTGGAAGATGGGCAGAGGACTTGATGAGCAGCCCGATAGACAGGGGAACCCGTTCACCTGCATCAGCCACAGCCACAGCCGAACCGCCTGCCCCACGTAAACACATCCAACTCCATCCAGTCATGTCTTGCTCTCTGAGAATAATCCTACATCATCCTTTCAGTGATACCGTTGCAGTTGATGAGAACACCACCCTGGCTGGAAAGGAGGGGTATTTGGGGGAACACGAAGCACAAGTCCAGGGTAAGAACTGAGAAAGTCCAGTCCCTGCAGTCGCAGGTCACTATGTCCTCTCATCTTCTCTGTGAAGTTATAAACAACCGTCTTAAACCACAGTAACATTTTTGTGTGGTTTGTGTTTCTCCCATCCTGTTGGAAGGCTGCGCCAGAATCTTTCTGCACCTTTTTCTAATTTCCAGCAGAAATGTATTAATGGCTGGCTTATATCCACTCCTTCTTGTGCAAATGTTTTCCTGCAGATTAGATGGAGCTTCTTGCTGCTGTTTGCCTTTCTCATTTATTTAAAAAGAGCCTTGTGTACCTCCTCTCCACCTCACTTCTGCATCTTCAAAGATGTGTCTTTGGGGTGCCTGAGGGAGCGGTGCAGAGCGCTCGCCGCTGCGGGTTCTGGGTGATGTGGAGCGGGCTTTGTGTGGGCTTGGCAGCCCGGTCCAAAACGCTGTCTGTGCTGAGGTGCTGCGTCGCCTGGGTTTGTGTCCGGAAGGATTACAGGTGTGTTCCCTTCCGCCTTGGGCACAGCCAGCTGGGGGGAAAGGAAGATGAAAATGTTGAAGTTGTATCCTGAATCTCCTCCTGCCGTGTTACCTCTTTGGTTTGGCCGCGGTGTCTCAAGGCTTTGAAGCGAATGATCACCAACCCCCTGCTGCCTTGCTGAGACCGCAGGCTCTTCAGCGGCTGGAAGCCGTCGTCTGTGATCACACTGAACTTGTTCATTCAGCTCCTCAGACTTCGGCAAACAGGCCACTGCTTGGTGTGATGTAGAACGTGGAAGTTATTAAAGTGAAATATCTTTCCATTCTGAAATTTACTCACCACATGGGAAGTTTCCAGGAATAACTCACACATACCAATTTGGTGCTTGCCAGGAAGACTCTCTGTTTCAGAAATTCGGAGGACAGTACAGCAGTTATCCTGTGCTGTCTCACATGGAGACATTTTCCTTGTGTCCTTTACAAGCACCTGACGCTGAGAGCAGCGTGCTCACAGCAACAATTACATGTTAACGTAGGTTAATAAAAGTTCATCTGTCTGAGTCTTGAAATGCTTAGCTCTCCTGTTCTGTCTTGCTTGACAGCTTTATTACGGCGAATACTAGGAGAGGCCAGTTCAATATGCTGAACGCTATCGAAAGGCTTTTCTTCATGGTCTTAAGAGGGCTTCTCTGTAATTCCTGGCTGCACAATCTTTGAAAACTATAAGGTTACAGACAGATTTTTTTTTTCTTTCTTCTTTTTTAACACATGGTTTATTTATAAAGAAAGGATTCTGGGACAGAACGGGGTCATTGTTAACTCTTTTTCCCCCCTTAGCTCTTTTAGGGAAACTGCAGATTCGACGCAGTTGCTTTGTTTTGTCAGTCTACAGCAATTTCATTGAATTATTCAGTTTGAAAAATTGCCTCAAGAGTGTGAAGAGTTGAAGTATTTCATTGTGAAATTTCTAAAATGAAACTGATTTGCTGTAGCAAATTGTTTTGAATTTTTTATATCATTTCAAAACCAAAATGAAATGCTTCAGAAGGACTCAAACCAAATCAGTGCAATGAAGACTGCTTTTTTCCTTCAAGTTTTACTTTACCATGAATTAAAAAGATCACTTTTATCTGAATTTACTAGGCTTTTCTAATTCAGAAGGACCAATTAATAAGAAAAACCTGTTGGTTACCCAGCACTGCTCCTGGGCTGTGGGTCTGGGCCAGCCAGGGAGGATCTGCCTGCAGCACAGCCTGGCCCACTAGCTCGTGGTCGCCTACCAGCCGTTACCCCAGCTCATGGTCACCTACCAGCCGTTACCCCAGCTCATGTCAGCGTGCTGGGACGTGGATTCCCCCGAGAGCTGCAGAGCCGGTGAGGGCAGCAGCTGTGTGCTGAGCTCTGAAGACAGTTGACAGACCCTGAGCTGGCGTAAACTGCGTAAATTGTCATAAGTGTGTTCAAGCTGGTGATGTGATCTACACAGGTAAAGGCCAAAGGCATCCCTGAGGTCTCAGTGCTCCCTTTGGGAGGGTTGAGGGAGGACAGAAGAAGTTTCACTGTCATTCCCTCTGCCAAGCACAGTTCCTAGCTGGCCAGTACCGCATTCATCTGAAGATTGCTTAGTCACCTTTCATTGTTACTTTTGTAATTTGCTAGTTCTAACTGAGGATTTGCAGCAACAGTTTGCATCACGAAACACTTTGTTTTACTTTCTCATCCTTTTCGAGTTTCACTGTCTAACCTGCATCCAATTTCTGCTCCCTCTGGAGCTGGAAATAAATGGGACACCCTTGTACTCCTTGACAGGAGGGAGAACTCGTGTCAGGAATGGGACTCTGCTGTGGAAGATGCTGGCTATCTGGCAGCAAAGGAAAGAGCCCTGCCCAAAGACCTTCCCTTCCCTTAAACCACCTGCTTAGGAACAGCACAAAGTGGACTGAACCCAGTGGGACTTAAATACATGCCCATATTTTACTCCACCCTCTGAACAGTCACCAACTTAAGCACCTGCTCAGCTCACTTGTTAGGAGATGGTGACATGACCACGCGTCCAAGCGCTCCACGGGAACGCACATTTCGATTGCCACTTTGAGAACAGACTGCGGCCTTGTCGACAGTCAAAG
>Ga0065711_1046235_pt1 | contig 13011 bp, 8 predicted proteins | sample Hoacrofraction12_FD_59098 | JGI IMG/M metagenome (GOLD analysis project Ga0065711, IMG submission 59098) | Hoatzin crop microbial communities from Cojedes, Venezuela - Epithelial fraction 12 v2 (version 2) | ecosystem: Host-associated > Birds > Digestive system > Esophagus > Crop | place... | reverse complement strand
TCCCTGGGCAGCCTGTTCCAGGGCTCCATCACCCTCAGAGGGAAGAAGTTCTTCCTCATGTTCAGACGGAACTTCCTATGCTTCAGTTTGTGCCCATTGCCCCTTGTCCTGTCGCTGGGCACCACTGAAATAAGTCTGGCCCCGTCCTCTTGACGCCCACCCTTCAGATATTTGTGGGCATTTATAAGGTCCCCTCTCAGCTTTCTCTTCTTCAGGCTGAACAAGCCCATCTCCCTCAGTCTTTCCTCATAGGAGAGATGTTACAGTCCCCTCATCATCCTCGTAGCCCACAAATCACAGAACCTCGTTTTCCCACTTTCAGCCTATCAATTTTTATTTTCTTTATTCCCTAGTTCATTTATTCCAAGATGCAGTAAAGTGTTGATCTGTACTTATTATACTGTTCGTGATTTGTAGATTTATGTATCTATCCCCTGCATAACTGTCCTTTTTCAGAGTAAACAGTTCTTTTTTTAAACTAGGGAGGGCCAGAAATTCAGGCAGTGTTCAGTAGAAGAGCACACATGTAAAGGCTTTATCTTCTTAGGAGATAGAAATTCCTACCTTTTTTATGCTTGTGTAGACACAAATACAATGAGTTTTTATTCCAGTATCAATGATGCTAAGTACTATTATAAAATAAAAATAAACATAAACTTTGCACAGAGTATGATCTTGCTATAAAATGGGGTGGATTCTGGCAGGAATTTAGTGGCAAGAATTTAGGCAGGACTTGGGCAAGAGATTAGTGAGTTTATTCTACTGTATAACTTCAAAAAAGGAGAATTTCTACCACAGCCAGCTGAAAACAAAATCCTGAACCAATCCTACTTTGTTTACAATGTTTCAGTTATTGACATTCAATGAATGCAAACTTGCTGAAAGCAGGAAATTGAATTTGCTAGCTTGAAAAGTAATCACTAAAAGTCATCAAACTGACTTCCTGCCTTATCACGAAAATATCAGCTTTAGGCATGTCTCGGAAGTCTAGGACTTCCTTCATGCAAACAAACAAAATTTTTTAAGAAAAACCTGTATTCAGAGCAACGGAAAAAAAATATGTTGGCCCTAACTAACACTAAAGATAAGAGCATATGTTACATTTACTTTAAACAGAGAATCAAATGAGAAATAGCACAACTGAAATATGTTAACACATGAACTTACACAGACAATATACAATGAATAAAAAAAGTGTTTTCAATATGAACTGCAGATTAAAATAAAGTATTCATCAGTATATGCCTGGTCATTCTTTACAGAAACCTTTTCATATTAAGTTAAAAGGACTTAGGTTTTTTTCAGAGCTTCTTACTCATGACATTGCCAAAAGTTGAGATTTAACAAGCACAGTGGCCTGCAGTCTAATAGTAAGGGTTAGAATCATCTTTCATCAGTCTAGGCAATTTGATAAAGACGGATTTTTTGGGTCAGATATAATCTGGCTATTATTAAAAATATAAAAGTTGTGATGGTTCGCAGTTACTGTCCAGTAGCAATTCCTCTCTTCCTAGGCAAGGTAGTGAGAAGCGAGTAGCAGTCTCCCCATCTGCCACATAGGTTCTCTTCAGTTTTTGAATTCTCGTATCTGGAAACTATGCTAAGGCACATTGGAAATAAAGAGGTGATTGGTGACAGACAACATGGCTTCACTAAGAGAAAATTGTGCCTGGCAAATCTGGTGGCCTTCTACGACAGGGTTACTGCATTGATGGGTAAGGGAAGAGCAACAGATATCATCTACTTGGACTTGTGCAAAGCACATGACACTGTCCCGCACAACATCCTGTGTCTAAACTGGAGAGACATGTATTTGATGGATGGACCACTTGGTGAATAAGGACTTATGACTTACCAGACTGTCAATGCTTGCTTTTATTCAAATATATAAACTCAGTGGGATACTGGTTTGAAGATAAAGTTCTTGCCCATAAGTTCATGATCCGGGTATTTAATTTATTTTTAAAACTATTTATTTGTAATACAGTTGCTTGTTTTTCAGGTCAATGGTCATACCTTCTAGCAGTCAGCTGGGATTTAAAACATTTTTTATTTTATTTTAAATACATTTTATTTTACCTTCAGCAACAGCATTTGACTGGGACATGAACTGTGTGATAAAACCATGTGACGCATCTTTCATTTTAACAGAATCATCGGATGAACAAAAGATCCCCAACACTTTTTAAAGAAACCTACTAGCTAGAAATATTTCATAAGTCAAAGAATTATGAGCTAGGTTTGAAAGGGTATATTTTTGGATTCGTTTAATACTCTTGAAGACTTGGTTTGGAAATTTCAAATGGTCTGCAGACCCTTGCCCTCCTTCATTTTAAAGAGTTCACTGCCCAGCTTCTTGTGGATATCTTACTGAAGCGTGCATGCGCACATGTGTATGCACACACAGACACACACAAATTTAAATCCTGGAATTTTACCTAAAAACAACTCATTCATTTTATGATCTTCTAGAGAGGGCTATGTAACTTTGCAGATCACTCCAGCTGTTTCATAGTCAGTGGAAAAGAAGACATCATAACACCTATAGACAGGTTTGAGTGGTGCTTCCTAAACAAAACAAAACAAGCCAGCAATGCGGTTTCGCTGTGTTTCCAATCAATGAAATGACAATCATTTCAGCCTCTTTCTTTTATTTAAGGCAGGTGTTTGCAGTTCCTGGCTTCCACAGACTGAGACTAGATCTCAGTGTTCATCCTCTTTCTTTTAAAAACAATCTCTGTTTTGAACATTCTGTCATCCTAGGCTGTAGCCTGTGTAGTCCATTCTTTCACATTTTCCCAGGTGCTGAAAGAACACATATGGATAAGAAATGACCCATGCAATCCTATGTCACAGAGCATACAGTTTCTACATAACTGCATCGTATCTCTGTCTTCGACAAGACAGTGCCTCTTATACTCAATGAGCTGAGCAGATTTTTAACAGTGTGATGGTGAGATGAGCTGCAACATCTGGGAGAAAACTAATTGAATCTTGGAGGGTTCTTTTTGTTTGGGTTTTTTTTGGCTTAGCTTTATCTCTGCTGTTACTATTGAAACTACCACATTTAGAGCTAAGAATTTAAATACTAAATTAGGGAATGGCAGAGAATGTCAACAACAATAATTAAATAACTGATACATGGGGAGATGATGTAAGTGCAGTTGATGTAACTGAGCTAGAAGGAAGCAGGATACTTATACAAGTGTATGGGTAATGCACTCATTAAAAAGAACTGTCCTTTTCTGCATGACTTATGTCCTTTCTCACACTACCAGACAAGACGCTTTAAGACTCTGGCTTTAGAAATGTTTAATTCTGCAAATAGCTATGTTACATTAGAAAAACTACAGGAAAACAAAGAACACTTTGGCAAACCGCAGAGCACTCCAAATAATGGTTTCTCTTATTCCTGTCAAATTTGAAGTAATCCATTATTTAACATATGTTTAACACTACCTTTTTAAAGATTGTTTGGATTGCAGAAACTTTTTGTCCTAAGGCAACTCAAGTGGCCCCAGAAGCCTGATACTACATTTCAAACTGGCTTTCCCTGATGTAGAGATGTAAGCCAGATGACCTTTGCTGAACACAAGTCTTTTCATTTATGATAAGAAAACAATTGAAGGGACTAAAGGATTTATTTTATTAAATTATAGAGGTAAAAGTTTTTTCTTTCTTCCAAATTTCTGCACAGTTAGGATTTGAAATTACTCTGCCATCCCCTGATGATCTCACTGAGACGCTTTCAAATAGAAAGAAGAAAAAGTCCATGATAAAGAAAATGTTATGATTTAAAACAAATCTTACTAACTAAAAAGGAAAATGCCTTTCCCAAGCCTTCAAGGCTGAAATGATACACGTTGTTTGTCATAGAAACTTTGCCGAATAAATTAGAATGTATTGCTGGGAAGTTACAGTGAAAGAAGCAGGAAATATGTTTTTTTTTTTTATACTCTGTCTTTGAAAGGCAGAAAGCATGTGGAAATAATCAGAAATAGGACACCAAAGTTTTTGATTTTAGGTAAATATCAGGCTAGAAAGAATAGAAGAAAATTTACAACCATTTACTGACAATTCTTTTGTCCTCCATCCTTTGGCAGCTAGTGAAGTTTGATGCCTGTGGAAGTGTGGTATCTCTTTGCTAAAGCTACTTTCTTTACACATCTCAGACATTATTCTTTAGCCCTGAGTGTGTATGCACTACGCCCTTTCAACTTTCTGATATCCAGACTGCTCCTGCTTTTATAAGTTCTTGTTTAGATTTTATTCCTTTTGTCTTCCAGTCAAATGCTTTGTTTTAATTCTGGTTCTGTTAAGAATGTCCTGTGTTATTCCTGATCTGGGACTGTTCTGTATAAATAAAATAAATTTTAAATTAGACTCAATCTAAGGGCAATTAATTAGAGAAAAATGCTACTGTAGATAATGTGGAACATTAAGGTAAATAAAAGTCAATGTATCATTTAAATTCTGTCTCACATATACTATTAGCACACTTTTCTATGGCTGGAAATGTTAAATCAACAAAACCCAGTACACTAATGGTATATGTGAGGTTGAAAACTTCATAAATACACCCAGAAATACACTTCTTATATCATAAGAAGTTATTATATTACAATTCATAGCAGGAGAGAATAAAGACATAGTCCCTTCATCTGTTACTGACTACTATTCAGCAATGTTTATAAAGGAATATCTATATACAGAAATTGTAATTTACCACACAGAATTTCCTTCACAGAAGCTTCGTTCCTTGAACTCAGCATACTCAAACACGTCTTACAAAAATGTTATTACAAGATTTTGTATTGTTGCCTCAGTAAACAAGCTAAGAAGTGAGTTTGAATTTGCTTATTCTTCTCCGTTGTCTAAAGAATCTCTAAAATAACAAAAAAGGTATGCATTTTTTAGTTATGCTTAACTGTCATTAAACTGGTAGCATATACTTTTTTCTATAGACCAAAATCAACTTCGTTAATATGGCCATGAAAACCCTTATGAGTCATGTAGAAAGAATTTTGACTAGAGAAACATTAATACATAAAAAAGTAGGATTTGTCACCACAGGAAAAAAAAAGTGCTTATAGATGGAAAATAAAACCAATACAAAATTTTGTCTTTCTCATAAGAAAGTAAAATATATGTCAGGAATGACTGCTTGCTGACAGATTCGCACTTCACATTGTATCAAAACACGCAATCTGGGGATGCAGCAAAAGGATGATGTACGTAACTAATTCTTAGATTCAAGATACAGGTAAGTGTGACCAAAGGCAAAACAAATTCTAACTACAAACAAGTTAAAATAAGCAGGTATTAAATAATATATGTACTCTAAAAAACATATTTAAAAGCAGGATGATAGCCCCTCTTTGAAAATGGAAAAATGATATGCAAATCAAAAACATTTAAAATAAAAAATATGTTGGAAATGCCCTAACCTTCAATCATTACATCACTGAAAGGAGTGATAACAATGAAAGGCAGTACCCTACCTTTTAAATACTTCGAAATTTCTGAATATGAAGATGAAGACCAAAATCTGATTTAAAGACTGATGAACCTCCTATAGTTAGTTAATTCCTGGTAACAAATCAGTGAGGGGGCCCCACTGTATGCCAGTGGCTACATTTGGACCTGGTTCCTTAATTCTAAGCAAAATATTGAAAATCATAATGAGAATTGAAACTTATTCATCGAAAAGCAACACGTTAAACTGAGAGGTCTTCAGGTAAAACAGATATGTTTTTTCAAGAGCTTTTTCCTGTACTATGGAATTTTAGACAGAATCTTGTTACTTTATAAAGCATTATATTTCAAATTATTGATTACTTGTATACTGTTCTAATTAAAGGTGCAATATGATTGCTTAGAATCTGAAAATTAAGTTACTTAGGTCTCAGGGAAAACAATGGTTTCTTTTGTAAGTTAAACTGTGATGAACGGTATTACAATTCAGAAGCTTTTATTTGGAAAATAAGATTATTACCATGTTTTCTGTATTACTCAAACACTCCTGTAAATTGATAGAGTGTTTCAAACACTAGAGGAAAGTTGTTTGTGATTTGAAACTGGCGTCTTTAGCTAGATGAAAATTGATAGTGAGGTAACCATAAACAGGAAGAAGCGTGCTGAATTTGAATAACATACTGTGTCATTTCTGCAAACTAGAGACAAGTTTTGAGAGAAACTTAGCATCAGAATTAAGTCTGTAATGTAAATGGCCTCAGGAAAAGCAAATTAATCTTCACTAAGTAATATGAAGCCAGTATTGGCACTAATTATCATTTTAAACCAAATCACCTCCCAAAGCCTCATCCTCTCAGTCAATTCCTTTTTCTTTAATTAGATGTAAGGAGATGAAGCCCAAAGGATTTTAGCAAGACAAATGTAAAGTAATCAAGTCTGAAATAACATATGAGCTGTTCTTTGCCACTTGTTTGTTTGAGAATCTGGTCTCAGCTACTGTTACATTGTTAGTGAACAGTGACAGAGGTAAATTCAAAGCACTGACATAAACCACAGCTAGTGGGGCAATGTTTTTTTGTGTCTGACTATGTTTACAGAACAAGACAATCTTCACTGCAAGAAATAACCAGACTAGAGAGAGACTGGGCAATAGTCAGTAGCATTTATAATGCTTTTGCAACAAAAAACTTGTCATTCTCCTATGCTTTCTTCCTGGGAACACTGATGCATCTCTTTCAAAGCCTAAGAACAGGAATCTGTTTTTAGAAAGTATTCACCTCTGTGGGTTTTATTTTTAAGAATCAAATGAAGATAAGCATAAAGAAAAAGCTTCCTGGCAAAAAAGTGAAGGAACTTTCAGATAACAAAATATTCCTAATCAATCCGGAAACTTTATAAAGGCCATTCACTCCCAGATTTCACATCTAAAAACACACAGCCCTTTCAAGTAAAACATTTGGTCAAGTAAGAGGGGCTATTAAAATAACAAACATAGCACAGCTTTCTTGGTGAGAAATCTGTACAGAAATCCGTAGAGGAAAGAAAACTGAAAGATCTGATTCTGCTTGAAGTCAGTTGTTTAAAAAATGTGACAGAACACCACATTAATAAAGCTTAAACTCCAAAATGATAGCTCTACCTGTAAGTCCATCAGGACTACTGAGCAAAATTCTTATCTAAGTGTAAGAAATTATACACAGAGAAGACATAGCACCTTTCACTTGCACAAATATGCTTCAAAGAAAAGCAAAGAGTATCCTTCCCCCCCTCCCCCCCTTATGCAAGAGATGTCTGTCTGGATTCAGACTCCTCAGTTTAGTATTAGGGTATGCAAGTATATTGATGCAAACTCCCCTGCCTTCATTCCAAGCTTGATTAGACGTGACAACAGTTTCAATCTCAAAGCCGTATAGCAACATTACTACACAGTGATGTCTAAGCTGATGAGTCCTTCTGAAAGCAGGTGATCTTTTGCCTCCTGCTGGTTAGCATATGTTTATTGATCCAACAAATGAGAAAAAAATCCTTAACCTCTGGAGCTTAGATTCATGATCTCTGTTTTAAAGAAAGGTGTGCTCTGTCTACCTGATTAAAAGCAAAACTACATAGGGCCTTATGATTTCTCCATTTCAACCTTGTGCAGTATGGGAGGGACAGACAGAAAATAAAGAATAAGGAACCTGACTACATCCTGCAGCTCAGTGATTCTTCTGAAAAGCAGAGAGTCTCTGGTTCCGACCTTTGTCTTCCCATTGCACACTCTTCATATACTTTCCATTACAACGTCACTGCAAAAAAATATTTCCCTTTAGGAACACGACTTGAAAGCACTGTAAGCTTCTTTGACCATTGGTCTAACCTGGATCTCGTCAGCTTGTACCATGACAGTTTTGGCACTTCTGAAGTCAGTGATAATAATAACTGCACTCAGACACTCTACTTACCTTATCCCTGCTCCAATACCATTAGATAATTTTCAATGGTCACTCCTTGAAATCCACAGGAGTCTTCAGGTCTATATGTGGTACGTTTTGAGTCCTCTTAATGCCACACAACTGTGCAATTTCTTGTTCTGGGCCCAGGCAGTATAATTAGATCCTGAAAACTTCAAAGAAAGAGCTGTCTCTCAACTGCGACAGTATCCAATCCATGTGCTATTTATACTACGAAATACAAATGTTCCTCCCTTTAATTTTTTTCACTGAGGATGCAAGCAAGATGTCATAAATAGAAGATCATCCCAAAGTGGTATGAACCTCAAAATTACAATTTTGCTCTGATTACAAATTTTTATTTTAACTGGCATTGGTATTTTGACATTTAACCAAACCGCCTTGCCAGGAATAGGCTCCTGATGATTAAAAAATTCCATGACTGAATCATTTAAGCTGATTAGAGTTTGTTTTAAAATTAGACTGGATGGTCTGTTGTAGTTTGGAACTAGAGGGCATGTGTTAAAATGAGTAAATTAGGAATAAATAGACATTAGAATACTTTATACCAACATCTTTTATACAAGAAGCAGAACTGATTTGCCAGAGAGGCAGTGGAATTGCGCAGTGCACAGTTATTTCAGTAAAAATAACATGACCACAGTATATTTCATGAGATAAGTTAAATATATACTAGTCAAATTTTGGCTTGGGAAGTGCTCTGTTATAACCATGTGCAGATTTTTTTTAGATTACTCTAAGACTAAATATATTTTTGTCCTTTCCTATACGCCTTAAGGGTACTTTTTGCTCCATTTGGCATGGGGCAGGGAGGCAAGAAGCATAAAAATAAAGCTTAAAAGTTGAAATATAAAGGATAGCATGAAAGAGCACAAGGATTTAAAAATGTGTTTCTTGCTTCTGGTCTTCTAGAATGGTGTAACTCTGAGCTACTTAAACCAGCTTATCATTTGAATTTAATGTATTTTAAAGGGTACTTTTTCTGTGCTATATACCCTCTTTTCTCACATTGAATACACAAAATATTGTGGATTTTTTTAAAAATGGAAGGTGGAATGCTCTCAGAATTATAGCTTAAGTCTTCCTGTTTTCCAAATTACAATATTAACCAAGTTTATTAAGGTAAAATTCAAACTAACAAAGTTGTATTTAAAGCAGTCTAGGTACACCAATTTATTCCTCAAGTAGATTTCTGAGTAAAAATGAATATTTTTTTAAAGCAGAAAACATTCTTTCACTTCCACTGGAACATTCACTCTGGAAGATTAAACCATTACTTTATTTGTGAAATGTCTGCAACTTAAAACTGAATACATTATTTTTCATGAAAGTTCCATATCTCTAATTGCAAAAATGTTTAGAATAGTGATTTGAGTGACTAATGGTAAATTACTTTGAAATATCTATCAATTAACAGGTCAAATACTCACTGTGAACGATATGACTTATTTCCCGGATAATCTGTATTTAGATTGTTTGATTATTGCTGATTTTGTGTTAACTACATGTAGTGCCATGCGTAAACTGATTATTGTCATTAAAGGCAGTGCATTTTATTTCCCTAGAAACTGTGACCAAAGCAAAGATTTAAATCTCTTCTTTTCTAGTGGCATGCTACAGTCCATGTTGTACTGATATGCTCTTTTTTTACAGCTACCACTACTTCAACATCTTGTTTTTCCAAAACAAGTTGTCAGTGAGGTTGCCTCTTTCTCTATTTTGTAGCATAGTGATGGCATGCTTAGGCGCAGTGTGTAAGCATTTTACATAAGCATGTGAATGGTTTGACCACAAAATACACTAAGATAGATGTAGTTGCACATGCAAGTGATGAAAGAGATAGAAAAAAAAAAGAACAAGACAAGCCCAAGGAACTACAAATAGGTTGAAGGTTGATAATGCTGGTAGGGAAGTGAGAATTTTAAAATATGTTAAACTCCAAGGAAGTGGAGTGATCATAATGATGTGACAGGACATGAAAGCTGATTCCCTTGAATGTGAGATGTGGAGTATATCAAACTCCTGACCAAAGTGTTTAGCTGAGCAGTGATGAGTCACCTAGAAAGAAGTGGACATTTAAATGATATTATTTTGAGCTAAGTAGACAAAGTGCAGTTTGCTTATATTTCTTTCACCAATATTTTTGTAAACTTTTGTAAGTGTTATTATGAAATCTATTTGTGTAATTTACTGATTGATTTTGTAAGAATTATAACGTACCTTACGCAGAGGTTTCTTTGGCTGGGAAATGTCAAAGCAGACCATTGCAGAAAATGATGGCAAGCCTAAAATAAGAGCAAAAGCGTGCTCTGATAGGTCCCAGCACTCTATTACATGTTATGAGTTGTAAATAAAAAAAATAATTAAACATAAGTAAATGTTAAACGCAAGTGATTGCACACATTTCTTTAAGACAGAAAACAATGAATGTCCTTACTATCCCCATTGATGAAGAATTAAAAAAAAGTCTATCGCTTCCATGTTAGAAAACCAACGAAGAAGATTCTTTCCATTAAAGCCTGAAACAGTTGCTGTTTGGGACAAGGAAAACTATCCCTAAAAATACAGATTTTTGTTTGTCTAGATTTTTGTAAATCGTGAGTCAATCTCCACAAGCTCTGTAAAAAGGCTCATTAGTAACATCTGTGTCCTATTTCCACTGTGCTCATCTGTTCTTCACCAAGGTAGGCCAGAGCTGGAGACAGCAGTGCCAAAGGAAGTGTTTTAAAAAATAACAGCATAGTAGTAATGCACAAAGAATGACAGTGTTAGTTGTTAGTTGTACTGGATTTGCAAGGCAAGGTTTTGGTAACAGAGGGGCTACAGGGGTGGTTCTGTGAGAAGCTGCTAGAAGCTTCCCCTACATAATATAGCCAATGCCAGCCAGTTCCAAGAGGGACCTACTGCTGGCCAAGGCCGAGCCCATCAGCGATGGTAGTAGTGCCTCTAGGACAACATGTTTAAGAGGGGAAAAAAAACCTGCAGAAGGAGAGTGGAGTGAGAATATGTGAGAGAAACAACTCTGCAGACAGCAAGGTCAGTGAAGAAGGAGGGGGGAGGAGTTACTGCAGACGCCACAGCAGAGATTCCCCTCAGCATGTGGAGAAAATCACGGTGTGGCAGACTGTCCCCCTGCAGCCCATGGAGGTCCAAGGTGGAGCAGGTATCCACCTCTAGCCCTAGGAGGACCCCATTCTGGAGCAGATGATGCCTGAAGGAGGCTGTGACCCCATGGGAATCCCACGCTGGAACAGGCTCCTGGCAGGACCTGCAGACCTGTGGAGAGAGGAGCCCATGCTGGAGCAGGTTTGCTGACAGGACTTGTGAGCCCATGGGAGACCCACACTGGAGCAGTTTGTGGAGAATTGCAGCCCGTGGGAGGGACTCACATTGAAGCAGTTCGTGGAGGACTGTCTCCCATGGGAGGGATCCCACACAGAAGAAGGGGAGGAGTGTGAGGAATCCTCCCCTGAGGAGGAAGGAGCAGCAGAGATAACATGTGATGAACTGACCACAACCCCCATTCCCTGTTCCCCTGCACCACTCGGGGGGAAGAGGTAAAGAAAATCAGGAGTAAAGTTGAGCCTGAGAAGAAGGGAGGGAATGTGGAAGGTGTTTTAAGATTTAGTTTTTTTCTCATTATCCTGCTCTGTGTTGATTGGCAATGAACTAAACTAATTTCCCTAAGTTAATTCTGTTTTGCCTGTGACAGTAATATCTGAGTGATGTCCCTGTCTTTACTTCGAACTATAAGCCTTTCATTACATATTGTCTCACCTGACCAGCAGAGAAGGGGGAGTGATAGAGCAGCTTTAGTAGGCACCTGGCATCCAGTAAATCAGATCTGGAAGAAAGGTCATTTAGAAAATTATCATAGAATGCAGAAGCTAAAGTTTAGTTTTGTTCCACATTTTTCAGTGTGCTACAAGAAATGCACCTATGCAAAGCATCACGGTCAAAAAAAAAATTAATGTGTAACGATAATATTCATAAGCATTGTTCTGACCATTTCATTGAAGTTGTTTTTTTTTTCACTGAACAGCAGCAATTTGCTGGAAAATAACCTTTTTTTAATTTTCTGACTCCACACGCCTGTCTCTATAGGGAAGATTGCTGGGGAAGATAAACAAAATTCAGCAGAACCATCACAGCCATATAACAACCATAACTATAGATGGCTGAAAAGTAGAACTTCCAGTTCATTAAAGATAAAGGCGAGGTTTTTGTTTATTGGTTTTCAATACCTCATGTTAGTCCCCACAGGATGAAAACTCCAAAATTATAGTTCCTCATGAATAGAAAGTTTAATAAAAACTTGCATAAACCCACCATAAATAGATGTTTCTGGGAGGTAATGGGCTCCCTAGGCTCTATAGCTTTTTGGAGAAACTGATTTTCTCTTCAGTCTCATGGTTGATGGGCTTTGAAAGTGACAGGCCAATTTCACCATGCATCAGCATTCCCTTCTTCTCTGCTCTTCTATCCCAGCACCATGCATGCAATGAAAAGGCTGCCACATGAATTGCTCAGACTTGGAATTTTGGTCCTTATAGCATTCCTACATTTACTGCAGACCAATTTGGCAACTTGTTCTGTGTATCTGCTCTGTAAAGGACCTTTGGATTCCTTCTCCATCTGCCTTTTTGCTCCATTCCAGATCCAGTGACCTTAGAATCACTGTGTCCTAGCACGGAGATCAGACCACTTGGCCTGGACTACCAGGCTGGAAAACAGAATCTCTTTGGAAGTCTACCCGCCAGTGAACATAAAGTTGATGGGCCTAAGATGTCCGAGTGCATAACATTTCATTTAAACAATTCAGTCTTTTTTGTGATGGAACCTCACTTTGACAGAACATATGCCAGATTTTCTGATCACAGTAATGATGCCAATGCAGCAGAAAATTTTCACAACCCACTAGAACAACTTTTTTCTTCAGAAAATATCTATGAGTAGGTCAGTTGAGCAAAACCCAAGTAGAACTATTCAGCTGGTTCATTTCTGTTTCTCTGCTGTTTAATATTTTCTTACAGTAATGTAGTTAATCATTAACAAATCTCTTCCCTCTCCTCTCCTCTCCTCT
>Ga0065711_1010443_pt1 | contig 13011 bp, 11 predicted proteins | sample Hoacrofraction12_FD_59098 | JGI IMG/M metagenome (GOLD analysis project Ga0065711, IMG submission 59098) | Hoatzin crop microbial communities from Cojedes, Venezuela - Epithelial fraction 12 v2 (version 2) | ecosystem: Host-associated > Birds > Digestive system > Esophagus > Crop | place... | reverse complement strand
AATTAGCAAGAGGTAAAGCGAACTACAGCGCAGACAACCCGATTGCCAGATACATCTATCCAATGCCCGAAGAACAAGGCTTTGGAAAAATACAGCTCTAACTTGCATGGTTCTGTATCACTCTTAAACGACAGCAGTGACCAGGCTCAACTATGATGACCAAGGTCATCACAAGTCTCAGCCCCCATCTTCTGATACAGTTTTCCCCCCATCCAAATCAAAACAGATCAGCACAAAGCAGAGACTTGCCTGTCTCCTTCCAAGTGGGGTTTGGGTTTTTTCAGCATTTTGTTTCAATGGCAGCTTTCCTTCCCAACTCAAACCAAGGCAGAGGAAATTGGGAATTAAAGCGCAATGCTGAGCACCTATAAAATCCTTACCTCTTCTTCCTGGTTCTTCTTCCGTTTTGCTTCTGTAGCATCACCATCCCCTTCATCAGCTTCTGCGTCAACAATGTTCTCTTCTTCTTCTTCTGGAGCCCCCTGATCAGTCTGTATCTAGAAATCCACGACAGAGCAGATAATCAGGCTGACTGCTAGGAAGCATCAACTGCATCAAAAGGCTTTAGCCAAACATTTGGAATTCAACAATCCCTTGTCCAATGTTCTACCTTCAAGGACAAATTAATTTCTGTAAGCCACTACTATAAAGAAATAATGAACTTACACTCGTGGTAACTTTAACATTAAACAAGATAAATGTCTACAAGATAGATAAGCTATCAGCCTGTTTATATGACAGTCCTTGATGGGAGAGGAGTGGCAGAAGGAACATGCAAAAGCCTTTCAATGAAAAAGGATCTTCCCCAAAGTTTTGACAACCACTGCCACAACAGGACATTGATCTGGGAGCAAAGGGAGAGTAATATGCTTTTATCTTGCTGAAGTCAAAAATAAAGAGGCATCTTCACAGTATAGTCTTAATTAGGATTTAATACACCATAACTTTAATTTCCTTGTTAATTTTATGAGAACGCAAAGGCAGTTTATGCATAAATATTTAAGTAGTAATTTAGTATTCACACATTTTGTGTTCACATTGAAATATGTTACCCTTTTCCAAATTCTGCTTCTCAAAACCAGGTAAAGGCATTTTTCAGGTATTGTTTTTCTATACCTTGTCTTGGTCACCATCTAAATCTTTCCGAGTTGCCTTCCGGGCGCTGACTTCGGTAAAAGATGCCATCTTTGCAGTCTTCCTTTTAATTGCTTCCAGAAAAATTTTAAAGAATCTGAAAGAAGCAGCAATGCAGAATGTCACAGCTCAGCAGTATTACAGTCAAATTTCAAGTTGTCAGAAAACTGATTTATTTTGTTTAAGAAGCCAGTCAACTCAAAACAAGACATTCTCTGGTGGATGCAAAAGTACTTCTAGAATAAGGCAAGTAAGTTTTCTTCTCATCCTTTCCCATTTCTTTAGGAATTAAAAGGTTGGTATGACCTCTCTTACAGTCACAGATGTAGCCATGCATCCAAAGCTTGGAACGACAAGCTCGTCTGGACATCAAATTGACCTTCAGAAGAGATTGTTTACGACTGGACTTCTTGCTTTTTTTAAGCCAACGAGCACATGCAAAATTGTTGAATAAAGTAAACCAGCTTGAACTCACGTGGCCTCAAGGAGGAAGAAATCAATGAAGCCTTTAGCCTTTTTGCAAAACAAAAAATAGCTTTCAATAGACCCTTATTATTAAGTGTTTTACTTTTAACCACACAAATTTGGCCAGACATGGGGAAGGATGCATGTGAATAAAGAAAGGTGGGGGGTGGGGAAAGCCAGCCTTTTCAGATTTATTTATTTAAAAAAAAAAAATAACAACAACAAAAAAAGTTTTAGTTCTGTTCAATGAGCACACCAAGGGATACCTAAAGTATTCAGACACTTCTGCTGGTAATAAATGCTTAAGCGTCCAAAGATAAGGAATGAGAGGTTGCTTATATGGCTCTTCTCCCAGTACATCAGAGATCTGTCAAAGATCTGCCCTGATACAATTCTGCACTGTCACCAAGCCACAGATCCACAGTTTTATTCATGACATAAAAAGCCACTGCGTAGATGCTTCTGCAAGCACACCTGCAGGAAGATGTTGCTCTGAAAGCCATAGCAGCACTAATGAACAACATGCAGTGACCCTCAGAGCCCATGGGAAGGCAAAAGGCGACCAAGTATTAAAGTATCTGAAAGCAATCTCACCTTGTTTCCATGAAGTGCAAGATCACCCTGGGCTTCACACACTTCTCCTCTCGGTAATATTCATAGGGCAAGAAATGGAATTTGATTTTGTAGAGGCGATGCTTGTTCTGCTTGCACTTCATATGCAGGGATTCCTCTATCTCAACTTTCTGCAAGACCTACAAAAGCCACAAGGAGGAACGTCACTCCTTTGATGAAGACACTTCATTTACTTCCTGCAGCTCCAATGCTTTCCATGAGAGACCAGAATTACACAAGGCTAACTGGCAAACTTTTCCAGAGGCTTTGTGGCGGCTCCTGGGGAAGGGGACTCTACCCTGCTGCACTCTTTTTGGCTTAAACTCCTCCCAACAATTAACTTGGGCAATACTGGGAGAACAGGCTCACCTCCACGCAACTCCTTCACAAAAGGCCACAATTCTTAGTGGGCCAACAGCTTCATTTTACTGACCCATGCCCACCAAGCATGACAGTATTTCAGGACAGAGCTGAGTCTTAACTCTGTCCTTGCCGCTTTCAACTTCAAAGAGTAAGACAGAAGAGGGTAGGGCAGGCAGGAGAGCACAGGAAAGACTGCACTCCTAGGAAGAAAGGGAGCACAGAATACATCAGACTCATCAGATTTCAGTATGTTCAGTCTCCAAGGAGCCACGCTCTTTGCTTCTGTTGAGCACAGTCGCTTGTACAAGATGAGGAAGGGGTGGGGGACAAACAAAAACGTCTCTACTACGCCTGTCGCAGCCAATTAGCTTGTCTCTTAAAGACTAAAAAAACTCTCCAATTCTAGAAACTGACAAAAACGAGCTTGAGAAAAAAACCAAACAAGGTTATGGCAGCAAACATAAATACTCCCTACCATTATACTACTGCTGTGTATGAACTATCACCCTCCCCCTTTACGTTCTATAGAGAGTTTGCAGCCTGTGACAAAGCTCTACAGGTTGAATTGAATTTAAGTCTCATACAGCCACAGTAACTGTAATTCCCTTTAACGCTGCACTTCCTAGCAGACGTTCCATGTTCGGTACCCAGGAGGTGAAAAGAAAGGACGCTCTCACCTTGCACCCATAAGTAAGCCTTCAAAAATGGAAACTGCTACCAAGCCAGACTGATGGATGGGCTCAAACAGGAAACTGTTTTGCGGACTCTCAAAGGATACACTGAATAGGAGGCTCACCTCAGCTAAGCACACTCTTGTGAGCTGTTTCTTCAGCTGTTTCACCTTCTTGACAGCTTTCTTGGTGCTGAGTACAGGAACACTCATCGTTGGCGTTTTAATATTTGCACTGGCCACCATCAATATTTCCCGCAACCTTTAAATAAAGAATGATCTTTCAAATTAAGTGATAAAAGCACTATGCAATCAAATAAATATCTAGTTCATGTAATTAGGCAGAATGCAGCAACTGCCAGTTCCACCAAGGCCGTACGCGTCAAGAGCTGTGGTTATCGCTGCACTACTCCTTTTCACTTTTCCAGTTCCTCCTCAGGCACAGCACAACAGTAGCTCTACCTCCGCAATTAGATCATCACCCCAATTATGGGAGGAGAAGAGAGGTGATAATAAATTGTTCCAAGAACAGAAGAACTAACAAAGCCCGTTTCCTACGGATGCATAATGTATGCTCCTCATGCTTCGTCCCCCTCCCCTGCTTCTCTGAAGTAGCACAACCATCTCCCACTGAAGGCATCGCACACCCATGCGTAAGGCCAGGGCCAGCACCCACGTTATTCAGAGCAAGCTGATGACCGACTGGTAAACCCGTGTGCGCTGATAAAGTCACTGTCCCCATACAGAAGCGTCAGAGAAACCTGGCTGCAATAAAACAGGTCTCTCTCTACATAGGTGGTAATACTACTAAACCTGCGAGATTCCATAGTTGCAGTGAAGTCTTGTGTGTGAAAGGAATAGGTTTAAAAGTTAGCTGGGGGAAGAAGAGGTCAGCAGAGAGCAAACCCACAAAACACCACTTCTTTAGACTTCTACTACACTGACTAAAATACTGAAACAAATAAGCCATTTGCTATTCATCAGATAAGAGTAAGGGGCCTTCACAGATATTTTGTATCTGGAAAATGAACCAAAATAACCATAAAATTGTAGAACGTTAAAATAGTTCTGAACAGGCACAATTTAAAATTAAACTGAAGTATCATTTGCCCCCAAGTTTACACCTATACCTGCTGGTGAGATTAAGCACTGTTACGTAAGTGCCAAAAATGGCACAGGAACCACTGAGAACAGTTTTCTCACCTTGGAATACCCAATGTGACATTCATTTCACCTCTGCCAGCAAAGTGGAAGGTGTTCAGAGTCATCTGTGTGGAAGGTTCCCCAATACTCTGAGCTGCAAGGAGACCCACAGCTTCTCCTGGGTCACAAAGAGATCGCTGCCACTTTAAATACAACAAATCCTTTAACCTGAAGACAGGAAATAAGAGGTTTAGCTCTATGTAGTACAAATAAAGAACTCGTAAGAGACTGAAACATTGCTCAGTCCAATAAAGTTCCCTCTTTCAGCCAATTTCTCCTAGGAGCTTATGGATAAATACACTCCAGAAACTGTAAAATTGTCTATCTCAATCTGATCTGACAAACACAGCCCATTAACACAGAACTGGGGCCTTGGCCAAACCATAGTTTAGCTCTGCAGACAATTGCCAGAATGTTAAAAGAGAGTCCATTCACTCCCACTTGCTCATCTTAACTGCCTTGCTTACCCTAAGGTGTGGCAAGAGCATATTTAAGTGTTACTGTAAAGTATTATTTTATATGCAGGGGGACAGCAATATGTTGCTGTTATTCCATAAAGCCTGTGCCAAAGCCCTTAGCAGCATGGAAAATTCAAGTCTGGAAGAAACAGATAACCAGGGCCTCTCCGCTGCACAGTAAGCACATTTGGCTTTCAGGAACCATTCTGAAACCCAGTACTTTGTTTCGCAAACGTCACAACAAAAACAAGAGTTGATAAAGACTTTTCATCATTAGCAAACTCAGTCCAAAAATAGGTATTTTGGTTTTTGGCTCAGCGCAAAGAAGACACAGAAGTTACTACCTATCAGAAGACAGTGCTGGGTGCGTGTAACTTCGTTTGTTCTCAGATTCCCATTTGGTGATGTAATCTTCGACTCCATTTTCAAATGTTTCTGAAACAGATGCAAAATAAGTATCTGGACGCCAAACACCAAGGCTTGGGTCAGGACACTTCTTTGTCTTCTTCAGATACTTTCTTCGTTTCTTCTCATCGAGTTCATACCACATCTTCAATAACTGGAAATGACAGGAGATTTTTAAGCAGACTGGTTTATCCATAGTAAGACCAAAACCAAGTAACACTGCTTCCACCAGCCATCGAGCAATAGTGAAGAAGGAAAAGATTACCTGCGTAAAACTTCAGGGTGAAAGTAACACATAGCAAACATCTCGGCCACAAATACAGCGTTCTCCATTTTCTGATACTTAACACACTTTCAATCCCAAACGATTTCAAGGTTCTTTACAAACTTGAAATAGTCAGTTATTTATCCATAGTAACCACTCCAGAAACCAGTGAAATCTAATCATCAAGAATGGACTTCCACTCAAGAGTGAACCCCCTTGACGTACTTAAATCTTCACTTCTAGCTGACTACCACCTCGCGTGTCCAAACCCAGCACGAAAAGGGAGCTTCTCTGATTTTCAGCTGTCGACATTCAAGCCCAAAAGTCCAGCAGGGACATTAAACATAGCTTGCATCTTATGCATGCTTATCGGTTTCATTTCTCTTCTTCACTTTGCTAGTCTTTCAAGTAACATTTCAAATGTTGCATTTAATAAAGGAAAAAGTTAATACTGACTTAAAAAAAAAAATCAATACAGAAAATACTGTTTTACGAAGGAGGAACTGGCTTGAGACATGGAAGTCTGTCCACTGAGCTTTGTAACACACTTAGACAAGATAAACACGTTATCTGTATCTACCCATCTACTGAAAGAAAAAATGAACAAGCAGTAAATGAATCCCCAGGCCAAATTGATTTGAACATTACCAAAAGTGCCAATAGCAACACAAATTCAGTATAGCTGAATAGAAGAACCAGTGATTTGGCATAACATTTGCAGACAAGCTCACAGAGTTATATAGCTCAACACCTTCAACTTGGTTTCATGCTAGCTGTCCACATTCTACCAGCATAAATTCCTTGTGAAAGCAAGGCTGTGAAGCAGCATTTGCACTCTGTGTCCATACACACAATCTTCATTAGAAGCCGTAACATATAGATTAGTGCCCTGATATACAAGAGGCTTAAGCAAGAATACTTTTCTGAAACACTAGGCAGGGCTGGCTCAGCCTTCTGATCTTCCTATTCAAACAGGCTCTCCATCCAGCTAGCAGACATCTGTGCATCCAACAGAGATCTACTCTGTGCACATGAGGGGGGGGAAAAAAAACAAACCACCACCAACACACAAACCAAAAACCAACCCACCACCAAACAAACAAACAGAACCAATCTCCCCAAACCAGCCACAACCATGGGCTGTTTTCTAAAACCAGCAGTTTTACCTTCTTGGCCTCTGCCCTAGCACTAGGGCCCCCAGACTCTAATAAATGATTCTCAGCTTCATCACCCCCACAGCTGACACATGATTCCTTCAAAAGGTAACTTGTATAAGTAGACTGAGAAACACTTCGGGACATAAAAAGCCATTAAAAAAAAAAAATCACTGAATTCTGCAACTTTTTTAGAGGGCTTGCTCAATTCAACTGCTTTTGTCACCTGTAAAGTAGCAGGATCTCTTCCATTTTTTATTTCTCCTCCTGGAATCTGTGCTTTTACACTTGCCATTTTCTTTTGGGAAAACATCAGAAAACCTCCTTCTCTCTGCACAGAGTTTTGGTGTCTGGCTCGCCACTTTCTGATGGCTTTGAACTGCTGGTTAGCTTGGTGAGACTCCATCCTTGCCAAAGCTTCATCCAGATGGTTTGTCTTTAGGATTACCTGTAAGAAATGTGTTTCTGTGATTATTCTTCTCTGTACGCTCACTGTAGCGGAAAAGGCAAAGCAAACTGAAAAGGTCATCTGCTGCCACTCAGAATGTTCAGCTGCTGTAAAGCAATTTTAAAAACTGGTTTTCAACACAACTCAGACAAAAATCCTTGTATCTTTATGTGACTATAGCCATTCTTTAATAACCAGTGACAATACTGGTAAAAGGCAGTTGATCAAACTTGACAGACCAAAGAGTAAAGTCATCTGTGTTGAATCCAAGTGCAGAGTTAGAATAGATGAGAACAGGGAGAGCGCTAGGTGCTCTGTTGTAACTGAGATTGCTTAAATCATCCCACAGACTTAAGATTCACTTCCATGTATTGAATACAATGGCAAATAAAAACATAGGTTAGTCTCAGAGTGACTGAGAGAAACAACTATGCCACTGGATTCCTAACAGATATATGACAGATGTTAACCATGCATTTCAGTCTCCCCCTTCACCCCATACAAATACTTCAGATTTAGGTGTTCTACCTCATAGTTTTCTGCAATGAAAGGAAACTGCTCGGGTTGCAAGAACTGAGTTTTAGGGATATCAAGCCCATCTTCTCCATACAGAAACTGCACCACACTGCCATCACTATCTCGTACAGTCAGGTCATACTGAACTACCAGTCCTTCCAAATGTTTTATGATACACCTGTTCAAAAAAAAAAAAAAGAAAAAAAACCCCTGCTGTTAAGAAGCTACAAAACAACAAGGATGATATAACTCTAACATGTAAAATTCTGGAAGCCAAAAATCACACAGACACAACACACAGGTGAAATGCACAATGATATTGCAAAGCTTTCTGCATGTGGCTCTGTGCAGTTTCCTTGGACTGATGTGACTTAAAATGACATAGCAAATGACTCTCTATTTCTGCTGTCACTCTTCAACAGCTGTCTGAAAGGAGGGGGCATCCCTCCTTCAGAACCCCTCACTACCCTCTGAAACAATTAAAGTTCCATCGTCTTCTATATACTGGTGGTATTGCTTGAATAAAGACGAGGGCCACACAATGTGCCCAAGAAAAACAAGTGTTGCCTGGAATTTGTACTTCTTTACTTATGCCAGGAAAAATATTTCTCCAAAAGGAAGAGTTGCTGCTGCCACGTGCCAGAGATAAATTAGAGATGGCAGAGTTCCACTTGATCTAGTCTTTTAGAAAGTCGGCCTTAGAACAAATATTCAACACTCCGACAGTAAACACTTCTAAAACACAAGTACAGTGAAGTTAATCTAAGGATTACAGGCCCTTCTTCCAGTCTACAGTACTCTACAAATCAACCCAAAACGAAACAAAACAAAAAACCCCAACAAACAAACAAACAAAAGGACCTTTTGAAGGCTCAAATTCTAAAAGAAGCCCCTTACCTTTGCAGGTACCCAGAACGGCTGGTTTTGACAGCTGTATCCACGAGACCTTCCCTGCCAGCCATGCAGTGAAAGAAGAATTCCTAAACATAAACACAATACCATCAGCATTCTGCTGAAAAGTACACCAAGACTGGCAATTAATGCTGTTTCTCAAAAGCTACATATGAAAGTAAGGTGAACAAAGTCCGTTTATCTAAAATTGCAGACGCTCTGTATTAAAATATACAGATTTAAATGAACTTCAGTATAAGCACAAGCAGTGTTAAACTTACAGAAGGCTTGATCCCAGTGAGAAACCTGCCCGTCACAAATCCTCCTGAGCTAGGGGAGAAATCGTAAGGCTGGAAACACGGCAGCGATTTGCCAGATGCCATCAGTGGGGGTCTTCGACCCTCCAACTCAATCTGGCCCAGCAAACAAGAAATCTAAACGTGGACAGGGAAAAAAGCAAAAGAAACATCACTTTTCCATCCAACTTTTTGCTCACATAAGTTCAACATTTTTTCCTGAAAAACACAGCATAAATATCAAAATGTTCACCAAATATTCTTTAACTAAATGTTGACAAGTTCATTACATGTTCTTGCTACTGATGGGCACAAAAGACATGAAGATCTCTTCTGGTCTTTTTAAGTTATTCCAGCCCTCTGACTCATCCTCAACATTTCCATTCTCAGTCTGCATGTTTGTTTTCGTACAAGGAGAGGCGAAACTAAAAAGATCATAAATATTTTTTAGGTCCCTACGTAACCCTCACCACCTCTCCGCACTGGACTAAAAACCGAACAAAGAAACCAAAACAAAACCCTCTCTCTCTTGAGCTTTGGTCATTCTCTCTCCTCAGAGACAGAATTTTAGATGGCCTTTTTATACACTGTTTCTTGCTTGGTGTCTGTGTTGCAGAAGGCAAAATGGAAAAGCATCCTTGCTATTTCTACCAAAATCAAAGTAAGATTCAGTTGTTCCTATTCAGTAGTTGAAGAAGGAAAAAGAGGGGTCAGTCTCCAACAGAGGCCAGGAACAGTTCTTTCTCCTGCAGTAGGTTTGTTTGTATAATCTGCAGCATTCCTTCTAAAAACAAGGTCTGCTGTTTCTATAAATCCTGATGTACTGAGAACTGATTCAAAAATAGAGGGTTATAACAAACATTGACTCTCCTCCATCACCCACTGAGGTTTTTATTACATTCTTCTAAAATTTTTTCATGCCAAAGGCCTCTATTCCCAAAGCCCAGAGCAAAAATCTTGCTTTGGTATTAGACATCCACACAAGAGCTTCTCAATACCTTACATTCTAGGACAAATCACATCAACACATGTAGCTGCTAAGCATTCTAGCTGCCATTACCTGCATTGTATTTACAGTGGACCCTTTGGCTCCTGACTGTACCATCAGCTGCAAATTGTTCTCTGGAAAGCTCCTGTGGAGACCAAGGGGCATGCAAACCTAAAGAGTTGTGGTGGGGTGAAGGGAATAAAATCAAACCATTATTAATAACAATAATAAACCAAAGCAATTCCTGTTCAAGGCTTTAAGAAAACAAAACAATGAGTAATCACAAACATTCCTATTTGTAACTTCAAAAGCATCTTAGAATATTAAGCCATCTTCTCATTCAGGGAGGACCAGGTTGAGGTGGCGAGGCAGTATGGGAAGCCTCATGCTGGGGACAGATGGAAAGCTTCAGCCTCCAGAACAGTCAGGCACCCCTCATCAAAATTAAATTAACTTCATACAAAAGTCTCCAAACAAGGTTAGTATACACAGATGCCTCCATGCCGACCTTGTTGATTTCATTGTTGTAATTGTTTACTTCCTCCTTGAATTTCAGATCAACCATGTTAAAATCCCTCTGGTCTTTGCAGAGATGGGCATCCTGCCATTTCCCTTGGACCTCCTCGCATGATGCTGTTTCTGGCAAAGTAAGAGCAGCTCTAACAGCCTGAAAGTAAAATATGGGGGGGTTTAGGTGCTAAGCAGGCATGATTAAACAGGGCTGGATTTAAAAATTTTTAATTATGGGGGGGGGAAAGAAGTCCTGCAAGACAGACTTACTTCAATACCACGCTGGCTTGACTTTTCAATGATTTTTTGTCTTTTGTGGTCTGCTTCAGGTTTAACCAAAATATCTTCCATCCCTGTTAAAGAAGAGAGACAGAGAACATGATCTAAACTGAAACAGAATGGAAGAAGGAACCACATTTGGTGTCAAAGATTTTGAGAGCAGAGCGCTGGAAAAGAAAGTCACAGTTAAAGATACAATAATTGTTAAAATGAGGCTAACTCAGGTTTGACAACAACAAAAAAAAAAATGCTGAGTGCTTTTTGAGGGAGAAGGCATAGGCTGTCAAAAAACCACACATCAACTTAGCTAAGTATTAAGGGTGCAAAATCAACTCCCTAACTTAAGAAGTCTTAACTTCAACATCATCTACAAAATCGTAGTCTGTGCACTTGCACAAACAAATGTGTTACAGGCCAGCCACATCAAACTGCTGCTTCTCTTCCATTTGCTTCAAAGGTCCTATCAGCTGAACTTTACAGAATCTGTCATTTCCTAGCTTTTTTTTAAAAGATAAACTAAAAATACAGACCCTTGTAACGATCGGACCAGGATAACAACAGTTCAGAACGAATCGAAGGTTGGAACCCTAACTCTCGTAAGCTACTTGTAAGGGGTGCCGCAAGTCATTAAAACGGTCACTGAAATGGCTGGAGCACATGATGGATGAGGAGAGGCTGAAAGACGTGTTTGCCCTTTAAAGATACAAGCAAACAAAATTTCCTTTAAAGAGCAATGTATATGATGCAGCGCTGGCACAGGGACCCAGAGCAGCTGTACAATCAACATCCCTGGAGATACTCACAGCCTGACTGGACAAACCCTGCGCAAGCTCGTCCAGCAGGACTTGCTATGAGCAGGGAGCTGCATTAGGTCACCTCCAGAGGTTGCTCCCAGGTTAAGCATACAGCATTTGTAGGGGAACAAGCGTGACACTTTACTAGTGAGTAGCACACACCTTTACAAGGCAAAGGAGCCTATGGCCCCATCGCACGTCCCTTTATTTTCACTCTTTCTGTCCAGCCCTGCTCTCCCTTCCCCAGTACAACCTTGTCTCTTCTACTTCATCTCCTTCTCCCAAACCTTATCCATCTCATCCCACAGTCTCACTTTGCTCAGTCCTGAATCATCTCATCTTCACCAAATCCCAGTATCCTGCTCCAGTCCCACTTCTCTTTTTCTGACGTTTTAACTACCTAGTGATCCCAGGCTGATTATCTTTTCCTAACTAGTTTTTGCACCCTGGCTCTCAAGACATATTTTCTGTGTCTTACAGACAATTAATCACCTTCCTCACTTCAAAAGATCTCTTTCCCTTTTTCTTGGCTCACAGCAGTCTGTTGGTTCCTCACTATTGCTGTCTACCAGTTGACTGTGTCTACATAACTAAGTCATCATATTGTGCCCTCAGATAAAAGCCACTTTAAACCCTCCCACTGCTATATACTGTAAGTATTCCACTAGTATAAAAACATCTTGTAAAGCTCTACATGGTAACTTGAAATATTTCAACCACTGCAAGAGGTGAGAGTATGGTAAGGGTCAAATTCTTGTTGTGTGCCAAGTGCATTTTTGTATGAGTTCACAAAACTGTAATGAAATCCAAACATTTACCAAAAGATTTACAGCAGAGCAAGGTATGCAAGATTTGATTAATAACCCCTCGAAGTTCTTCCATCTAACTTTATCAGTTTTTCTGGTTTCTGTGCAACAGTTCTCTTTCAGAGAAGTAAAAATAACAAAGACTCATAGGAGGTTTTGATCTAAACAAAATTTCAACACAAGACATTTAGACTGTGTACACTTTGACCAGGCAGGACAGAAGGGAGAACTTCACAGAATCACAGAATGGTAGGGGTTGGAAGGGATCTCTGGGGATCATCTAGTCCAACCCCCCTGCCCAAGCAGGGTCACCTACAGCAGGCTGCACAGGACATTGTCCAGGCGGGTCTGGAATATCTCCAGAGAAGGAGACTCCACAATCTCCCTGGGCAGCCTGTTCCAGTGCTCCGTCACCCTCACAGGGAAGAAGTTCTTCCTCACGTTCAGATGGAACTTCCTCTACTTCAGTTTGTGCCCATTGCCCCTTGTCCTGTCGCTGGGCACCACTGAAAAGAATCTGGCCCCATCCTCCTGACACCCACCCTTCAGATATTTATAGGCATTTAGAAGGTCCCCTCTCAGCCTTCTCTTCTTCAGGCTGAACAAGCCCAGCTCCCTCAGCCTCTCCTCATAGGAGAGATGTTCCAGTCCCCTCATCATCCTTATAGCCCTCTGCTGGACTCTCCAGTAGTTCCTCATCTTTCTTGAACTGGGGAGCCCAGAACTGGACACAGTACTCCAGATGGGGCCTCAC
>Ga0065711_1008838_pt1 | contig 13012 bp, 12 predicted proteins | sample Hoacrofraction12_FD_59098 | JGI IMG/M metagenome (GOLD analysis project Ga0065711, IMG submission 59098) | Hoatzin crop microbial communities from Cojedes, Venezuela - Epithelial fraction 12 v2 (version 2) | ecosystem: Host-associated > Birds > Digestive system > Esophagus > Crop | place... | reverse complement strand
TGGCTCTACTATAAATTTGCCGCTGGTATCGATAATGCCATATTTGCCGTCGTTTCCGACTATAGCCCTACCATTTTCAAAGCCCCTAGCATCGTCAAATTTTACCTCAATTGCGATTTTGCCGTACTCGTCAAGATAGCCACTTTTCTCTTTTCCATTTTCATCTCTCCTCTTAATTAGCCCAAGACCTTCGCTATAGCCACCAAAATAGCTATAAATCGGCTCTAAGATAAAATTACCTTTTGTATCGATTACGCCGTATTTCCGATCTTCTTGACGTCGAACCACAGCTGTACCATTGCGAAATTTGGTAGCATTTAAAAATTTTGGCTCGATTGCGAATTTGCCAGTGGTATCGATATAGCCATTTAAACAATCCCAATTTTCGTCGCGTGGCAGCTCCACAAGAGCAAGACCATCCGAAAAATCGTAAGCATGCTTAAACTGCGCCTCAACCACAACCTCACCAGCTTCGTTTTTGAAGCCATACTTTTTATCACCATAGTCATCGGTGATATAAAAGACACTCAGATTTTGTGACATTTTGAATCCTTTTTGCTAAATTTCGCAAAATTTGCGATATCAAATGATACAAAAAAAAACAATCGGTAAATAGAAATGGGGCAGAAAATGCCCTATTTAAAACTATCTCAGAGATGAGTCGTAGCGAGAATTTGGGTGTGAAATTTGAGGGAATTTGAGCAAATTTTAGGCGAACATCTCATACAAGACGCGTTTGCAAGTGCCGTTTGCGCCAGGTTTGAAAGCGACGATTTTATCGATGCTTGTCATCTTTGGAATTTTGGCAAATTCCAAATTTAGCGCATTTAGCAAAATGTCATTTTTATCTAATGCCCGTCCAATGGGAATAAACGGCATAAACGCCTCGCCAGCATAGCGATATCCGTAGCGCTCAAGCGAGTCGGTCTGGATTTTATTTAGCCCCACATCGCGCGAAAATCGCTTGGGATCAAGGATAATCGAGTCGTAAATTCGGTCTAAGACAAATTTGTGCAAAGCGCGTAAATTTGGGGTGTTTTTGCAGATGTAAAGATACCAGCCCTTTGGGACGTACTGCACACTTTCAAAGGAAATTATCCCCTCTTTTAGCAAATTTCGGTACTCTTTTGCGAGGTCTTCGGTGAGTTTAACAAAATCAAATTCATCCTTGACTTTGCCGCTAAAAAGGGGAATGTGCGGCATATTTTTACTCAGTTTCATATTTGAAAAAAATCCGCCGCCCTCGTGATAGGTGTTTTCGATCTCGACGATTTTATCAAAAAACGGCGACGAAGGAATTAATGCGAATCCTAGTTTCATTTTGTCTCACTTTTTGGATTTTACTTCCGCTGGCGCATCGATCATCTCGACGACCGCTTTTGCGCGGAGTTTGTCAAAATATGTCTCCATAAATTTCTGACGATTTTGCGCGACGTACATATTTAGCGCCTCTTGCTCGACTTCGCTAAATTCAGCGACTTTCAGACCGCCCTTTTTAGAGACGTAAAACATCTCATAATCGCCATATTGATTGCGCACGATACGCGAAAATGCGCCTTCTGGAATGGATGCGAAAAACTGCATAATCTGCTTATTCATCTGCGATTTTGGGATATTTATGTTTTGCACCATTAAATTTGAGCTGTTTCGTGCGCTATTTGGGCCTTTTTGTTGGATCGCTTTTAACGCAGCTTCGGTTTTTGCGATATATCGCACAGCATTTACGCTATTAAAGCTAGAAAACAGCTGCGGATTTGCTTGATAAAACGCCATTACATTTTCGCGAGTCGCCTTGCTATCGACATCGGAAAAGACTCTCTCATAAAATTTGCGCGCTTTGATGTCATTTTCTAGCTTTTTTTGAAAGCCATCCCACGTATCGCCGCTGCGCACGACCGCCTTTTGAAGCTGCTCTAGGCTCATATTATTTTGCTTTGCGACCTCGTTTGTGGCATTGCTAAGCTCTAACGGCGAAACCATAATCCCAAGGCGCTTAATTTCGGCATTTTGCAGCTTTTGACTAATCAAAGCCTCCAGCGCGGCGCGGTCGTTGCCGCCAGTTTGCTTTTTCATCGCTTGGAGTTCGTAAGCGGTAATTGGCTCGTTATTCACTAGCGCCACGACGCCGTTAATCTTGGCCGCATGCAAATTTAGCCCTAAAAAAAGTAGTGTAAAAATCGCGAATTTTCTCATCTAAAACCTCTAAATTTAAGTTTTTTAAAATATAATACGGGCTTGATTATATCAAATTTATGTAAATTTTCTATGAAAAGGATTATTTATGATTGTTACGAGATTTGCGCCCAGCCCTACGGGATATCTGCACATTGGCGGCCTTCGCACGGCACTTTATAGCTATTTATACGCTAGAGCAAATGGCGGCAAATTCCTGCTTCGCATCGAAGATACCGATTTGAAGCGAAATTCAAAAGAGGCGGCGCAGGCGATCGAAAATGCGTTTGATTGGGTCGGACTCGATTATGACGGTGAAATCGTCTATCAAAGTTCGCGCTTTGATCTGTATAAAGAGTACGTAAAAAAGCTGCTTGATGAGGGCAAAGCCTACAAATGCTACATGAGCAAAGATGAGTTAGACAAACTGCGCGAGGAGCAAATCGCTAGAAAAGAGCGTCCAAAATATGATGGCAGATACCGCGATTTTACTGGGATTCCGCCAGCTGGAATCGAGCCAGTTATCAGAATTAAGGCTCCTCTTGATGGAAAAATCGAATTTGATGACGGAATTAAGGGCAAGATGCAGTTTAACTGCGCGGACATTTTGGATGATTTTATCATCGCGCGCAGCGACGGAACGCCGACGTACAACTTCACCGTGACAATCGATGACGCTTTGATGGGCGTAACTGACGTAATCCGCGGCGACGATCACCTCTCAAACACCCCAAAACAAATCATTCTCTACGAAGCGCTCGGCTTTAAAGTGCCTAAATTCTATCACGTCGCGATGATTAATGGCTCAGACGGCGCCAAACTTAGCAAACGCCATGGTGCAACCGACGTCATGGAGTACAAAAATATGGGCTATTTGCCGGAGGCGCTTTTGAATTTCTTAGTGCGCTTGGGCTGGAGTCACGGCGATGATGAGATCTTTTCGCTTGAGGATATGAAGCGACTTTTCGATCCAAAAAACATCTCAAAGTCCGCAAGTACGTATAATCAAAGCAAATTAGAGTGGCTAAATGCCCATTATATCAAGAATTTGAGCTTTCAAAAAGCGTGCGAAATTCTGCCGTTTTATGGCTTAAATTTGAGCCAAATTCCACGCGGCGAGCTACTTTTTGAGCAGTTAAAAGAGCGTGCGAAAACGTTGATTGAGCTCGTAAATAGCGCGAATTCAATCTTAAATGAGCCGCAAAATTATGATGAAAAGGCGTTTAAGAAATTTGTGAGTGCGGAAAATTTGGCGCTTTTGAATGAATTTAGCGCGAATTTAAGCCGAGATTTCGGTGCGCGCGAGGCTGAGGAAATGACGATGAAATTTCTTGAAAGCAAAGGTGCGAAATTAAAGGATTTGGCCCAAATTTTGCGCGTCGCGATCACTGGCACGAGCGTAAGTCCATCGATTTTTGAGGTGATTGAGATTTTAGGCGCAAAAACCGTAAATGAGCGCATCAAAAAGCTAAATTCCATCCAAATTTAGGCATTTCAAGCGGCGAAATTTCAAAAATCATTCAAATTTCGCCGCAAATTCTTTTAAATTTCACATCCAAATTTCACTTCAAATTCCGCGCAAGTCCCCAAAAATAGCCACTAAAAAATCTCAAATCACGCCCAAATTCGCGCCCAATTTATGCGAAATTCAACTCATTTTGGGTAGAATTTCCGTAACAATTTTTTGAGAAAAGGAGAAACTATGGACTCAAAAGAAAAAGCGTTGAAATACCATGAAAATGGTAAGATTGAGATTAAAGTTACCAAACCTTGCACAACCGCTGACGAGCTTAGCCTTGCTTACACTCCTGGCGTTGCGATCCCTTGCAAAGAGATTGAGGCTGATCCTGAGCTAGCCTACAAATACACAAACAAGGGAAATTTGGTCGCTGTTGTCAGTGATGGTACCGCTGTTTTGGGACTTGGCGATATCGGTGCAGTTTCTGGAAAGCCAGTAATGGAGGGAAAATCCGTACTATTTAAGAAATTCGCAAACGTCGATGCTTTTGATATCGAGCTTGACACAAAAGATGCCGATGAGATCGTAAATATCTGCAAAGCCTTGGCTCCGACTTTTGGCGGTATAAATTTGGAAGATATTTCAGCTCCAAGATGCTTTTATATAGAGAAAAAGTTGCAAGAGTCTGTAGATATCCCAGTTATGCACGATGACCAACACGGAACTGCGATTATTACGACTGCGGCGCTCATTAATGCGCTTGAAATTACCGGCAAAAAGGCTGAAGATATCAAGCTAGTCGTAAGTGGCGCTGGTGCGAGCGGAATTGCCTGCACAAATATGTATAAACTTTTGGGCGTAAAAAATATCATTATGCTAGATTCTAAGGGCGTTATCCACACTGGCAGAACCGATCTAAACGAGCAAAAGAAGGCATATGCCGTCGATACCGACGCTAGAACAATCGCAGACGCACTAAAAGGCGCTGATATGTTCCTAGGCCTTTCAAAAGGCGGCTTGGTTACCGGCGAAATGGTAAAAACAATGGCGAAAGATCCATTGATTTTTGCACTTGCAAACCCAGTGCCTGAAATTTTCCCAGACGAAGTCTCAGCAGTTAGAGACGATGCAATCATGTGCACAGGCCGCAGCGACTTCCCAAATCAAGTAAATAATGTGCTTGGCTTCCCATTCATCTTCCGTGGTGCGCTTGATGTGCGAGCTAAAAAAATCACAGAAGGCATGAAAATGGCCGCAGCTGTCGCACTCGCAAAACTCGCAAAAGAGGACGTTCCGGCTGAAGTTTGCAAGGCTTACGGCGGAAAAGAGTGGAAATTTGGCCGCGATTATGTGATTCCAAAAGCGTTCGATCCGCGCGTTCTTTGGGCAGTAGCACCAGCTGTTGCTGAAGCGGCATTCAAAGAGGGCATCACTCGTGTCAAAGATTTCGACAAAGCAAAATATATCGAAAGTCTAAAATCTCTACTAAAATAAAATTTGGGGCAAATTTGCCCCAAACCTAAGGTAAAATAATGAAAAATATATTTCAAATTTCACACCCTTTAATTGAGCACAAACTCAGCATTTTGCGCGATGAAAAGACCGATCCGTTTCAGTTTCGGATGCTGATTGATGAGATTAGCTATTTGATGATTTTTCAAGCGTGCGGCGATTTGCAGCTAAAAGAGGTCGATATCACGACGCCAGTTGCCCAAACGAAGGGCAAAAAGCTAGCGACAAAAGTGATGATCTGCCCAATTTTACGCGCTGCGCTCGGTATGTTGGATGCTGTATTTAAGCTAATCCCAGACGCGAGCGTCGGATTTTTGGGATTTCAGCGAAACGAAGAGAGTTTGGAGGCGGAATTTTTCTACGCAAAACTGCCAAAAGACTACAAAAATCGCACCGCAATAATCATCGATCCGATGTTTGCCACTGGCGGCACAGCGATCGATGCGGTCAAATTCCTACGCAATAAAGGCGTCGAAAAGATCAAATTTATCTCAATTATCGCAGCTCCTGCTGGACTGGAGCGCTTTAGCAAGGTCTATCCAGATGTGCCAGTTTTTGTCGCCAAAATAGATGAAAAGCTAAACGACAAAGGCTACATTGTCCCAGGCTTGGGCGATGCGGGCGATAGAGTATTTAACACACTTTAAATTTCAAATTTCAGATTAAATTAGCAGAATTTAAAAAGCCCCTTCCAGAAGGAAGAGGCTTACTATTAAAAGGAGTATCTATTCTTAGAAAATAGTTTCATAAACTTCATCAAGAACGAAGTAACTCTTATCTAGTGTATTTCTGTAGAATGGCTCGAAAGTCTTATCAAACTCATCCTCGAAATACTCAGCTTGCGCCAAATCAATGATCGCAGAGTTGATTCTATCGACTAGTTGTGAGCTTCCTTTTGGTGCAGCGACGCAGATCATAAACGCCTCGCCAACTTCCTTGATACTTACCTCATAAGAGTGGTCAAGTAGCGGAATAGTCGCAACTGAGGTGATGTTATGCATATAAGCAGCGCCCTCGCCTGTTTTTAGTTTATCCAAGCAGTCCATATTGTTTCTGCAGTATGACAAAACGTGACCTTGCTCCAAAAGATATTTCTCAGCCTCTGTTCCTTTGATTGTTAGGATGTTTTTGTCCTTCAAATCGCTAAAGTGCTTAACACCAAGCTCTTTTTTAGAGACAACGGCCATCTCGGTAGTCAAATATGGAAGCGAGAATTCCATCTTTTGCGCTGCTTCATCGGTATTTACCATGTCAGCAACGAGCAAATCAACCTTGCCATTTAAAAGCGCATCTTCTCTCTCATTTACCTCAAGGCCGACGAATTCGATATTTACAGCGCCGTCAAAGATTTTTTTGACGATCTCTTTTGAAATATCGATCTCAAATCCAGAAAACACGCCATCACGACCGATTTTCGAAAATGGCGGAGTGTGATTTAAAACGCCGATTTTAATTACTTTGTTTGAGAGAATTTCGTCATAAGACGCTCCAAACAACGCAGAACCACAAACGGCAGCAGCTGCCATCATTTTGAAAAACTTCTTCATATTACTCTCCTTAGAATAAGTTCAAATTTGGTTTTACATTCTCTCCCTGCCAGCAGCCATCATTGCAGGCAAGTTAAAAACATACGGCAATTATATCAAAAAAATGTGTAATAGTAAATTAATCGCACCAAATTTCAGTCGCAAAAATTTGGCGAATTTAGATAACATTTATCAAAATTTCCGCTCCTTATGATATAATTTCGCATCAAATTTCAAAGGATTTTTATGCTTTTACATGAGCCATTACGAGGCGATTCTTGCGCTCACGATCACGATCATAATCACGCGCATTTTAGTGATGAAACTGACAAAAAAATTTTAATTTTTTGCATAATTTTGAGTTCAACCATGATGATAGTGCAATTCATTTACGCCTATATTACGAATTCCTTGGCGCTTTTGAGCGATACTTTTCATCTTTTAATTGACGTGATTTCGCTCGCTTTAAGCCTCCTTGCAATCGTGATTATCGGCAAATTTAAAAATCCAGATAAAACTTTTGGATATTTTCGCCTGAAAATTTTAGTCGCGTTTGTAAATTCACTCACGATTCTATTTATGGCGCTAATTATCGCTTACGAGGCGGTTAAAAGGTTAATCGAGCAAGAATCAATCGACGCCGCGCCGATGATCGTAGTGGCTATAATTGGGCTTTGCATCAATCTCATCTCTGCGCTTTTAATGATGAAAAGCTCGAAAGATATGAATATGCGCTCCAGCCTGCTGCACATTTTGGGCGATGCGGTGAGTTCGGTCGCTGTAATTTTAGGCGGCGTGATCGTCTATTTTACTGAAATTTACTATATTGACACGATTTTGGGAATTTTTATCGCGCTAATGCTCTTAAAATGGGCTTTGAAGCTGCTTAAAAAAACGATAAATATTCTGCTTGAAGGCTCGCCAATTTCGGTCGATGAGGTAAAAGCTGAAATTCTCGCTCATCCCAAAATTTCGGCAATTCATGACATTCACATCACGCAAATTTCAGAAAATTTCCTCGTCTGCTCGCTTCACGCCGCAGTAAATTCACCGCAGAATTTCAACGAAATAAGCGCCGAAATTTCGTCAAATTTGCTACATAAATTTGGCATCGGACACACGACAATTGAGCCTAAATTTGGGAATTATAAGATTTTTAAATTGTGAAGAGGCGCCAAATTTGGCGCCAAATATTATAGATAGCCTTGATCGATCATTGAATCTGCGACTTTTCTAAAGCCCGCGATGTTTGATCCTAAAACCAAGTTTCCTTCTTGACCAAATTCTTTTGATGTTTCGTAGCTGACTTTGAAAATGTGTCTCATAATATCATGAAGTCTGTTATCAACGTCAGTGAAACTCCAGCTTGTCATGCTCGCATTTTGCGCCATTTCTAGGCCGCTAGTTGCCACACCGCCTGCGTTTGCGGCTTTTGCTGGGCCGAATAAGAAATCTTTTTTGCTGAGCATAAATTCGATCGCTTCCAAGTTGCTAGGCATATTTGCGCCCTCGCAAACCAATCGGCAGCCGTTTTTATAGAGTGTTTGGATGTCTTTCAAATTTATCTCGTTTTGAGTCGCACTTGGGAAAGCCGCGTCGCATGGGACATTCCAAACCGCATTTCTGCCTTCTTCGTATTGCGAAACTGGCGTATAAACCGCATTTTTGCGATATTTGAGATACTCAGCCAAACTCTTTCTATTGACCTCTTTGATCTCTTTTAGCGCATTCACGTCGATGCCCTCTTTATCGTAAATAAAGCCGGTTGAATCGCTCACAGTAATCGGCAACGCGCCAAATTCGTAGAGTTTTTCGCAAGTGTAAATCGCGACGTTTCCTGCGCCTGAGACTGCACATTTTTTGCCGCGAATGCTTTGGCCGGCTTTTGCAAGCATTTCGTTTGCGAAATAGACTGAGCCGTAACCTGTCGCTTCGGTTCTTGCCAAGCTTCCGCCCCAATTTAGGCCTTTTCCAGTAAGTGAGCCGTCGAATCTTCTGGTTAATTTTTTGTATTGACCAAATAGATAGCCGATTTCGCGGCCACCAACGCCGATATCGCCCGCAGGAACATCGCTAACATCGCTAATTAGTCTATGAAGCTCGTTCATAAATGATTGGCAAAATCTCATAATTTCGTTGTCGCTTTTGCCCTTCGGATCGAAGTTCGCACCGCCTTTGCCGCCGCCCATATTTAGGCCAGTTAGTGAGTTTTTGAAAATTTGCTCAAAGCCCAAAAACTTCAAAACGCCCAAATTTACGCTTGGGTGAAATCGCAAACCGCCTTTGTATGGGCCGATTGCTGAGTTAAATTCGACTCTATATCCGGTGTGAACGCATGGTTCGCCCTTGTCGCTTGTATAGACGACACGGAACATAAGAGTTCTCTCAGGAACCAAAATTCGCTCGACGATCTTGTGTTTTAGGTATTTTTCATCGCGTGCGAGCAGTGGCTCAAGGCTATAAAGCACCTCAGTTGCGGCTTGCAAGAAGATCTCTTGGCCTGGATTCTTTCTTTTGATATCGACTAGGACATCATCTAGATAAGACTTGATTTTTGACATTTTTTCTCCTTTGGACTAAAATTTAATTTTCTCGCTTTTCTAATGTACAATTTTAGGGCGTTTTGCGCCTTTTTATCCATTCGGTAGCTGATAAATTGCAGATACCAGAGGATATCTTTTTCTGAAATTCCGCGCGATTTTGAGTAATTTTTCAAAATATATCTCGGAATTTTCACCTTTTTTGAGAGAAATTTATTCACCAAACGTGCGTAAATTTCGCCATTTCGAGTGTAACAAAAGCGGCCAAAAACGAACGGCAAATTTGTCTTTTCGTGCCAAATTTCACCCATATCGTAAAATGCCTCTCTTCCGTCTCTTAAATAAGCCTTAAGCGCATTATCACCGATGACCACTTCGCCATTTAACCCCAAAACCAAACACAAAACATTCGATGTCATACTGGCTGGATCGCGCCTAAATTCGGTGTTTCTGCGCGCTAAAACGCTTATCACTCTATCTCTTGCGACGATGCCCATATTTAGCTTTTTATACCTGCTGCGACGACTTTCGATGCTCGAAATCACCGCGGCATCGACTCTGCGATTTTTCAAATCCGCACAGAGCTTGCTCGGCACGCCTTTTTTAAATTCAATTCCCTTTTTAACGGAATTTGGAAGGGGATAGCCTTTGAGAAAGACATGAAACGGAAGCAAATTCAGATAATCAATCTTTCCAAAAACCATTTTTTCCCCTCACCAAAATAGATAAAAAGCAAATCTTGAATGGAATTATACGACTAGAAATATTAAAAAAAGTTTAAATTTTTTAAAAAGGCTAAAATATTTTTTGATTAAGTTTTAATTAAGAAAAACTTTTGGACTTTAAATTAAATTTACTTAATAATGGTAGAATTGCGAAATTTTATTTAAGGATTGAGATGAAAACCGAATTTGAGCTTAAAAATGCCGGAAAAATCGCGCGTCTGACAAATAAGACGTTCAAATTTGACAAGCGAATTTCGAGCGGATTTTACACGGCGAACTACTTTTTGAAAATCAAAAAAATCATCAGCGAGAATTTGCCGCGCCAAATCGTCACGCAGCAGTGGTTTTGCCGCACGAATGAGTATATGCTTTGCGGGATTGACGAGGCGCTGGCGATTTTGCAAGAATTTGCTCTTAAGCCCCATGAATTGGAGATCTTAGCGCTTAATGATGGCGACATTATAAAGGGCTATGAGCCAATCTTAAAAGTGCGCGGAAATTACGAAAATTTCGGATTTTTAGAGAATATCATCGATGCGATTTTGGCGCGCCGAAGCTCGGTGGCGACAAACGTCTATCAAGTGGTCAAGGCAGCCGGAAATAAGCCGGTTTTTAGCATGGCAGATCGCCAGGATGACTATATTACGCAAATTGGCGACGGATATGCGACGCGAGTTGCCGGAATTACGCGCGTTTCGACTGATGCGCAAGGCCTTTGGTGGGGCGGAAAGGGCATGGGAACGATGCCGCACGCGCTAATTCAAATGACTGGCGGCGACGTGGCAAAAGCGTGCGAAATTTACGCTCGCACATTTCCGGATGAGCCCATTACTACGCTAGTTGATTATCATAATGATGTATTAACTGACGCTCTAATCGCGGCTCGCACGCTTGGAAATCGTCTGGGTGCTGTTAGAATAGACACTTCAAAAAATTTAATCGACAAATATTTCCGCGACAAAGACTACTCAAATTTCGATCCGCACGGCGTTTGCAAGGAGTTAGTATTTGCGCTTCGCGATGAATTGGATAAAAATGGCTTCAAAGACGTAAAAATCGTTGTTAGCTCATCTTTTACCGCCGAAAAGATCGCCCAATTCGAGCGCCTCGGCGTGCCAGTCGATATGTATGGCGTTGGCACTTGCACCGTAAATAACGCTACTTGCGGCTTTACGGCTGATTTGGTCGAGCTAAATGGCAAAGACGAGGCGAAATATGGCCGCAGGAACTTTAAAAGCGATCGTTTGCAACCTGTAAAACTCGAGGAAAGGCCCTAATTTTGGAGATAAAATTAGAAAACGTAAAGATTGAACCAAGCTGGAAAGAGGCACTCGCTGACGAATTTACAAGCCCCTATTTTGCGGAGCTAAAGGCAAATTTGCTCGCCGCAAAGCGCGCTCATACGGTCTATCCGCCGTCAAATTTGATTTTTAATTCCTTCAATCTGACACCATTTGGCGCCGTCAAGGCCGTAATTTTGGGTCAAGATCCGTATCACGGGCCAAATCAAGCGATGGGGCTGAGTTTTTCCGTGCCAAAAGGCGTGCGCGTGCCGCCAAGTCTAGCAAATATTTACAAAGAAATTCGCGATGATTTGGGAATTTGCGAGCCAAATTCGGGCGATTTGACGCTCTGGGCGCAGCGCGGCGTGCTTCTGTTAAACGCGAGCTTAAGCGTAAATGCTGGCGCGCCAAATTCGCACCAAAATTTCGGCTGGCAGCGCTTCAGCGACGCCGTAATTTCGGCACTAAATAAAAAACGAGAACACGTCGTTTTCATGCTTTGGGGAAATTTCGCCAAATCAAAAGCCGCGCTAATCGACCAAAACCGCCATCTCGTGCTATGCGCGGCACACCCTAGCCCACTCGCTCGCGGCGCATTTTTTGGCTGCAGGCACTTCTCAAAATGTAACGCCTACTTGCAAAATCACGGAATTTCGCCGATCGATTGGCAACTTTAGGCGAGAATTTTAGATTCTTGCTCAAATTTATCAAAAGCGTGTGAAATTTCCAAATTTTCGCGCGCTAAATTCCTAAATTTCGCTATTTCGCCGTTTTGCACTTCACCTCGACGCCATTTGCTTTGCCATACGCCACGCCCCATTTTTTCATCGCCACAAAAATCTTGCCAAGCTCCGCTCCGATGGGCGTTAGCGTGTATTCTACTTTTGGCGGGATGGTGTCGTATGAGTGGCGCGAGATGAGGCTGGTGTCGCACATCTCTTTTAGCTGAGAGGTCAGCATTTTGGGTGTGATGCCCTCGATGAGGCGCGAGAGCTCGCCGTACCTTAGCGTCCCGCGATCAAAAAGATACCACAAAATCATCCCTTTCCACTTGCCGCCGATGAGATCAAGCGTAAGCTCAAATCCGCAATTGTAGCTATTTTGAAGTGCCATTTCACTATCCTTTTGGTGTATATATTACAAATTTGTTCATATTGACAAATTAACTCGTATGATATAAAATCACAGCTGAATTTTCAATGAAAGGACAAAAAATGGAAACGATTATTTCTATTTTGATTTTAGTTACATCGTTTAGCGATGTCAGCGATGCCCATAAGACGGGCGTTTGGTTTGAGGAGTTTGCGGTGCCGTATGAGCAATTCGTGGCGGAGGGCTATGAGGTTACAATCGCAAGCGTAAAGGGTGGCGTTGTTCCCATAGATCCGGGCAGCGCGCGGGATCTTGACGCTCACGCTGAGGCTGTAAATGCGCTAAAAAATAGCGCGAAAATCGGCGAGATTGACGTGAGTAAATTTGATGCGATTTACATTCCTGGCGGACACGGCGCGATGTTTGATTTGGCGAGTGATGCGGCGAGTATCAAGGCGATCGAGCATTTTGCACAAAATGGCAAACTCGTAGCCTCAGTGTGCCACGGCCCAGCTGCACTTGTAAATGTAAAACTCGCAAATGGCGAATTTTTCGTCAAAGGCAAAACTATGACGAGCTTTACTGACGCCGAGGAGACCAAAGCTGGCAAGGGCGATTCGATGCCATTTTGGCTAGAAACTCGCCTAAGAGAAAACGGCGCAAATTTCATCGTGAGCGAGCCTTGGAGCGACCATGTCGAGGT
>Ga0065711_1008337_pt1 | contig 13012 bp, 11 predicted proteins | sample Hoacrofraction12_FD_59098 | JGI IMG/M metagenome (GOLD analysis project Ga0065711, IMG submission 59098) | Hoatzin crop microbial communities from Cojedes, Venezuela - Epithelial fraction 12 v2 (version 2) | ecosystem: Host-associated > Birds > Digestive system > Esophagus > Crop | place... | reverse complement strand
TCCTGACACCCACCCTTCAGATATTTATAAGCATTTATTAGGTCCCCTCGCAGCCTTCTCTTCTTCAGGCTAAACAAGCCCAGCTCCCTCAGCCTCTCCTCGTAGGGGAGGTGTTCCAGTCCCCTCACCATCCTTGCAGCCCTCCGCTGGACTCTCTCCAGTAGAGACAACCCTCCATCATACTGAAGTATCTGACTATGTGATCCACTCATTTTTAATCAGGCTGTACATGTAAAGTATAAAAGCAAAGCAGGCTTGAATAAACGGCTGAATAAACAAACCCGCAGTTGTTTATGGATCAAGACTATGTTTCATAGGCTGTTGTGATTTGATTGCTTAGATTACAATAGCTCTTCTAAAACATCAGCGCAATTTTTGCTAATCTTGAATTTTCGTGTGTGGTTTTGCTTCTGATATTTTAGATGCCTAAAATACAAGAATTTTGAGATCACTGAAAGAGGAGAAATAGAAGTAAAAGGCAAAGGGAAAATGCACACATACTTCCTTGTTAGAAATAAAACTGCAACTGAGAATGAGATTATGGGAAGGCCAATGAAGGACTTGGATTCTGGCCATGAAACTGTTCAGTCATTTCTAGAAGGTAGGACTGAAACAATACCAAGTTGTCATCAGCCAGGTAGAGTGAACTTGACATATCTTTCCCTCCTTGAACAAATCAACGCTATGCAACTCAGTTAAATACCCTTGTCTGTTCTTCTTTCAGTTACTCAAACTCAGCCAGAGAAGGATCAGACCCCAGCCATTGCAATGAAGTATATTGATAACCTCACAGATGCTCAAAACAGCCTCAAAAGAAGAAATCAAGCTAAAATTGCAGATTTAACAGGTATTTACTTACCATCTAGCAAAGACAACAGAACTAGGAAGTAACTGAGGTTTCATCTTGCAGCTTTGTTATAGTCCTCTTCTGAATAACCACCATTTTACTCAAGCCAGAAATTCATGCGAATGTATCAGTGTTGGTTAAACTAACCATTCTGCACAGTGTTGAGGGCCAAATAAACTCCCCTTCAGAACAATACCAGGTGTTACTTGTGCACTAGCGTGAAAGAAGCTGGTGTAGCTGTCAAATCCGAGAGTCCTTCGAGCAAACAGAATGGATAAATGTTAGACAGCTCTTCATATGGGTAGACCCCATTGTTCACATACACATCTTTTCCTACAAGAGCTGCCATTATTATTCAGGGAAGCCCTTATCAACTGAAGCTGGAGAGACAGAGAGACCTCACTGGCTATGCAGCCTGGCAGTCCTCAAGCCAGTCTCCTGCAGCGGTTAGAAGGATCTATCGCCATGGCCATGTTCTATAATGAAAGTTCATTCTCCTTTGAATTAGCTGATACTGAAAAAGAGATAATGGATTTGATACCATAACAGTCTATTCTAATGCAGAAAGTCTTGTAATTCTATTTGCATATTTTGTGGATTTTATACAGACTAAATATGTTGCTCCTAATTACCAGAAAATATTTAACTCCCTTCCCTCCTACCTGCTCAGACACGGTAGTTAATCTAGTATATAGTGTGCTGACAAACAGAAACCTCTATGGTCATTAAAGACTCACGCTAAAGGAGTGTTTCCTTTCAGGCAAAACTTACGATTCCAGAAGTGATGGGAGTCTCCATGGCAACCAGCATGCAGATGATGCTCCTTGTCCTCTAAACCGGGGAAGAGTCAAACCTGCTACTGAAGAGCCACAGATTAGAAATGTTCGCTCTAATTTTTGCACTTTACTCTAAGTTTCTTACTTTTTTACATCAAACAGAGCAATTTTATTATGATTTAATACATTTTGCTGTTGTGGGACTGATTTTGTATATCAAGTAGCACATGATTTTGTTAAAAAAAAAGAAAAGAAGGAAAAAAGAAAAATGAAAATGACATTTCATCACAGTATTTAGCAAAAAGAAAGCAAGGATATTTTTTTTAAATTAATCTACACATATCATGTAATACTCTCACTGAAGAAGAAAACTACTACAAGATGCTTTGAAGATATATTTTCCAGTCTCTGCCATGTCTTTGAATATCCCTACGTAAAAATCACTTTTTGGTATCTCATGCAGCAATCAAGAAAGAGTGACTCATCCAGCTAGAAATATTCCTACTCAAATGAGCACTTGCCATAAAAGAAACATTCCCTGAAGTGACCATCTGTCTTGACTTCAGCACAGCCAGCAACTTCCCCATGTAAGGTTAGCAGAGTTTGATCTACATTTTAACTGTGACAACAGTTTGCTCTATAAGCAGGTCTTTTATTGGGTAAAGGCATTATGCGGTAGAAGTGCAGAATAGATCTAAGACGACCTGTATTTTTCCATCCTGAGGAGACAACATTGCATAATTTATAGCACACAACAGTAAAAAAAGCCATCTGTAACCTCTGAACCAGCTGTCCATGCTGTGCTTAGGAGATTGTAGGAGGACATGCACGTAGTAGAATTACGTAGCAATTCATCAAAACACTGAAGGCTTGTTCAAAGCCTATGAACTATCTGAGACCTTCAAACAAGTTGCACATTTATTTCTCATTTTTTCACCCCAGCTAAACAAAAATAAAGTTTCAGGACTACAGAGGGAGCCTGTCAGTGCTGAAATTAATGTTGTTAATATAATTGAAAATAACAGTGTTAAAGATCAACATCACTTACCTGATGTCAGAGGCTTCTCTGCTGAATTACTTCTGTGCTGATATATTCTTAGATTACACCTGATCAGAAATGGCAGAGAAAAATTGAAGTTCAGCTGTCAAGGATTTAAAATGTAGAAGCAAAAATACAGCGGATATAAAGGTTGTGGACAACCTGGCACATCATAAATTGTCCTCTCACTCCTGTAAATGGAGCTTGGAGTGGGTGGAATGTGCTCGTACTGGGTCACTTTGACAGGAGATGCGCCCACGCACTGAGTTATTACCTTTCAGCGTGCTTCGTTGTCTAAGGATGCAAGCACGAGACCCATTTGCACTTTGAGCAAAAACTCACTGGAGAAGATGATAGTGTTACTGCTTTGTTACAGTCTGGAGCATCACATTTCCACCTGTGTGTCTGCAGCAAGAGTGAGGCTCTTCAAACACCAGACAGAGAAGTAAGACTGATGAAAGATGTCTCCTCCTGTCTACAGTATAACAAGATGTAATTTCACCTGGTTAGATTTTCTTTTTGAATATCTAAGGCAGTAGCTCCCTGCTCTGGGTGCTGTATGGCTCCATCTACGTCAGCAGGTGGTGCAGAGCAGTAGAGCAGGATGTGCAGAGTGAAACATCAGTGCTGTTTGTCCACACTATGGGCATTTCAGAGAGCTGGCTAGTGTGGTCCCACTCACTGAATACCCGTTAGCTTTTGGAGCACCTTATAAGCACAGCCTCTGATTTAGCTGCATCCAGAAGAGATCCATTCGTGTCCTTTGAGATCACGCCACACTGTGAAACAAAGTACGGTAAGTGGGTTTGACCAGAAAATTCACCCAGGAGGGTGCCCCTGGCTCTGGCTGAAATGCTGATGTACGCACCTTTTAACATCAGCGCTTCCCACGATACAGCTGAGCAGCACCATTCTGGGACAGGGCAGTTTTATGAATGGTGGGATTCGTTTGTTTATTTATTTATTTATTTATAAGGATTTTGCTATCTAGGCACTGTTCATTATTTTAGCAAGGGTGAGATCTACTGTAGATTGAAGATGTGTCTAAGGATTATTATTATTAAGTTGGGTATCAAGATTTTAAACATTTGACTGTGACACACAATGTCTAAATTTCACCTTCATCCTTAGTAACTCCTCCCTCCTGGTCCAGTGCTCATGGTTTTGCACTTCTGTATTACGATCTTAGCTTTAAAAAGACTTTACTAAAGAAAGACAATACCCAATTTCTCTCTCGCTTACAATGACGTAAATGTGAAGTAACAGTTAAANCAGTGCTATCCCACTGATTTAAGTCGAGAAACAACTCTGACAAGACTTTAGTCTCCGAGAGACGCATTTCACTACTCATGACTATTCCTGCTGATGGAACGGAGAACATGTCATTTAACAAATGGCAGTGGTGGACTCCATCTTTATTGGCTTTTGCTATGGAGATATACAGCCACTTAGCCCCAAGCACAAGCCTGACACAGGAGGGTACAACTCTCCGTGGCCAGTTCTAACGCAGGAGGGAACCTCTTGCTGTCTCAGCTGCTCTCGCAGTCCTGTACCTGCGTGGCTGAAGATCACTGACCACCTCTCTGAAAGGAAGGATTTCCCATTGGGAACACTCCAGAGTGCAACAAGCCTGGCCATCAGTGACTAGGGTTTAGTGTGTATTCTAGGGTTTAATACATGTTCCAGAGTGGCTTTGGGTAGAAGCCCAGAACTCCTCTGAACTTGTATAGATCCTCTTTGGGAAGAAAAGAGAAAAGGACCATGGCTTAATTGCTTCCTGTATCTCTCTGTCCAAATTTCAACGTTTGCTTTGCTTATACCTGCCCTTTTTTTTCACTGAATAATCTATGAATGTTTAATATTGGAATGTTTTAATTGCCAGTAATGCTCCATGGCAAATTACTTCATGCTGTACTGTGGTAAAACTGATGTGCTCTGTGGTTTCTCTGCAGCCTCTGCTACAATCTGGTTCTCTTGGAGATGCAGAGCTAGGTCAAATCTGCACAACTGCTTTTAAAAATTAACGTGCCTGTGCATCATCATGTGTTCTTAAATCTGTGGGCACTGCTAAAGACTGCAAAAATATCATTAAAAAATAAATCTGTCCATTAATATACTGACTGCCATTTGTCAATGACTACTTTGATTCCTTTCCCTCTTCTCCCTTCCACTTTTTGTTCTTTTTCCCTATGAGAATACAAAAGTTTAAGACCATTATACCTCTAATAAATGTCCAGTGAGTTTAATTTCTTGACCTTACACAAAGTTTTGTGTATTTTTGTGATACCAGAATTGGCAGCCCACTACAATTAAGATTGTCATATGCTCACTAATACACAGTCTTTGTGTCAGTGACCGATCTACATCGAATTGACACAAAAAGGGTGGGAGAAGAGAATTCCCACTACTGCTTCATGGAAGTTGAGACTTAGAAAACTTAAAAGTTGAGACTTTTGAAAGCTAGCTGAAGCATACGGATTCCTAAATCCTGTTAATCTGATGTTCAAGCATGGATCGTCAAAAGCTTGGGTACCTTAAAGGTCTAGGGGCCAGATTTTCAAAGACACTTGTTGTTGCTTTGCCAAGTGAAATCAACTGGATTTAGGTACTTAACTGAGCACATATATAGTGTCTAGTTTCTGACAATGAAGCTTTCTTTAAAGCATTTAAGTAGCACTTCCCTGTAAATGCCTTCTAAAATGAGCTGTTCAGTAAACTTTCCAAACTGTAACCTCATTTGCTGGAAGTCATTGATTCATTACTTCTGACATGACAATGCAACTCTGTATGGACCCCAGCTGAAAATAAAATCCACAAATAAAATAGCAGTGAAATTTAAATTACTACTTCATTTGTGAGAATATATTAAAAATGAATATACAAAACATGGTGAATTTCAAAATGAAAAAAGAAGCACAGATTTTTATAGGAGTATACAGCATCATGGAAAATCCAGAAGGAATTTTTTATCCACCAGGTCTCTGCTTTCACTTTTGAAGGCTCAACAGTTTAAGAGTAGACAATGAGATGAAAATTGTCCTTCAAGTTATCGGTACAAACAGCTACTATTCATGCGTTCTCTGTGCAATATTCAGTCATCAATATTGCTTGTACATAAAGAAATATCAATGTGCAGTATTTTGGTTCCATAAATACTTGTAATCAAAATAAAAATGTGGGACACTATCTTTACTCATGTGACTAGAACTAATAAGCACTCTTCATTTTTTATAAGCTGTTTGTAGTTTTCTCTCACATTTATTTTGCACCTGTTTGCTGAATTTCTGCTAATGGTTTTTGATCGAACTGTGATGAGAAGCCACTCCTGAAAAATTCTGATATTCACAGTTCTTCCTATTTTGACTTGGTGTACAGCCTTTAGTCTCTGGCTGGATGAACACACCAAGTCAGAAACAGATTTGTGGTCACATTTTCATACTGCTTTGTACTTACGCTCCCCTGCAGTCCCTTAGAGGTGAACCCTAAATGGACATAAACAGTCATTGCCAAACTTTGCAGAAATTCGAAGTAACGTTAACTGACTCTGTAATGCCCTCTTAACATTGCTGTATTAGTACTGTGAAGTTTTAAAGTTTCACATACAGAGAAAACCTCACAGGCTCTTTTAACAGCTCTTATTTTGTCATTTGCATCAAATACTTTTCTGCCAAGGGAATCAGCAAACACAATCAGTGACATGGTTTCTGCTTTTTGTGACAAACACATCAAAACCAGCTTCAACATCCTGTTTGCAGCAGTCCTGAGGTAAGGGACCCTTGAGACGTGTTGTGCAGAAGCTGCTCTGGAGGTACCTTTGCTATCGTGTGGTTTCATCATGGTGTACAGGCTTCCAGCTGGCTTTGTCATGGCTTCCATTTCCTTGCTAAACATCAGGCCAGTGACCCGAAACACAGGCTGGGTGATTCTCTGCAGGCACCCTGCCAAAGTGTTTTGCAGGAGAGGAACCTGACACATAGCTTTCATTTAAGGCCAATTTATCTCGAGAATCAATGGGCCTTTAAAAATTCATCAGCTCACATATCCTTTTCAGTGATGGTGGTTAACTGTTTTGTGCTCTGATTTTGTGGGCTTTTGAGAGAGCCTTGATTTTCAGCATATGATGACATATCCATTGGTAAGAGGAAACTAACAGCCTTTACTTTACCCCTGGAGAAAAATGAGAAAGCATTATGAGGATTACAAATGTATAAAACGTGCAAAGAAACTGAAAAAAACAACACCCCAGCAAGCAAAAGGTAAACACTTTCAGCACTCGCATGCTGCGTGGAGGCAGGATTTCATGCCCCACTGAGACCGGGCTCACATGGTCTTCCCAAGGGACCGAGCACAGTGTTGTGTGCCTGTCTGCTGGAAGCATCTGCCTTTTCCCATCGAGCCCTACGTCTCTCTGTCAGCGCTCAATGCATATGTACAAAGATACGCGCGTAGAGAACACTTCGGGCACACATGCCCAGCCCAGGGGTTCCCTGAGTGCCTTTGTGTAAGCATCGGTAGCCAGCTCTGCTGGCGGCTGTGAGAACAGTGGTTTCCAAGCAGTGAGTGTGCGTGCAGTAAGGTACACCCACTGTGAAAGCAGAGGGAGAAACACGTTCCTTTATCTGTCCCAAAGCTGGTTGGTTGGCAAGAAAACGGGTTGGGTTTTGCAGAGCTTTGGTTTTCATTCTGACTCTTGTCTGCGATCACTGCTGGCTCACTCAGACCCTCGTGGAGCACGAGAAAGGAAAATCATGGAACTATGAAAATAGTTCTTTATGGTTAGTGGGGGGCTGTCCTGCAGGGTGGAGGACCTCATCCCTTCTCACCTGCCACTTAGACCTGTCCCACTGGAAGGTGAAACCATCAAGCCTGTACATCCCAGCGGTGACACTTGTACCTTTTGTAATTTTATTATAAAAGCCCTGAAAACAATTCTCAGCCTCTCTTATCCTGCCTAGTCTATTAAAATATTTAGTCTTTTATTTATTTCCTGAAAAAGTATAAACAATGCTTTAGCATATGTGAATGAAAAAATCATAGACATACAAATTAGTGAAGATTCGTTAACATTGCTGTTTTATTACTTACATGCAACTCTATGTAAATCCAAGGTGCTACCCCTAAAAAGTTAATTTTAAAGCAAAAATATTGAGCATCACATATAGGATTATAGCTTTGGAACAAAATGTGAGAAAGCTACAATAAACAAAGAATAGGAAAAGCTGTCATGGCCCAGCATGCTGGGAAGCAAAAATGTCATCACTATAAAAAAGTAAGCTTAATTAGCTTGCTGAACTCCCTACCACAAATTATCCTACTAGTTAAAAGCTCACTAAGATTGCTGTCTGTGGTAGACCTTTGTGCATATAATGGAAATTTCCATCATTATGACCAGAAAATATATTAAACCTTTTTTCATGCAAGAAACACAAAACTTCATGCTTCAGGATATCACCTGATCTACTGAGGGGGTTAGGCAAAAAGCTCATTCCATAGCCATTTCTTCTCCTAACGCAGCCAACAGTGACTGGACGTGAGTCAGGGTGCCACACTCCCTCCTGTTCACAGCTGACAAGGCAGCTCTAAAGATAATGATAAAATAATATCAGCTCCGTTCCTTTGGCCATTGGATAACCAGTGCTTTTAAGCCTGAAGGTCCCAAGGCGTTAGTTGTAATAGAGCTACGCTGCTATTTTGATTGCTTTGAAAGCTCTCTTTCCCCTTATGAGAAAGCAGTGGCATTTGTCGTTGCTGTTGCTGCTCCTGCCTGCTGCCCCTGTGTTCCCTAACACACAGACGCTTTCCAGGGGAGGTGGCTTCAGGGCAAATGTCTCAGAATGCACGGAGAGTCTTAAGTTTCCCTGAACCCAGGGGAGCATATGCTGAAATCCAGAGTTACAGGGTCAGAGTGCTTCTGAAAACGATATGAGTTCCCTGCCAGTGGGGACTAAATTTAGGTGTTTAAATGCTGTAAAACATCTGACCCTCGAATGTCCTTACAAGAGCATGTAGGTGCCTATGAAACCTTGACCTCGCCGTCTCCTCCATCCTCTCAGCGAGCAGCTGGGCTCCTGACCGGGTTTGCATGGGGCGTGCGAGGGGCTGTGCTGGTCTGCTTGAGGACACGGTGCTGGGTGAGGGTGGCACAGAATAAAGGCTGACATGACGTGCCATGTGGACGGGTACATCAGCACAAGAGAAATCAGCCATTACAGCCATGCAGCCCCTGAGCAGAGGCCGCAGGAGCCCTGCCCTGGGACACGCGTGGAGAGGCAGTCCCATGGACTGCTCCGTGTTCAAACACAGCTGCTTTGAGACCATTTAAACCCTTCTGAGCATGGCGTGATCAGCGCTAAACCCAGCAATCTGCATGGACTCCCAGGGTGTGTATCAGCACCGGGAGGTGAGTGGGGCTGTTGCATATCACAGCTGCTGTATTGGTGCTGCTACCTTTGATTGTGGCCCTGCACTGGAGAGCTTCTCATCAACGAGCAGAGACACGTGGGGCTTGTCCAGCAGCCATTCACTTCATTTAGAAGCTGTCCTGAAAATAGTTTTCTCAAGGCTGAAAGCATTAACTTGTAATGTTTCAATTACAGGGGAAAGAGGATACAATACATCTAAATCCACGAGCCATATTAATCACACTTTGAAAAGCACAGTGCAGAATTCCTTGGTGTCTCCATGCTTTTTGTCCAAAGTTTAAAAATCCTTTTCAAGCTTAGCTTGTCAGAAAAACACATCGATCTGCAAAACTCTGCCTGGCTTTAACAGAGAGAAGATTTCAGCCCCCTTCCCTCTCCCCTCGGCCTCTGCTTTCTATAGTAAATTTAAACTGCTAACATTGGCAATCTTCACGCGTTGCGAGGAGGAGCAGGACAACTTAGCCAGAAGGGGCCTCCCCTCTGCTCAGTGCCCACACGCATAGGAACAAAGGCTTTGCTGACAGCAAACTAAAACCTGCAGCAATGTCCGCGGGCGTCACTAGGCGAAACCCGCCGCCCGCCCGGGCAGGCGATGCGGTGATGGCCACCCAAACCTACCTGCACTTGCAGACGTGCTCCTGAAGCAGCTTCGTTTTGCCGGGATGGCTGTAGGAGAGGCAGCTGGCAGGGGTGTTTCCAAGCCCTTTCTCCTCTTCCCCTGTGAGCTGTGCTGCACCATGAGGGTCCGGCGGCTGGGCACTGCCCGTGGTTCCCGGGAGCCCGCTGCGCGGGGGTCTCACACCGGCCCGGGGAGCCCTGGCGCCGGAGGGAGCGGGCGCAGCGGTGCCGTAGCGCCGCACGGTCATGGCGGTATCTGAGCAGCGGAGACAAAAGCACAGCTAGGAACAGTAACACTAATGAGAATTCAGACATCTTTGATGTATTTTCAATCAGTTTCTTCTGACTAAGTAAGTTTTGCATGTGCTGAGGCCGAAAGGCAGAGGAAGGCAAAGAGCCACTTTGGATCCCACCCTTTCCCCTAGAAGGCAGCTGGAGAGGAAAGGCCACAAGGCTGGAAAGCACTTCGCACACTTTCCACAGTTGCCGAGACACTGGTCGGCTATTCCCAAGCTGACCATATCGACAGCCACCGAGAGCCCCAGTTTAAAGGGCCCTCGGGTTGGTAACCTGGCCACTGGGCTCAGTGGGCTTGGCAGGAGGGCTTATTCGATTGCAGCGCTCATCCAGCTCCACGTAAATCTGCTGGCAACAGTCAGCCCCTCGTCTTGCTCACTTTCATAGCTCTATCTCTGGCAAAGCTTGTGGAGGCACTCCTCCACGGCCCGGACCTCTCCAGGAGGCTGGCTCGGAGCTGAGGCTACGTTGACCACAGGACCTGTGGAGCATGTGGGCTGTGGTGGCAGCTGCATCTCGTAACTCACACTACACTAATGCCAAGAAGTTGTGTTAGTGAAGCAGTTTTCCAGCGGACACCAGACGAGGAGGCGGCATATGATACCCAACAGCCTGACCCTGCCAATAACCACACCCAGTTCTAGATAAGTACTTCTCACCAAACAACATTTTTGCTCTACTTCCTGCTTCATTCAATCCTCCAGTAGTCCCAAACAGAATAACTGAGGAATACTTAAATTTTTTTTTCCTCTGATAAATTCAGGAAGAGAGTGTATTCCTATGTATTGCCCCCTCTCTGGGCTCCCCAGTTCAAGAAAGATGAGGAGCTACTGGAGAGAGTCCAGCAGAGGGCTACAAGGATGATGAGGGGACTGGAGCATCTCTCCTACAAGGAAAGTCTGAGGGAGCTCGGCTTGTTCAGCCTGAAGAAGAGAAGGCTGCGAGGGGACATTCTAAATGCTTATAAATATCTGAAGGGTGGGTGTCAGGAGGATGGGGCCAGACTCTTTTCAGTGGTGCCCAGCGACAGGACAAGGGGCAACGGGCACAAACTGAAGCACAGGAAGTTCCAGCTGAACATGAGGAAGAGCTTCTTCCCTCTGAGGGTGACAGAGCACTGGCACAGGCTGCCCAGGGAGGTTGTGGAGTCTCCTTCTCTGGAGATATTCAAGACCCGCCTGGACAAGGTCCTGCACAGCTTGCTGTAGGTGACCCTGCTTCGGCAGGGGGGTTCGACTAGATGACCCACAGAGGTCCCTTCCAACCCTGAACATTCTGTGATTCTGTGATTCTCTCCTTCAGCCAAAACTAACTGCGTTATCCACAAAAAGAAATTGCACATCTGGCAAGATGTATGCAACCCATTGCTATTTGCTACTATTTGTAGAGTTTTTCCTCAGCTTTTACTAAGGCAAGAGAGGTTACAGCACATAACAAAGATTACAACTACTGGTCCTTTTCTGTCTGGAGCAGATAGCAGACAGGCATGGGCAAAACCCTATCAAGATAGTCCATGACCACGAAAACTCAAGGCAGTAAGTCAAATTCTGCTTAAACAAAGATGAACAGAACTCTTTGAGCTGAACTCTTTGCTTGAGCAGCAGCAAAATACTCCACTAAGGTTAGCTTGGGGGCTGCGGGTACCCCCTTAAAAAGATCACAGATTTAGACACCTGGTTAATATGGTTTTGGGTGTCAGCACTGCAGAAGACCAGAGGACTTCCATGGAGTTTTTCCAGAGCACTTCCAACCAGACAGACAGCTGGCAGCTCATCTCCCATTCCCCACGGACAGGTAACAGCCCGACCCGGAGCTGCTCTGTGGGCAGCGCACACAGATGCCGTGGGCAGCCCTGGCTCTGTGGTACCTGTCTGCTCCTCTGGTGCGGAAGCAGGACCGGCCACGATGCTTCCATGCAGGGATGCTGGAGAGCCAGCTGGTTCTTCCCCGTCATTGGCAAGGCTCCTCAGATCACCGTTCCTGCCTCCTCTTGCTGCTCCTCTCTCTGCCGGCGCCGTTCTCTGCCCACAGACCTGCAGCTCACCCCTCAGGGCCCTGTTCTCCCTCTCCAGCTTGTTGATTTGGGAACGCATCTTGCGGATGACCTGTAGGAGGTGTGCGTTTCCCTCCATGGCTCCAAGCCACGCAGCGATGCTCCCCACTCCCCCACCAAAGCGCCTGCCCTGCAGAGAAGCTCCTAAGCTGGCAGCAGGCAGACCCTGCCCTTAAAAGCCCCTGGAGAACAGGCATCCATCATATCCCCCCCCCCGCAGGCAGGGCTCAGGCCAGCTCCCACCATCAGGAGGGCTGCACCGAGTTGTCATGTTACTCAGAGAGGGCCCATGATTTATTCATTCAGGGTCTCGTTTTTCAGAGCAGAGCTGGCCTTTTACACGCTGCACAAATCACTGTCAACACAGTATCACTGCACCATTGGAAAACTCTCCCACCCCCTCGCTTACCTCAGGCTTTGGTTTTCTCCAAAAGGACCAAGGAGAATAATCCACCTGGAGCCCATTTCCTTTGGTTTACCCAAAAAGGCCAGCAATCGCCTCCGTGGCACAGAGGAAACAGTTGCCCTTTGCTGGGCAACACTTCATCTCTCCCTTAACACTGGGTGAATTACTCATTTTTGCTCTTCGCATCTGGAAAAGAATTAACAATTTCTCAAAGGAAAATTAAATTTACAAATGAAAGCTGATACGGAGCAAGACCCCCGCTATTAGCAAGGTATGCCAACCAACAGCTGCGATGGACGAGCAGGTAGACTAGAGGTCTCCCAGAAGGCTGCAGCAGAGCCCACTGCCCCTTCCTGGGCGCCCAGGGAGGATTGCTGGCATGGAGCGCCTGCACCAGCGTCCCAGGAGTGTAAGGAGAGACATGCCAGGCATGAATCTTGCATTAGAAAGGGAAACACAATCCTCTGCGCTGCTCTCATCGCCCAGTCTCTAAAGCAATCTCTCTGCTGGCAATGAAATGCATAAACATGCAGAACATCCTTCCCCCCCCCCCC
>Ga0065711_1008336_pt1 | contig 13012 bp, 6 predicted proteins | sample Hoacrofraction12_FD_59098 | JGI IMG/M metagenome (GOLD analysis project Ga0065711, IMG submission 59098) | Hoatzin crop microbial communities from Cojedes, Venezuela - Epithelial fraction 12 v2 (version 2) | ecosystem: Host-associated > Birds > Digestive system > Esophagus > Crop | place... | reverse complement strand
TTTACAAAATACTCAAGCTTGTATTTAGATGATTTAGGGACTTGCATTTGACAGATTTTATTGTTTTATTTGCAAGGAACCATAACATTCATAGCTAGAGGACTTTGGTTTATGACTTATACCAGTTAATACTGTTTAATTTCAAGTGGACTCGGTCATCTCTAATTCAAGTCCTAATGTATCCATAGACTGCTGTCAGTGGCAAAAGTGTCAGAGCTTTCCTTAGCTACTTTGGAGTAAAATGGAGTTTAAAAAATAGGAAAACTGTAACAGTAAGAATGTACAATGAAATGAATTTGCAGTAATATTACCATTGCGGTAAAAATAGATAACACTAGAATAAGACGTGCATGTTTAACTTATAATCCTGAAACTTAGGTCCACATCCTGCAGACAGTGGTTCAAGAATTTATTCTGTCTAACCATGCAGGTCCACACGTGGTGTTCAAATTGGTGCATTCTTACCTCTGTTTGCTGATGCAACTAACCATCTTCTCGATACTTAAGCGGTCCGTTTTCTCTGGTTCATCTTTCAGTTGCTAAAAGCTACCTTCATCCTTAGTCACAGTCTCTTTTTTTCACTTGTGCAGGCCCCAGGGCTCTGACTATACTTCCAAGAAAGCAAGCGACTCTTGGGACTCAAAACTTCATCTCCCCTTGTACTCTACTGGAGGACACTGTCCTTCTAACAAAAGCAGCAGAAGGGAAAATGTGATTGTTTCACTTCCCATGCCTCAGCTGACACCACAAGGTTTTGCCCCGTGAGAAAGTCAGGACAGTAAACTGGAGAGGGCATGGCTAGGAAACACCCAGCTCCATTGACCAGAGCAACTCTGCCAAAGTCTTGAGCTTCTCTCACCGTCTCCTTGATATCTCCCAGATACTTCCTAGTAGGAAATGTACATCAGAAATCTCAGAAGTCTATACTCTGAAGGGTTTCTGCACCCTGCAGGAGAAAGTCCTGGTGCGTCCTGGTGCAGGTTATTGTGCAGTTTGTTAGTGGGACAACTACAGAAAATGCCAGAAAGTAAGATACATGTTCTCCAGAGTTAAAGTGGTGGCAATATTAGAAAACTAATTGGAAAGAAAAAAATCTTCGAAAACTTTGTGCATTTGACCTATATATCTCCCTTTTTATTTAAACTATAGCAAATGTATCTCTCAGAAAAACTTTCAAGTCTCTACTTTTTTAAATTTTGTGAAAGTTTGAGATGCTTTCAAGAAATAGAGCTGTGATTTGGCTGAGTATTGCTGCCATAAATATCAAAGGCCTTGAGTGGTTGCTATATGTATGGGTGACAGCTATATGTACTCCTTTGTCAAGCCCTAAAATAACTAAGCTATTACTGTCCTCAATTCTATTGAGAAACAAAGCAATAAAACATCTTATGATTTTATTTTCTTCCCAAAACTTACAAGTTGCAGTATTTTCAGGAAAACCATTTACAATTTGCTTATTATGACAGTATTTTTCTTTTTTTACATAGAAAAAAAATGCCACATTGACTAAACTTTTATATTTCTTTTTCCTGGTGGCCTGTTATATCCTGTCTTGTGATTCTATGTCATAGATTATTAATATCATTGTCATTTACACGTGAAAAGCACTTAGGGTATTCTAAAGCATTAACTTTGAGCCATACATCTATATTTAAGAGAAGCTAAGAAGAAATAATAAAAAATCAGTATATTTTAGAAAAGAACATGTAAAAAAATTTTTTTTGAAATTTTGGATCTCCTGGGATACTGGCCTAAGGAGAAAAGAAGTGTGAGAGAACTGTGAGTTCCTCAAAGAAACAATAGTAAGAGCAAAGCTGAAAACTTGCAGATGGAAATTGCAGTGAGTGCTTAACCTGGCTAAATCATGAGCTCGTCTTTGGCCTGAAGAAGAAAACATGCACAGAGAGGAAACTAAGTCAAGGTACTATGACATATACTTTTAATATACATAAATTTATGTGTAATTTACATTCCTTCATTCCTGTGGAAAGTGGGTTTCTGGCCAGAAAATCTGTTCTTAGGGATATAGGGGAAAATCAATGAGTAATCATTCCTCTTAACTTTGGTGGGCCACAGCTGGAAAGCACAATCTGCTTACAAATTTTATATGTCTGCACAGATTTAGGCAAATAGGACACCAGAAGAGAACAGCAAGAACAGTTACAGGTCTAGAAAACATGTCTCATGGGAGAAAGTTGTGTTATCTAAACTGCAAGAGAAGAGAGGAAATACTACAGAAATTTTGAAAAAGTAAAAGGCTGTTATGATGGCAAATAACCTCCCACATTCCCAGTGAACAGGGAAAAAGAAAAGGCTTTAATTGCATTCTGTTAGAAATGGGTGAACATAAGGAATCTTAAATTCTGAGCTTTAAAAGAATACAAAATAAGAATCAGAACTTGAGAACAAGGTGATACCACCAGTAAAACTGGATAAAGTAAACTCAGTACTTCAGTTGACAGTATGTTAAATATAGAAACTCATTTTTTCTGTCATTGAAAAAGATAATTTTATATTACTTTGCAGTTTGTAGAGAATCTGCTCAGTGCAGCTTCTGAATGCAGTAAAGATAATAATTAACAATTTATTGGTCTCTAGCAGTGGCAAAGTCGTGCTTTTAATGCTGTTTCTTTGTACATTGTCTTTTCTTCTCCCAATTCATAGAAGTATCTGAAGAACTCCGGTTTCCTTTTACATAACAAACTCAGCAGCAATATTTATTGAGCAAGAGAACTATAAAGCATCAGTGGCAGTTAAAACCAAGTCAGAAAAGAGGTGAGTGTAGTATTTGGCATTTTTAAAATATTAGGAATTTCAAAAAAACACTTTGTAGACTGTAATAATACAGTCGAATGTTTCCAAAAAGTGAGAGGAAGAGCTACACCTATCTGAACCCACAGAATCTGCTTCATGAAAAAGTCTTATTTTTAGAATTTTTTAAAACTGAAACTGCCTTGGCAGGTTAAATTTATGGCAGAGTGAAGTCCAGATAGTGTTTCTATTCAATGTTTTCTGGAGATAAGATATGACAAGGATCCCAAATAATATCATAACATATTTTTTGTATAAATATCCACAAAAGGTTTAGTTGTTATCCCAGTCCTGATCAAATACAAGAAAAATGTGAAGAACTTGGCTGTGTCTAGAATGATTTCTCTAAAATAATGAGACAGAAACATTTCCAGACTCACGGCACTTTATAGTTCTTACAGGGGAAAGAGTCATATTTAGATAGAATGGGGGTACAGGCAGCAGCAGGCCTGTACTAGCAGATTCAGTTTTTCTCACTAAAACTGAGGTAAATGGCAACTGTGTAAGCTCTTCCAAAGTATATCGGAAATTGAGGATAAATGTCGTACTGTTCAAAAGACGGAACGAAATAATATGGAGTCACGAAAAAACAGATTAGTCTTGAAATGAGTGTCGTCAGCTACCTTTACTGCTTCACTGGCACCATGGCCTGCAAGCCTTATCCCTTTTCTTTTGCCTTCATAGTCACTGAAACACATTTTAAGTCAAACCAATTCGTCGGGATCTATTTGAGAAGAAATCCTTGAATCCCGCAGAAATTCTGATTCATGTATGAACCTAATTGTTTATGACCAGGCTGAGGGAGGCATATCCAGATCATAGTCCCCAACATGCAGTTCTTTACCACGTGGGTTTATTTATTAATATCTCCTGGCATGTAGAAGCAGTGTGCCTTGGCAGGGCTGAACTTGAGAAGATCCTTCCAGCTAAATCACTCCATGCTCTTCTAAATCTAAAGTTTACAGCTTGGACACATCTCATAGGCAGGAAGACCAAAATTCTCTGCTAGCTATTCTTGGACCAGCAACAGCTGAAGTGCCTGATGGACAGTCAGATGGACAGATCACTATGATCTGAGCATATTGATCAGCTGTTGGCAAAAAACCCAGACATTTTGTTACACTGTTAGGGTTTTTTCTGTAATTTTGGACATTTGGAAATGGCTCTTCATGTGAAACCCAGCTCTGGTGCTGTTTTTGACTGGGTGTGCTTTGAACACTTGCTCAGGTTGAAAGGCGCTTTGAATTTGGTGACAACAGATGAGTAAATACTCATTAGCAATTAAGAAGTGTGGATCAGGCACAGTTTCATTGGAACAACTAGGCAGGATTGATGGTAAGTGTGCAGAGGTGGAAGGCTAATGCATTAGCCTGCATCAGCTCCTCTAACCTCAGAATACCTAGCCTGAGCGTTTATGTTGAACTGTAGCAGGAAACTGAAAGTATTTGATCTTGCTGTCAGGCGATCTGAGATAAATAGGATGTAATTCTCAATGGGTATGTTAAGGGTAATTTGTGTGCATGAAACCAATGAAAACATTTCATCTGATGTTGTCTGAATATCTAATGAGTTTGGGGCACATACTCTCGTGCGAGCTAGAGACCAGAGAGCAACGGGATTAAAAAGGAGGAAGCTTTAGGAATTACAACAGGCCAAGACTAAGCCACGTTGTGGGATTGAGCTGAAGATCACAGATACAGGGAGATTAAACCCACCTTCACTGTGCAAAGATTCCGTTTCCTGACTGAACTATTTCTACAGTCTTCACTGGATTATTTGATTATATCTGATTTAGTGTAGAGATCAATGGGTTCTATATTACTACTTTGTTCTTCACTAGTTGCAGCAAGTTTTTCCCAAAATTCTATATTTCACAGCTATCTGATAAAGATGGTCATTTTGGATTCCATCCTAATAACTAACAAAGAATACAGCAGGCCAGTGTAGCTCACTAACCTGTAACTTCTTTCTGTCTGCAGCCAGTAACATCAGCCTTGGATGTTCCAGCCTGTTATTACAGCTCTGACAATGCTTACTCTGTACATGAAGTAGAATACACCTCATCAGGGTTGGCAGCCAATCTCACCTTCAACAGTGCCAAGGCCAGAGCTACCGACAATTTCACTACACCAATTAGTACACTACACTTGGAGGTGAAATATCATCTCAACAACATGCTGCAATTTAAGGTAATGTCATTGTAGAATTTCTATGAATATGTAATGTCCCGTTGTTAATAATAGTCTTGTTTATGGAATTTATAAGGGCTTTTTATAGTCAATTTTATATTCTCCAGACAGTAGCACCTTGGCCTAAACATGTTTCTCCTTCTAACCAAGTAGTTGCTGTTCCTCTTAGCTCACATCTTTTTTTATCCTGTAATTCTGCACTTGGTTTTATAATTAAATTATATCAATCAGTTTGTGTAACGTCAACCAGAAACTCTGGAACTAAATACCTTTTATTAGTACACAGCTAAATTTGCCTATAGGCATTATCATGATTGTACAGTTTAATTTTGCATTAATCATTCTACTTCTATTCCAAAATTTTTAATACACAATTTTTTAGACTATAATTCATTATTGTTCATTTAATAATACTGAAATAAGTGTGTTGCCTTAAAATGGACAGGCATCAAAAACTAACTTATATCAGTGTCCAGAATACAGAAAACTTTAAAAAGTATCTCTTAAAGTTGGCTAAAAGATTAATCATAAAGGTATTTACCATACTTATATATATATATATATATATACACACACCCCCCCTACATTTCAAATATAGGTATGTCCTTTAAATTCATATATATAAATGATTAGAGAAGTGGTTCCTGATCCAAAATAAATCCTTAAGATTTTGGGTTTTTTTCCCAAACCAAATACTGTGAAAGAATTAGTTAAAGAATACATCTTGAAAGAAAATACTCAGCAAATGCTTTCAACAAGTTTTTGTATTCATTTTCATTAATTCAGATTTCTATCACTATAGGCAAGATTTCAAACAACTTATTCATTGAAATGAATTGAATTCTACTTCATAGATTTATGATTATCAAAATGCACGATACGAGGTTCCTGTACCACTGAATCTCCCGAGCTCCCCAACGAGCACGGACAACGACAGACTCTATGAAGTATCACTTCAGAAAAAACCATTTGGTATACAGGTTCTGCGCAAAAGCACAGGAACAGTCATGTAAGCCATAATCATTTTATTTTATTTCACTTGGTTTTGTTAGCTCTTTTCGAGCCAAACCATTTTCTTGTGTACTACTTTTTAAATGCCTCAAGACTGGCTTTTGTATCCTTCCCACGAAATGTCTCTGTCTGCCAAATGCCAGGTGCTGCAAAGATGGCTTTGCCATTGTGTTGTATGAGAGCATGGACCAGGGGGAGGACGAAGAAGGTGCCCTGAGCAACACCTGATTTTTTCTCATAATCGTCAAAGTTTTTTTCCTGTCACTTCATGGTCTGACACTTGATAAAACTCCTTTACAACATGTTAAAGTGCGGAACATAGACAACTCCAAAGGCCATTTCTTGTGTTCCCAAGTCTTTGGGAGGCACAACAATTTTCTACACTTTCTAATATTTTCCTTAGTTCACCACAGTACTAATCAGTAAGGATGGATCATTTAGTTCAGTTTTGTGGAATGGTTAGGAAAAAAAAAATAGCAGAAAGTAGTGTCTCGGCTAACTTCCAGATGGATTTTGGTAACACGACAGCTAATAATTCTGACAGGAGCTTCATTTCTTTCCTTGATTAAGCTTAAGTCAAAGCCAGAAAATAGGGAACAATGATGTTAGAAGTTGTGTGTGTTATGTTTTTTATTAAAAAAAACCAACTTCTTATGTCATTTTTTAAAGTACTCAAAACTTAATTGCAAGTTGAGTTCCTTTTTACCAACCAGAGTAATCACTCAAACGGCAGTTCAGCATCCTGGAACAACATAATTCTTTGGCAGAGCACTACCAGCTTGCAGTTTGGTTTCTGACTGTAAAGATGCTGATTTATGACAAATAAGACCTATGAATACTGTTTCAGTGTAATCTGAACAAAAAGTTCAGTGAACTGTGAAAAGATACTTTATTTACTGTATTCCACATGGCACCAAGGATAAGTTTAGGAGGAAAACACAACCATACTCTCCTGAAATGCTTTTTCTCACTAAACTGCCAAAACATGATGCAACTTGCTGTGTATGATGCCTGTGCGTAATATCTATCTCTCTGACAGACACAGAGGACTTTGTGTCTCTGAACTGTGTATCAAATTCTTAAATATCCCCATTTCATGTGCTTTAAGTTTTCTCGATATCCATAACAGTTTTATTCCACCTGTACTGAAGAGTGAGATTTTCAGAGAAAAAGAGTAGCCTAAAAAAAGCATCTGTCAGCTAAACACAGCACCGAAGACACTATATTCTTGGTTTTGTTTTCCTCTTTCCGTTTTAGCTGGGATTCGCAGCTGCCCACCTTCACGTTCAGCGACATGTTCATTCAGATTTCTACCCGCTTAGCATCCCAGTATATATATGGATTAGGAGAAACTGAGCACACCATGTTTCGAAGTAACATGAGCTGGCACACCTGGGGAATGTTCACAAGGGATCAGCCTCCTACTGTAAGTAGAAGAAAATGTAACTGTTGGACCAATGAGCCTAAAGTCCAGAGGTGTTTGGCAGGACTTCGAAGACCAGTGGATGTCCACTGGTAGTGGACACACTTATTGACTTTGATTGTATTTATCATGGCTTATAATTTTGATGGTGTCTTGACGGCAATGGTCTTCTCTAAACCTATTCTTTATTTGTGACCAGCAAGACCAACGTGTGGAGCTCCGGCCCTGAGTCAGATATCGTGAGACAACAAAATGGCTTAGAAATAACAGCACATTCTTCTCAGCTAATTATTCTGAAAGATAGATATGAGTCAGGACAACTCCCACTACGTTGGGATTAAATTAGTACTTACAGAGGTAAATCAGAAATCTCGTTTCTATGTGGATGCTTGTGTTACTTCCTATGAGACAGCACAACATTTGCAATTTGCAGGGAATGACCAATGAAATAGTGGTGGTTAATTACAGCTTCAATTTCCAGTTCAGGTTTCAGTGTATTTTTGAATAAATGAAAGATAACAGAATGTCACCAGCACCTCCTGGTCATAGAGACACCTGCTACTGTTTGAAAAGAAGGGAAAACTTTGTCCTGGGGAAGCACTTTCTCATCAACAAGTTTTAAAGGCAGTAATACCTTTGCTTTCCTTCCTTCCCGGTCAGTCTGAACAGGACTGACTCAAATCGTGAAGTAGAAAATGATCTTCTGTAGGTACGCTTAGTAGGTATATAGGGTGCAATTTTGGATAATCCAAATATAATTTTGGAGTTTATTTGTTGTATGTTTGGCAGTTGTGAATCTCGTCTTTTATTAAATTTATTAATTAAATGTAAATGCTTGAATGCTTGTGATGTTTCCCCAGTAGAATGTATTTTATTTTGTTTGCAGTACGAGATGAATTCCTATGGTAATCATCCATTTTACATGGCTCTTGAAGAAGATAACAATGCCCATGGAGTCCTCTTGCTTAACAGTAATGCAATGGGTAAGAAAACCTTCACTTATTTCCTCAGTGTACTTTATTTTTCTGGTCAGTGTTTTGCAATAGTGCCAAATCCAGGCATCCTTTTCCCATTTCACTTTCCCTGTTTCCAGATGTGACGTTCCAGCCGACCCCTGCCCTTACGTACCGCACCATTGGAGGAATTCTCGACTTCTACATGGTTTTGGGCCCAACACCAGAACTTGTTGTTCAGGAGTACACTGCAGTAGGATTCTTACTCTATTACAGACTAATGCTGGGCGTTGGCTGGTTGGTTTGTTTGTTTTGTCTTCACCTACTCACCACAAATATTCTTTCTTTTTTTAGCTGATTGGACGACCAGTCATGCCACCCTATTGGGCTCTGGGATTCCAGTTGTGCCGCTATGGATACAGGAATGACTCAGAAGTTGCCCAGCTGGTGGAGGAAATGAAGACAGCTAGGATTCCCTATGTATGCTGGTAGCGGTTAACATTTGAGCTCATGCCTGAACTCTTAGCTTCAGAGTATTAACTAAGACCATTTAAACACAAAATCAAAAACCAACCAAAAAACCCACCACCATGGTAGAGTACAGCAGACTATGTTTTATGCCAGCACTGAACATCTCTGCACACTGTGGGCCATGTTAAATGTAGGCTTCAGGCTGCTTTATTTTCCTTATCATTCATACCAAAGAAGCACCCAGATGCTCTAGTCAGTCATGGACTCTCGCCATGCTGGCTATAAAGGAGCAGTGATCAACAAGAAAAAAAAGCAAGAAAGAAAATGAAGCAGCATTATTTCAATGGTATACTGCTCTGTGTCAAGTCAGCTATGATTTGGCACAGGTTGTTGTTGGGAAAGTTGGAATAGCACATAGATCTAACAAAGTTATACTGTAAATTGAATGCAACTCTTCATTTTAAATGTAATTAACATCACTGTTTCAATAGAGAACAAATGTTTCCACTGTTTCCCCATAGATATGGAAACATACGTGCAGATTCTGTGTACATACACATATGTACAAATCCAGGACTTTTTTTCTCTATCATGTATTAATTTTTACCGTCAGACTAGATGCAGTAGTGAAAGGTTTATTTTGTATTAGACTTGCTGATAGGTTGTGTAATATTCATTTAATAGCTTTAGGTGAAAGTTGCAGCTGCTTCCAATTTTACAGTTCAAAAGTTCTGGAGTTTACTTATTTTGGCAGATTTTCAATAAATATATATTTGGCAAAAAAAGAAAAAAATTCATTTTACTTTAATTGATTTTTGTGTACTGCAGGATGTCCAATATGTAGATATTGACCATATGGAAAGGCAACTGGACTTCACCATTGGCACACGTTTTGCTGGACTGCCAGCTCTGATTAACAAAATAAAAGAAGAAGGAATGAGATTCATCATCATCCTGGTCAGTTCTGAAAATTGCTTCTAAATTTCACTATATCATTGCACAATGCAGAACATAGTCCACTGCATTTCTAAACTTGTTTTTTGAGCATAAGACGAATAACTTTTTTAATTGTAGGATCCAACCATCTCTGCAAATGAAACCAATTATCCTCCCTTCTCAAGAGGTGTGCAGGACAATGTCTTCATCAAATGGCCCAACACCAATGACATTATATATTCCAAGGTACTGTTCTTAAATAGTCGATGACAGTAGAGGCATCCTGTATCCAAGTGAGCAACATGTCAACCTAGGTGTCAGTGGTTGATACCCACAGGGGGAAAGTCTGCTAACAGTATATTCCTGCCTGGCTGTAAATGAGACATTGAATAAACACTACAAACTGAATTGTCTTCAGTTTGTGTTGTCATTCGCATAGGTATCAGGGAAGAATAGTTATATCTGTCTGTATGCTACGATGATGCTAAACTGTGATGCTCAGTTTATATTCAGTGTGGTTTGATTATTTTAAAATGCCCTTTGTCCTATTAGGTCTGGCCATTTCTTCCCAATGTAGAAGTCAACGAGTCACTGCCTGAGCAAACCCAAATAGAGGTAAATGTTGATATGATTGGGTTATGGACTCAAATACAGACAGAGCAGCACATTAATTAACCAAAATAGCAGCAAACTAGTTGATAAATCTCGTGGGAGGATGAGAGGTGCAGAAACTGGCAAGCCTTCCTAACTGCAGCAAAAAAGTTAGTGAGCAACTAATATTATTTTTTTAATTTTTAAAACAAATGTCAACATTTTAACAGCAGGATACTTTCAACCCTGTATCTGTTCCATTTTCCTACTATTTTTACAGCTCTATGGAGCACATGCTGCCTTCCCAGACTTCTTCCGCAATTCCACAGTGGAGTGGTGGAAGAGAGAAATCCTGGAATTCTACAACAGTCCCACCAACCCCTCGAGAAGCATCAAGTTTGATGGCCTGTGGATTGTAAGTGTAGAAATGCATTTCCTCTCCAGATTTTTTTTCTCTGCCAGACACTAGAAGAGAGAGAGACATATTTCACAGTGTATGTACTGCTGTTGATGCTCAGAGGGTATCTGGTGTTAAACTGGCATTAAGTAAAATAAAAAAATAGACTGGAGGGAAAACAAGCAGAGCACCAGGCAGAACCTGAGCCCCTAGCCAAAGCTGTAACTTGGGCTCTAGGTTGTACACTTGCACTGCCTTGCTATATCGTGACTTTCTTCCTCCACTGTGACACTGTTTGCACAGGGGAGACAGAGCCCAGATTCACTGCTCTTCTCTTGAAACACTTTGTCGCTCCCTGTCCCTGCACCATGCCACCTGTGAACGTGTCAAGACAACATAGAACGGCAGACTGAGACTGCAGCTGCAAGGGGCTCCTGAGGGCTTCTACAATGCTGTTTGTGTGTAATTCAGAATTTCGTGTGTTTTGTAGATTTGAAGCAAATGCAATCAGGTTTTGCTCTATGTTTTCAGGACATGAATGAACCAGCAACTTTTCTGAATGGTGCCATTGGTGGTTGTAGAAATGACCTCCTAAATATGCCACCATACGTACCTTGTAAGTCTGATCACTCCTTAAAGCAGTTTAGGTCATTTTGATTGCTACGTAATTTCTTATATGGTATATGTGGTGTAAATGCCTAAAATTAGGTATACAAACCCACAACTCCTAACTGAAAGTGATTCTTTTTCTCTGAGATTATGGGCACACTTCAACCCCATCTGTTTCAGTGGGAGCAGTAACTACATGGCACTTTTTAAAAATAAAGCTATTTTCAGCTACTTCCCTGCATATGGATTTTGATACCTATTTTATACATAGATGCTTTTTTGTGGAATAGTAGAGCATGCAGTTCTCTGTTTTGCAGTTTTCTCAGATGAGTAATGCAATTAATTAAAAATTTAGAAAAAATTGTTACGTCTCCTCTCATTATCATTTATCTGTATAGTCAAATACTTGATATACTTAGCTTACTTAGCTTGGCTTTATTTAAGTACTGGTGTAAACTAGTACTAATCAGTTCTTATTTATTAATGGTTTATTAGCATAGTCGTGTTGCTTACAGCTGTCTTCATTTATTATGATTAATTTCTCAGGAATTGTCAGGAAGTTAATATTCAGACACAGACCATGCCCCTCCACCCCAGCATTTTTCTGTTTGAGTGGGTGATGTGTTTACAAAGATTAGCAGTATCTTCTGAATTTAGATACGCTCTGTTTACTCTTCAAGCCTTTTCAGTAAGAGCATCTGTAACTGAGCTATTAACACACTTAGAGATCCAGATGCCTGCATAAAAATATTAGAAATATTCTGTTTCAGAAAACTGGAAATGCTATTTTTATAATTATAAATAAATAAATGACAGTATACATGCCTAAAAGAGAGCGAACACCAAAGAGATTATGAACATTAAGAAAAAGTAACTCAGACCATTATTCAGTGTTCATCATTAAAACATAAATATTTTTGTTTCCTTTCCATTAGATTTGGGATACCGGTCAGATGGATTAATTGTCAAAACTCCATGCATGGAAGGACAACAATACCTTCCTGATGGTACCCCTGTTAGACACTACGATGTCCACAACCTTTATGGATGGTCACAAACAAAACCTACGCTAGAGTAAGTGAAGTCTGCATACTTTCTCGTTGTCTCCATAATATGCTACAAACGAATATTCTGTGTCTGTTCTTATGGCCAAAACATTCATCAGTTTATTTAACATTCCTGAGAAATCTCTCTTTTCATGCTGCTATCTTGGATTGTTCGGTTCAGCTAGAAGTGGAGTTGGGTGTTCAGAAGCTTGAGCAGCCCTACTATAGCTCTTGCAGCTGGTTTAGTTTCAGCCACGCTGCTGCTCAGCGCAGTGATCTCACCCGTGGTGCAAGCAGGGTGGTAGGAACCTGAGCTGCTGGAAAGGATGTGCAGGAGAAGGTGAGGTGGGTCTCTGCAGGTCTGAGCTGAAGCTGTGCTTCCACGCTTTCACTGCAATGAATACCTTCTGCAATTGGAGCCAGCCAGAAGAAAAAACCATGACAGTTCAAGCATGTCTACACCTGCAGCCGCATCACTGACTGTCTCAGGACAAGCAGGCAAAGTCTTTATTTGGAGTTTAGCAGCTTTCAAATCACTGACCCTGAGCACACACCACTTTCAAGGTACGATTTCA
>Ga0065711_1046238_pt1 | contig 13014 bp, 15 predicted proteins | sample Hoacrofraction12_FD_59098 | JGI IMG/M metagenome (GOLD analysis project Ga0065711, IMG submission 59098) | Hoatzin crop microbial communities from Cojedes, Venezuela - Epithelial fraction 12 v2 (version 2) | ecosystem: Host-associated > Birds > Digestive system > Esophagus > Crop | place... | reverse complement strand
GAAACCCTGGTCGGAGCGAGTATTTTCACACCGGGATAGTATCTTTGAATTAACTCAAAGATGGGTTTTAGTTTTGCGAAAGACGGAGCAATGGGATTGGCAGCCTGAAGCTGGATTGCATTCAGCGTGGGATACCAGGACTTGAGCTCCTGCAGATCTTCCTCTATATATTCCATCGGCTGCATATGAAACTGTACGTCCCGGTACATGTTGCAGAACCGACATTTGTTGTGCGTGCATCCCTGTGTGATATAAAGCGTGGGTGCAAAACTCCAGTGTGGGCAGTGATAAGGTGTTCCTTCGTAATGCATAATGGTTCCTCCTTATGGGTGGCTCAGCGATAAATTCGCTGCTGTTGACGTCTTTATTTGCTGTGGTTACAATATACGTGTATCAAGATAAAAACAAGTACTGTTCTTTTTTGGAGATACTATCAAAAAACGAACTATTGGAGGAATCAGGCACTTATGAGCAATAAAAAAACGGAAGATGCGGTGAGAACATGCGCAATACCGGATTTTCAGAGGACGATATCCGGAAAATGGAAGGTTTCAATTTTATGGGCACTCAGCAACGGCACTGTGCGATTTGGAGAACTGAATCGTATGATCGAAGGAGTCACTCAGTCCACGCTGACAAAGCAGCTCAGGGAACTGGAGCAGGACGGGATGATTAAGCGCTATGTTTACAGGGAAGTGCCGCCGAAGGTCGAATATTCCCTGACGGAGATGGGAGAGTCTTTTGTGCCGATTTTGAAACAGATAAACGATTGGAGCCTTCAGCATCTGGTCTGATAAATCCCAGTTTGTAGAACTGAATATTAGACCATATTGTCAATGCGCTGAACCGTTGTGGATATGATTAAAAAAATAAAGGATGTAGCGAGGAATACACCGAATGATAACATACCAGGAGATTCTGAAGCAGATTGCGGAAGAAAATAATACCACGCCGGAGGAGTTTATCTAGTTATGGGAAATTTAAGTGGATTTTGCACATGTAATAATTTAGAATGTCCGTTGCATCCTACAAGGCACGATAAAGGATGTGCGCCATGTATTGCTAAAAATCTGAAATTGGGCGAAGTACCTAATTGTTTCTTTAATAAGATTGAGGGAGCAGAAGCAAGAACTGGTGATTCATTTATAGATTTCGCCAAAATCGTGATGAAGGAGGACTAAGAAAATGGAGATGTTTTTCCCAAGCTGTAAGGCAAAGGCGTCTTATAAAGGGGCAAGCACAAAATTACAGGAGTATGTTAAGGAAAAAATTCAGATTGACCCCATTGGATGTTGCAGAGTAAATCATCAAAAACTTACTAAGGATGATACGGCAATTGTCGTGTGTAATAATTGTGCTGCAATTATGGAAGAAAGCTCTCATGCCGGAAATATCGAATTTATATGGGGTATTATTGACAGGGATAAAGACTTTGACTTTCCTGACTATCATGGCGAAAAAATGACGATTCAAGATTGTTGGATTGCGGTTGAAAAGCGAGACCTGCAGGAAACAATTCGTTCTCTATTAAGAAAGATGAATATAACCATTGTGGAATTAGATGAAAATTACGAAAAAACGAGATTTTGTGGAGTAAATTTACTTACACCCTGCACAGAAAGCAATGCAAAGTTGGCACACAAGCGTTATGTTGAGGAAGGCTCACATATGTTTATCCCAATGTCCAAGGAAGAACAGCTTACACATTTTAAGGAACATTGCAAGCAAATTACAACAGATAAGGTTGTTTGTTATTGTAAATTCTGTACAGATGGAATCAATATGGGCGGAAAAACAGGGGTTCATATATTGGAATTACTATTTCCATCTGAAGAATAAAACAGTTTCCGGTTTGAAGGGATGCACAGAAGCATTGTATCAATATCGCAATTCTTATAGAATTTGTAGACGGCAAGACCGTGAAGGCATGAGAAAATATCATACGGATGATAGGGCGCTTCGCTGATTTCGGCGGGGCGTTTTTTCAGTGGAAAACGCAGCGGTTTGTATGGTATAACAAACTGTCCGATTTGTTAAAGCGCGATTAAGGGTATAGATATGCTCAAAAACAATGTAGAAATCGACATCAAAACAAAGTGCATAGAGGAAGGAATCACGCAGGCGGAACTTGCCAAGATGATACATACCTCTGCTCCGTATGTGAATAGGGTTACCCGGAATAAAGAGAACATCGTGAACAAGACATTCCTCGCCATGATGGAGGGACTTGGGTATGATGTGGAGTTTCACTATGTGAAGAGGAATAAAGGTTGATATGCGGTGTTATGGCATATCCGTTGGACTTCATGTCACCGAAACTTCCGGGACTGGGCGATGTCGACTGGGGTAAATATATCTCTGCGCTGACAGACATCGGCTACGACGGGTATGTGTGTATTGAGATTGAGGACAAGGCATTCGAGGGCTCTGTTGAGAATATTAAGAAGTCTGTTTTTCTGACAGCAAGATACCTCAGAAATTTCGTGATTTGACGCACTGTTAAAGAAACATGATGAAGTGCTATAAGGCAGTCACAGATTGATAATCAGATATGAAGTCGTGTACATGGAATAAAGTTCCATCTGAAAAAAAGGCCGAAAGCGGCGGAAATTTCAGATGAAGTCTTTTTCGGTGCATCTTTGTATTGAACGGTTACGACCAAAACAAATAAGGTTTACCCCCCCGAAAAATGTTATATTGGAAGACAGATTTTCGAGGGGGATTTTTATATGTTGATAGTCATCTTTATCGTCATCCTTGCCGCAGTCGTGGCGATGTTTATTTGGACTACGCACTCGCTTAGAGAAGCACGGGTTCTGCGCAGGATTTTCGCTGGTGTGAATATTCTGTTTCTGGCAAGTATTCTTTTGTGCTTTGGCGTGATTTGCACCGACAACATGAGAACCCCGAAGTTGGATGACGACGAATACAATGTTACAGACGGGAATATACTCTTTACCGACTATGTGTATGCCGGAGTGGAAGACGGAAACATCATCATAGACGTGCAGGGCTACGATTCCGATTGGCTTACCTACCCGGCTGATTCGGTCCGGGTTGACGGAAATATCTCGGAGGGAGACAATGTGCGCATATACCTCGACAAAGACACGGACCTGCCCGTGCGCATCGTAAAAGACTACAGATTGGACGCGATTGCGGGCATAATTCTGACCATGATGATTGCCTGTGTCGTCGATCCGGTTTTCTTCGTTGTAACGCTCGTGAAGAAACTTAAGGGCAGCAATCCGGGCGAAAACACATAATCAATCTATTCGAAAAACTCACAACAAAATATTCGAAAACGCCACAACGAAACACTCAAAAAAAGCACAATAAAACATTCGAAAATGTCACAATTCCCTTGCAGGATATGGTGACAGTTGCTATAATTCGGGTATATAAATCACCGATTATTGAGGGACACCATGCAGTATTTAAGACGCATCGTAGATGCCGAAATTGACAGAAAAACCGAGGCGTTCGGAGCAATAAATATTGTGGGTCCGAAGGGCTGCGGCAAAACGCGCACGGCCACTGAGAGATGCAGGACTGTAATTGAGTTTCAGGATGAAGAGAAAAGAGACGGATACATAGCTGTCGCAGAGACTTCTCCAAAGCTGTTCCTTAATAATGATAAGCCGATCTTGTTCGATGAGTGGCAGGATGCACCAAAGATATGGGGAACTGTCAGAAAAGCGTGTGACGATAATCCGGAAAATGTAGGAGAATATTTTTTGACAGGTTCTTCAAGCAAAAAGGTGAAGACACCCCACACGGGAACAGGTAGGATATCTGAAATTGAAATGTATCCGATGACGTTGTTGGAGACGGGGGAGTCGAACGGTAAGGTGTCGTTGTCTGCTATGTTTGACGACGAAAGTTATGAACCGGACGGTAACAAAAGCAATCTGACGCTCGAGGAATTGTTTTTTGCGGTATGCAGGGGAGGATGGCCCCGGCAACTTGCTCTGAAGACCGATTCGGCAAAACTTGAGATAGCAAAGGATTACTTTAATCAGATTTATAAGAAGGATATCAGTGCCGTAGATGGAGTGGACAGAAATCCCGAATTGGCTCGCGCGCTAATTTGGTCTTATGCGAGAAATATAGCTACGACGGCAAAAAAAAGCAGTATATATACTGATGTAAAATCAACGCAAAGTGCTTCGGATAACACTCTGGCATCGTATGTAACCGCTTTGGAGTCTTTGCACGTCATAAAGGATATTGATGCATGGACGCCGCAAATACGTTCAAAAACAGCAATCAGATCCGCAAAAAAACACATATTTACGGATCCTTCTATTGCACTTGCATCTCTTGGTATTTCTCCGGAATATTTTAATAATGACCTGGATTTGTTCGGACATGTTTTCGAAAATCTGGTTCTCAGAGATTTGTCGGTTTATGCTCAGGCGCACGATGCCCGGATTTTGCACTACAGTGACGACATGGGACTTGAAGCGGATGCGGTGTATCAGTTGCAGGACGGAAGATACGCTTTGATAGAAATCAAAACAGGAGTTAACGCAGTTCCTTCGGCCGAAAAAAATCTTCTGAAATTTAAGGATGTCATAAGACAACATAACGAATCGGTTTCCAAAAACAAAAAGCACCCCGGAGTTTTGTACAGAGAACCGTCACATCTTATAATCATATGCGCAAATGCGCCTATGGCATTCACCACCGAGAATGGAATCAAAGTAATCCCGATAGGATGCTTAAAAGACTGAAACCTATAATACAAAATCATCAAAGAACTCAATCCCGACGAACAAAAAGAACAATGTTAAATAATAAACGAAACCCGGGTAGATTGTCCTGAGAACAATCCCCCGTGGAAAGTGCTCGTGAAAACGAGTTCCCGCTGAATTGAATGTTGAATGCAGCGGGAAAATTTCTGCCTTTCGGAGATGCTTTCGCCAAATAACCGATACCGGGATAAAAGCGGACTTGAATGTGATGCTGTTTTATATTTGAATAATGGTAACTACGGCTTAATTGAGATTAAATTAGGCGGCAATCAACTAATAGAGCATGGTGCATCCACATTGAAAGCGTTGGCAAAAAAATCGATACAACAAAAATGTATGCATCGTCATTTTTAATGGTGTTGACCGGTACAGACAGTTATGCATATCAAAGAGAAGACGGTGTATATGTCGTACCAATTGGATGCCTTAAGGATTAATCATAACTTATTGACTTTGATGTCGGAGGAGAACTATGAAGATTACGATTAAAGATTCTATGACAGTCGATATTCCCGATATGTTCGTGAAAATGGAAAGCCTTCCGGAAGATCCGCAGGATTCGGTTTCTTACGGAATAAGAGACAGCGGTACGGGAAGTTTTCTGATGATATATCCGATACCAAATGCGCAGGCAATGCCGCTGACGGAGCCGCAGATTATTATCGACAGCATACACCGCTTCATGAATGAGAACCAGGGCCTGATTAAGGTGGATGCGGGATGTACTGAGTCCGGGCATATATATGCGTACAGCATAGTTAAGAACCTGAAGGAACCGTCCGGAGTGCAGTATATTCTTACTTTTCAGATTGAACATGGGGCGGAAGTTATCAACGTCCAGGCGTTCTTTGATGAGATGGGGATGACAGGTATGAGGGATGCGATGGTATATGACAAGGCCGTAAGAGACGGCTTTGTGAAACAAGGATCCTTTGACGGATGGTCTTGCGATCCGTATGACCCGGATTACACACAGGGGAAGCCGATGAATTTGTCCGAAGATGAGAGATATGATTCGTCTTTTCCGCAACATCCTTTGTCAGAGGCAAGATCTTTTGTGCGGTACCTGATTGAAAACAATTAAGCATTGTGCCGGATTGCGGCACATATTTGTGACAATTTGTCAGCATGTTTGTTGTCACGAATTCGGTTATAAATCGTTGACTTTGGTGTTGGGATCGGAGAATTCGGCGAGGCGCTTATCGTGAGCTGATTTTGCCGTGTCGTAGAAGGCGGGCTTTGCATCCGATCCGCAGAGGCGGAAGAGGTATTCCGTGAAGTCCGGGTTCATGACGAGAATCGGTCCTAAGATTTGCGTGACGAAGAGGTTGTTTATGCGTATGCCTTCCAGGGCGCTTTCGCGGTTGAGGCCGATGCCGCGGGTGACGTCTATGAAGGGACAGTTTGTGTTGTCGCCGTGCCAGAAGGTGAACTGGGACCTGAACCCCACAATCTGCGTGTCTCCTTTGTCGGTTTTAAGCGTTCCGACGTTGAGGCCGTTGAAGCGGTCGTAACGGCTGCGTGCTGCCGTGAAGGGGAGGATGCCGAGGGCGGGAATCTGCCTGCCATCCCAGTTTTCGATATTGTCGAAAAGTATTTCTCCGGCGGTGCCCGTGAAGAGGGTGACTGTCCCGGAATCGACAAGCTCACGGAGTCTGTCCTTGTAAGGGAGGAGCGCCGCGATGGCCCTTTCCTGGTTTTTCTCGCTCGGGGATCCCATCACGATGAGGTCCGGGGTGTGGCCCGCAAAATACGGAGTGTCCACGAGGGTTGTGTTTACGAATGTTGCCTCCGGGACGGATTTCCTGATATATAGTTCGTTCCCATAGTCGCCGTACAATTCGGCGATTTCCGAAAATACAAATTCAACAACCATTTATGCGGCCCTTTCTCCCTCTAATCTGTTTTTGAGATAGTTCAGGGACAGATCTTCGAGATACGCATAGTTTGTCGGGTCGAAGAGGTGGTATATCGTATCGCACATGTCGAGATTTACAAGCTTTATGGCGTCCTTCTCGTCGCGGGTTATGGAAATTTTTTCCGCGGGGATTCCGGCCATCAAAAGTCTTAAACGGTAGTCCTCAGACCTGATGCCTCCCACAATTATTTGCTTCACGGAGTCGTTCTTCAGATATTCGAAGTCGGTTTCGTAAAGCCAGCAGATGTTTTCGCTGTCGTTTATGGTTCTCGCGTCGTCTAAAGTGATGACGACTGCCTTGTTCGGGGACGGGTCGCGGCGGATGCTGCACAGGATGCGGGAGACGGATACTCCGTTTTCGCCTTTTGCTATTCTCTGAATTATTTTCTTTCCGCCGATTTCGCAGTCGTAGTATCTGCTGCGAACTCTGCTGACGCCGTCCATGATGCTGCGGATTTTCTCAGTCGACCATCCCATTTCGGAAAGGAGGGCCACAACCTGAGTCTGGTTGTACATGTCGGGCAGCGTGTTTCCCTTGAGATGAACATTTATTGTACCTGCGGGCGTTGCAATCGTAGCCCGGCCGTCCTCTTCTTTTGTAAAGAGGTAGTCTGGCGCGGCCGATTTGAAGTCGCACCTGTTACAATGAACTCGTCCGATGTGGTGGTATCTTCTGTGATTGTATATGAGAGGAGCGCCGCATTCCGGGCAATAAATCAGGTCGCGGATTATGTTGGGTTTATCGGAAATTTCTCCGACACCGTCGGCAACCCCGGCGTAAACACGCACGTTTCCGGGAGCAAGCCTCATGCTTATAGGGTCGTCCGCGTTTAATATGATTTTGGTGCTCTTAGGAATGGACTCGTTCAAAATATCGAAAATAAAATCCACGTTCGCGTTTCTTTTGATGGTGTCCCGTGAGAGATTTAAAACCACCATATAATCGGGATTTAAATCTTTGAGAATGAATCTTGACGACCTTTCATCGACTTCCAGAACCGCGACATCGAAGTTTGGGTTGCCCTTCAAATCCGAGTTTGCGATAAAAGCCGAGCAAATGCCCTGCTTCATGTTGCTCCCGAGGGCGTTTGCGGCAACCCTTTGCCCGTCTGCCTTAAGGATGTCGGTAATCAGATTTGTAACGGTGGTTTTGCCGTTCGTGCCGGTGACGGCAATAACTTTTTCACCCTTATTTACATGCCTCAGAAAGTCCGGGTCGATTTTAAGCGCTACCGCTCCCGGAAATTCGGTGGCATTTCTGCCGAATACACGCAAGATAAATCTTGCAAATTTAGCCGCATACAAAGCGGCATAAAACAGCATATTCATATCCATTTCCCCATATCAATAAATTTTCCCCAACAGTTATCTGATAACTGTTCTTTCATTATAGGGTCGAAAATATTTGTTTGTGTTACATGTAAGTTAAAATGTTAATGAAGTTTGCGGCAATTTTGAGGGCCTCCTTACCTTCAATACAACCGGGCAGGGCAAAATGTCGGATTTTGTCGTCTTTTTATGCTGTAAAATATAACCCGACACATGTGTCCGGTCCCCGAAAATACGGCATTTCTCACTTTGTGTCGTGTTTTTTTCGGGCAACTTTGGCTATCGTTGCATGTGAAAGGAGGTCACTCAACAATGGACCAGAAAAAAATCGGAGCGTTCCTGAAGCAACTCCGAAAAGAAAAAAATTTAACTCAGGAACAACTTGCAGAAAAGATGCTCGTTTCATCGAGAACAGTTTCCCGATGGGAGACAGGATCTAACATGCCGGACATAAGTATTCTTATTGAACTGGCAGACTACTACGAAATTGATATCCGTGAACTTATCAACGGAGAAAGGAAAAGTGAGACTATGACAGAAGAAACAAGAGACGTATTGAACCAAGTGGCAGAGTACACCGATGCAGAGAAGAAGAAGATTTTAAAGAACGTTTTAATCTACAGCGTATGCGTTCTTGCATGCCTTATGCTGGGATTTACGGTTTTCAAGAATGAGCCGGCAGACGCATCACCCATTTACAGCCTTATGTATAACCTTGTGAAGGTCATCCCCCCGATGTTCACCCTCTACACAATCTGGGATGTTCTGAAGTTAAATGGTAATATGGGTAAACACGGAGACTCGAAGACAGTCAGGATCGTGTCAATTGTCGGCATTATCCTGGGGCTGCTTTGCATTGCCGCAGTCTTTGGATTATTTCTTTTTTGACAGGTAACTAATGAATCTTGTACTTGACAACATAACTAAAAATTTTGACGACAAGCAAGTGCTTAAAGGTATATCCTTCTCCTTCGAAGAAGGATATATCTATGCGCTTCTCGGGCGAAACGGCGCCGGCAAAACCACATTGTTCAATTGCCTTAACGACGATCTTAAATGTGACGGCGGAAGTTTCTGTCTTGCCGAAGGGGATTTTCGCAGGGATATGACCGCCGATGACATCGGTTATGTCCTCTCGACCCCGGTGGTGCCCGGGTTTCTGACCGGCCGCGAGCTTGTGAAATTTTACATAGACATCAACAAGGGCAGGATTAAAAATCCCAAGACAGTTGATGAATATCTGGACATGATGGCAATCCCGGACGAGGACCGCGACCTTCTGCTGAAGGATTACTCGCACGGCATGAAGAGCAAGATGATGATGCTGTTAAACTTTATCTCCGACCCGCAGGTATGGCTTTTGGACGAGCCGCTGACGTCATTGGACGTTGTGGTCGCCGCGGAGATAAAGAAACTTCTCAAAGGCATGCAGGAAGGCCACATCATAATTCTGTCGACGCACATCATGGAACTTGCCACAAGCCTGTGCGACCGCATCGTTTTGCTTAAAAACGGGCAGCTGGAGGAAATCGCAAGAGATACCGACGAACCTGACGAAGAGTATGAGGCGCGCATAATCGCGGCGCTTTCGGAGGAGACATCAACCGATGAATAACTCTGCCGAGCCGCTGTTCTTCACCGACCTGCGCTTGAGGAACACCTACAGCAAAAACAAGAGATTCTACCGCTGGAGAACCATTCCTTTTATAGGCAAACACATCCCGAAAACCATATACGGAAACAGAGCTCTCGAAAACTTCTTTCTGGCCTTAGGCATAGCGGGAAACGTCATAGGTACATTTATCCGCCCGCTGATTTATCTGTTCCTCGTCTTTTTCATTGCGGTCGGCGCAAGCGGAGGCGGAGCTTTTGCCGACGTTATGGTCTACCTGGAAATCATCTCCGAGGAGAACGCCGCGACCGCGTCGCCTGAAGAGACACTGAGGGTTTTCCTTCACATACTCGTATGCCTGACCCTCATCGGCGGCGTTTTGAACAACGGTTTTCTCGACACAGGCGAGGAGACCGGATACGCAGTCCTCTTGCTGCGCATGAACCCTCGAAAATACGCGATTGCCGAGATGATTTTCAAATGCGGCAAAATCTTTTTGGGAACACTTCCGGCAATCCTGATTTTACGGCTGCTCTCGGGCATGTCTCTTTTGGCGGCGCTCCTGTTCCCGGTTTTTGTTATCGAGATGAAAATCCTGTGCGCTGCAATCGAGCTAAAAATCAACGACCTGAGCAAAGATAATCCCGGTAAACAGGCCGTGAGATATTCTCTTTTTATAGTTTTCGCAGTTCTTGCAGGAGCCGCGGCCGCGTTCTGCTCGCTGCGGATTGCGGATGCTATCGGATGCCGCTTCATGCTGCCGTTAAACACGATTCCCGTGGCATCCGCCGTGCTGCTCGTGCCCGCCGGTTTAGCGTTCACATATCTGAATTCCTACAAAAACTACTACGGCCTTTATAAGATGCTGTTGTTCCGCGACGCGGGCGAAAACACCGCGACCGCAGAGATTGCGGGGGCTTCGGCTGTTCTGTCCTCTAAGGCCCTCAGGGACGATATCGAAAAGCACGGCATCGAACACACGTCTTCGACCAAAGAAGGCCTTGCCTATTTCAATGAAATCTTTGTCCGCCGACACATGTCTTTGCTGATTAAGCCTGCCTTCAAAATAAGCATCATCATGCTCATTGTGGGCATAATTGCCTGCGCGCTGGTTATATTTGTCCCGCACATCGCCGAGCGCATGCCAAATTTCATTCGCAACGACATCATGGTTTTCCCGATCCTGCTCTATGCGATTAACAGGGGAGAGGCCATAACGCGCGCGATGTTTGTCAACTGCGACGCGTCAATGCTGCACTTCAGATTCTACAGGCAACCGGCAACCGTCCTGAAACTCTTTTGGATGCGCCTTAAAGTTATTGTCCTGATTAACATGATTCCCACGGCAATAATTGCGCTCTCGGTTTTTGCGGTTTGTCTGCTTTCAGACATGTCGGCCTTTGAATCAATCTGCGCGTTTGCCGCCATAATCTTCATGGGAATTTTCTTCTCTATCCACTACCTCGGCATGTACTACTTGCTCCAACCTTACACAATCGGCGCGGATAGGTGGTCGAAAACATATTCCATAGTTCATGCGTTGGTCTACTTCATAATCTATGAAGCCATGAACGTCGGTGTAAGCCTTAGCATGGCCGCGCCCGTAATTGTCATCTTCAGTGTAATTTATACCATTGTGATAACTTTGCTGATCGGAAAGTTCGCTCCTAAAACATTCAGACTCAAATCCGAATGATTTTCGATTTGATTTGAAATGCTCACAATTACGCTCACTTTTTTGACGTTTTTGTGAGCACTTTTGTGAGCATTTTGCAAAAATAGAGTATGATAGTGGAAATCAAGCAAAACGGAGGATACGGATATGAAAATTGCGGTGACGTACGATAACGGTCAGGTTTGGCAGCATTTCGGGAAGACCGAATTTTTTAAGATTTATGATGTTGAAGGCGGCAAAGTTGTTTCAAGTGAGGTTGTTTCGACCGGTGGGCGCGGGCACGGTGCGCTGGCGGATGTGCTTGCCGAGAACGGCGCGGAAGCCGTTATTTGCGGAGGCGTCGGATCTCCTATGATTGCCCGTTTGGAATCATACGGCATTAAAGCGTATCCCGGGGTTACTGGCGATGCGGATAAGGCGGTCTCGGATTTGATAGACGGCCATCTATCTGTTAATTCGGACGCGATTCACGACGGGTGCCATCACAGCGAAGAGTAAGTTTTATTTGGCAAAATTTTGAATCCCCTGTGTCAGGAGTTCGCCGGTTAAATCGATGATCCTGTCCAGGGGGATTTTTTTGCCGTCGGCGACCCACTGGCGGTACATATTGTTGGAACTTTTGGTGAGAAAAATATTTATTATGTTCTGTTCTTCCTGCGGCAGGTGCGCGTAGGGATTGTGGCGCGCGCGGTTGTGCTGCATGGTTGTGACGCGTAAGTTTTTGTCGAAGAAATCCTGATATTCCGGGGCGCACATTATGCGCTCGACATAAGGTTCCTGCCTGCTGTAGAACTCAAAGAATACGCGGTTTACCTCAAGCATCGGCATGTTCTCGGGGATCTTGTCGATTTCCTTATAGTAGTCCTCGGCAATCTCCGAAATCACGTCCTCGAAAAGCGCCTCTATGCAGGTGTAGTGCAGATAGAAGGTTTTGCGGTGAATCATTGCCCTGTCTGACAGTTCCTTGACAGTGATTTCGGATGGGTCCATCTCGCACACCATCTGCTTGAAAGTTTCTTTTATCGCCGCGCGTGTTTTCTTAACGCGCAGGTCCACTTTGTGATTTTCCTGTTCCATGGCGGCCGCCTTTTAATGTCCACTTTTCGAAAAGTGTGGCGTAAACCACGGATTTTCGAATGTGGAAATTGTTTTCTTCGATATTTGAAATCATACTTCTCATAAGAGAATAAAGCAACACGAGGACATTATCTGTGGCGGAGAAAATTTTGATGAAGGCCGGAAGTGAGAGCATATACGCGACATTGAACGATACTGTCGCGGCACAGGATTTTCGAAAACGGTTGCCCCTCACATTATGCGGCAGCCGCGGGAAATACAGCTACTCGTGCAACGTGGCAATCGGAAGGTCCGACCCGGAGGAAAAGCAGTGCGGGTGGCGCAACGGCGACATATCTGTGGCGGGAGGTTTTCTGGACATATATTTTGCGGGTGGCAGACAGTCGAAGAATTATCCGGATGTAATGGTTGTGGCGCATATCGAAAAAGAGAATTTGCAAATCATAAGAGGACTTCCCGGCAAGGTGAAGTTTGAGATTTTAAGACAGGAGGATTGAGACAATGGTTACGAACGAAACTTACACGCTATCAAACGGGGTGGATGCAAATATAAGAAACGGAGGATAAACACTATGCCTAAGATTATACAGACCGCCGGAAGAGACCGGCTTGGAGACTTTGCACCGGCATTTGCGGAAATTAACGA
>Ga0065711_1046237_pt1 | contig 13014 bp, 3 predicted proteins | sample Hoacrofraction12_FD_59098 | JGI IMG/M metagenome (GOLD analysis project Ga0065711, IMG submission 59098) | Hoatzin crop microbial communities from Cojedes, Venezuela - Epithelial fraction 12 v2 (version 2) | ecosystem: Host-associated > Birds > Digestive system > Esophagus > Crop | place... | reverse complement strand
GCTCCCATTTGATGCCAGCAAGCTTGGTGCTGTGTATGTCGTCCCATGGTCAAAGAACCCAAAGTTGTGGCGGTGACACCAGTCACGGAGCCATGTGTTAATAGACTGAGTCTGCCTATGTCACTCAACATCTCTGCCCACCACTGGAAGGAGCGATGAATAGATAACCTGTGCTCCAGATTCCTTTACTAATCATCCTAGGGCTTTGAATTTTTTTTTAATTACCCTCTGGCTACTTACTGCAACTTCGTCCGCACCACGTGGAAGAGCAGCAGAGGATAATAGTCTGAGGATCGGACCAGTCTAGGAAGTTTCCTAGCAATGTCTTTCACCCATGCTCCCAGGAGGCAACAGACTTCCCTGAGAGGAGGGTCTGCGCGGCGTGTCAGACCGTCTGTTCCCCTCAGCTGGGAGTCTCCTACAACTATAGCTCGTCTCTTCCTCCTTGTGGAGCTGGTAGTAATACGAGAAAAATTTTCAATAGCCCATGTGTGAGAGAGTCTCAGTTTGTAGTCTCCACATTCACATCAACGGTTGTCCAAAAGTCCATGGAAAAAGATCTGCAGCTGACCTGGAAAATAATACCATTTTCCAGTTTTAAAAATCACGACACAAGCACATGATGGTCTATGAAAAATGGTTACTGTTAATACTTGTCTTTTGGTTCAAAAAGGTACAAAGATTAACCCGAAGTGGTCCACAGAATACCAAAATAATGTATTTTTAATACATTATTTTAAATGTCACGTTAACTGTTTTTTTTTAGCTGGAGATTCACATATGGAGAGAAATTAGGATCACAAAGATGACTAAATCAGGTGATCTAGTCTAGTTTTATGAATGCATAATCTTTGAATTTTGTCTGGTTACCCTCATTGTCAGTTTAATTATGTAATCTAGTTGGACTGGGGCACTCAAGTGACATCTGCATATATATAATTGCAGGACAGATGTTTCAGTATCTAGTCAATTCTTTATTCCCACAGTAGTTTACATTGTGGTGATTTTGAAAGATCAACCAGAAGGAAAATATGATACAAGTGTCATGGGATGTGAATATTTTTTGGGGAAGTGCAGCAGCAAGTTGAGTAACTATTTCAAAAGGGTACTGTAAGTTCTACGAGTATGTTATTTCAAGAGCTCTGTGCACCTGGTAATTTAGAGTGATGAAGAGTTCAATCTGCCCTTGTCCTGCCTGATATTTATCTATCACGCAGCCTGTGACTAGATCCCAGTGGAGTATATATAATAATTAGACCTACACTTTCCCACCTGTCTACTCTGGATTCGCTTAAGTTAAAGCGCACAATCTGAAACACTGTTCTGTTAAAAACATAGTAAATATGATATTAGTGGTCTAAAGCTATATACTTCCCTGGAGACTCCAACTTTTAATAACCTCCAGGATAATAGATAAAGCAGAGGGCAGTAATCATTACTGAAATGGATTTTCTGGCAGAATTAGACATCACCTCCAGGAATCAATAATCATTTTAAGCTAACGGGGTGATTAAATGACCTTCTTTTTATTTTCTTTCGTGTTGAGTTGCTTTTTATCTTGATTTAGAGCCACACAGCCAGAACAAAAATAAACAAGAGGACTGGCAGCATTACAGAATCACAGTGAGGCCTATCCCGTATACAAGTATAAGGATTTTACTTTAATCAGTACATTTGCTGTCCAATCTGGGACTTCTGAAGAATTAAACTTAAAATTCTAGATGCAGAATATATTAATGGATTCTACCCCAGGCTAGTTCTTGTTTTTAAAACATTTGCACCATTAGCTTTGCTGCAGCAGGTGCTATATTTTTATATTTAATAATTTATTGCTCTGGAGCTTGCTTGAGGATATCTGTGCTGAATGATAACACTTTCATTAATCCTTTCAGACCATATGGTCTTCCCCATCCTCCTTCTCTCTGTGAAGGAATATTGGATGACTACATTTCTTTTTTTCCTCCTGAAGGAGACAGACTGAGAAGCAGCTAACTTCAGGGTGCTATAGTGCTGATGAGCTACAGCTAACCAGATAAGACCGTTGAAAAATTGACTATAAATTTTTGCGAGATTTAGTTTCACTTCCTGAAATCCAAAGTTCTGGGGTTTTTTTCATATCTTCTGAAACACATACTGTTTTTTTGTGTTCCAGTAACAGGATGTGAGGGACTGAATGATCATTGTCTACAAAATAGTGTACAGAACATGAAAGTCTAGAAGGACATTCACAGAAAACTTCACAAAAATGTTTGTGTTGTCTGTATTGGTTTGAATGATTGGATAGGAGGACATGTTAATAGCATAAAGTGTAGTGTATAATCCAGAGGGACAGCAGTGCTTGTAGAGTACATTCCACTTTCCGTTAAAAGAACAGTTTGAGGCTGATTTCTGAGCAGCTGTTAAATCTTCACTGTTGAGTTTTTTTGCAAAAGCTTATCTACAGAGCTAGAAAAGCACCTGCTTCTGTGCTGTGAAATTGAGTTCAGATTTAAATGAAAGATCAAATGTAACCATTTTAAAATGGTTTTCATCTTTAGTTTTTCTTTAGAATAAAATGTGGACATATTTCAATTGACTATTCTGGGACCCTGTGGATCTGATCCAACATCAAACACTTTGCGGCCAGGGGGGGATACTGGTGAGGCATCTGCAGCAGAAAGAGAACATGGCTGAGTGCCACCGCTCTCCTCATTCCCTCGCTCTCCAAACTCCCATTTACTCTTACAAACTCTAGCAATGCCATTCAGTCCCTGACTTCACTGCTTTTCTTCTTTGACTGTGTCAGATGTCATGAAAGCTCCTTAAATTCCGGGTAATGCTCTGAGGTAGAGGATTAAGACAAGATAGACTTTTCTTGTCACCTAAACGTGGGAATTGGCAGCTTATCTTTGCCACTAGAAACTTCCCCTGGGACAGCCTGATTAAGTTACACCTCCTGCCATATGAGAAACTGCCTGCATTATAGTGTTGGAGGGCTTTGGACTCCAATATACAGTAGGTATCCATGATGGCAGCAGCATAACAGTTGCTCCCTTCATTTTCTTCTTTCATAGAAAAACTGTCTAAAAAACTAAGTGTAACTAGCTCTATTACTTGCCAAGATTCATGAATCAGAAATCCCAGGATTATGTTTGTTGCAGATAATTTCAAATCCACTCCCTTCTTTACATACTTTAAAATATTCTTTTAAAGTTAGTCCATGTCAATACTGTATTCTGATGAAATACTGATGAAATCATTAAACAATCGTTACATGATTTCATATTGTCTAATTTCAGACAATCATCAAAGACAATTGTCTGAAATTAGATGATCATAGCTAATCATCGAAGCTACTCTCATAACCAATAAAGAAAAGCAACCACCTCAATAAGAAGGAAAGAATTCACCCCTTGACCTTGGAGCCAGTCCAGATTTTAAGTGTAAACTAGATACCAAAGTTTTAGAGACTTAAAGTCACATGAGCTGAATCCTCCCATGAGGGTATAGTCCATTCAGGACCTTTTGTGTACACATCATGAACAGGAATCCTGAAAGGTTCCTTTCAAATCCCGTACTTAATTTCTAAATAGCCAAAAAAATATTTTATAGATCACTAAGGCTTCATAAAGTCAGGAAATTTAAGTGGAAAGTTATGAGAGACTTACATCTAAAATATATATTATAAATACATCATTCTAGTCCAAAAGATTTTAATAGGAAAGGATTCTTGTAGTTCCAAAGAAACAAGTTTTCCCAATAAATTATACAGATTACTTAAACTACTAACCTTGTTAGCAGTAGCTAGTGATTAGGTGAAGGTTTTTATTGTAATGAGATAAAGAAAGGAGTGATGAAAGTATTTTGACCCCCCTCACACACATAGTTTGTACAAAATTATACAGAGAGATCAGTAGCAAATACTCCATTAAATGCATGGGTCACCACGATATCAAATGGATGATATTTTCCGTATTTTACATCTTAAAAATTCAAAGCCCTTCTGTCACTGGCTCACCCATGCAGGCATGTATGCAGCTTCTTACAATGCAAAGGAAATTAGCTTTATTTAACAACATCCATGATTCCCTCAAGAAAGTTCAGACAGGTCACTTCTGATCTCCATTATCACTCCTTAATTAGTTATGCTTACCAGGTAACAACTTTCTCCACGTATTAAATGGACAACTAGAGAGACAAAGCAAGTCTGGCTGTGAACCAAGAGTATAAATTCAGTGCCAGACTAAGTCCTGAAGACCCTCCTACAGGAAACAAATGATGGTTAATGCCCAATACAGTTATTTTCTTCTATCTGATTAGCTCACAAAGAAGGTAAGGTCTGTGAAATGAAGAATCATGGCATGTTATAAAATCTACCCTATTTGTGAATATGCACAAATGCTGAAAACAGGCAAGTGGACGTACTGGGATTCAGGCACCTCTAAAATAACTTTCATTCAAAAGGACTGAGAACTAAATATTACCTCACAAATTACGTATTTTAGATTATCTGGTAGAGAGATTAGCCCATATAAGTGGAAGCAGGGACAGTAGTAGAAAGAATAAACGTTTAATTTCTCCAGTGAGATCTCACCTCTTCATAACAACGCCAAGCAACTTTCAGGGAAGAAAAAACCTGACACCCGGAAACAGTAAGTTGTGGATTTCCACTACCAGCTGCTTACCATAACATATATTACCTTTATTATTTTTACTATTTTTATTTGCTTTTTGGAGCCTATTAAAGTACTTGTTTTATTGAGAAAACTTGAGGCTGAACTGCAGTTAATAGCCAAGAAATCCAGGGGAAAAAACATAAGCAATAATCAGTGTGAATATTTTATGCACTTTAAGATAAGAAAGATAAGAAAGCTAGTACACATGGAAATCACCCAAATAAAGCAATGAAACCCATCCCAGTGAACCACACCATCTAATAATTAACTCTGATGAGAGTTATATATTCGTAGCTTGAAATAGGCTAAATGATAGTCCTTAAGGTCCATCTTTCACAGTTAGAGAACATAGACCTCCTCAGCCAGCGCAAATCAGCTCCAGTCACCCAGCTGGGAGAGATGCTCCCAGCGCCGTCCACTGCTTCACAGCACAGCCTAGGATAAGCAGAGTTTGTCTGTCTGGTGTGCCGTACCTGACTATACAACCGATTTTCAAGAAAGAAAGTGATTAATTTTGGAAAGCAAATATTCCAGCTGACATGTAGCATGAGTTCATGACTGATGGAAACACAAGCTGATTAGTAAAATAACTAGTAAAATAATGTTTTGATGCAAATAAATCACAAATGATGTGAGTTATTCTCAAGATTTTTTTCTCTTAGTATTTATCTCTTATTTCTCTTACTATTTCTCTTGTCCTGAATACATTAATTTTTAAGACATTTCCATAATAATATTACACTACAGATACTGGGGTGGTATTAACAGGAAATGTGAAAATTACACACATGTTGCACGTTTTCAATAATTATTCTATTATCTCATTGTTGTTAATACTACAAGACTGGCATCTGACTGACTTCAACAATTAGATTTAAATGCCTTTGGAACCTAAAGCAAGCTATATTTATAGAGACGAGGTCTGATATCTAACTTTTCCCTTAAGTAGACAGAATCAATGCTTCTTGCAGTAGCTTGGGGAAGAAGTTTACCTGGGTAAGTGCATGAGCGACATGCATGTTCTGTGTTTATAATATGAACAATAGTTAATACAGCAGTCCAGTCACTTGAAATTGTAGTATGCTACCTGAAAGAACTAAGTAGTCTAAAGAGCCAGTACAGTTTGCATTCACAGTCAAAAAAGCTGTGATATAGCCTCAATCTAAACAGCTCTTAGGAAGACATCGGAGAAATAAAGAACATTTCATAGATAGCTCAGGTTATTGCATCTTTAAGAAAAAATGGGAGAAGTGGCCATTGCTAATAACAAAATCAAGCATGTTTAGACCATTGATACCTTACATGTCTCAATATTATTAAAAAAAGACAAAAAGAAGGAAAAAAGTCCACACAAGGCTTATTTTAGTTTGGTTGATGCTCATATAAAACCTGTCAAGTTTCCATGCAGCTGTTGTCACAGTATTTTGTTACAAATTGTGAGAATTGACATTATCAATTCAAATGTGTGTGTTACGGTTTTCAGAATGTTTTTATGTTTCACCGTAAAAGTAACTACAGAGAGGTTTTCTGTCTTCTAGTCCTTTTTAAAAAATATCTGATTGTTTTGTAATTTTTCTCATTGCTCAGAGCACAAATCCTCAATACTAAACAGACATTACACAATAGTTATTTAGAGGACTAATACAGCCAATCAGTATTTTAAAGCAGTTTAATGTGTGGATTTTATGGGAATATATGCAAACACAGTGGTATAAGTTGAGACAGAGAAACTTTGTGTAAGTGTTATGCATTATTTGGATAACTGTGATTTCAGCTGAACTACAGTGGAGTTCCTGTCTTCAAGTGTATGTCATAAATGCATCTCCAAAAGGTAGGAAGAAATGTGTCTGGCAACTAGACAGCAGTTCTATTAGGCATTTATCCAAAGCTTCTTAGCCTCCAAGAAAAGAGAAAGACTTTAGTAACTGAAATATTATTCATGGTTGTTGCACTGTTTTAGATCTCTGCATTTAAGCAAACACCTGGGGGTCTAAATTCAGCAGCACAATTAATCAAGAACCATAAGGCTTAGTTGTGAGGTTTGTTCCTTATTCTGCTGCCATATGATGAATATAGACTACAAAACCACCTTTTTTACCAGCATTTCCCAATTCTTGATTCAGTCTGATTGCTGTTCCAGGAGCAAGGACTGTTCTGAAATGAAATTTGATAGTGGCAAAACGTGGACTGAATCTTCCACAAAGTTTGAAGCTGGCACTTAGAAAAAACAAAGCTCTTTCAGAGTGCGTATGGAATATCTACTTCCTTGCAAAACTGCACGAAACAAAAAGGCATAAGCCTCTGAGAAGGCTCAGTCTAAACTTGATGATCACTTCTTGCTTCTATAATGCGCAGACACAAAAACTGTTCTCTAAAAACCTCCAATTTGCCAAAAATCTGAGACGGTTTTTCTACTTCCAGTTTTTAAAATGTTTTTTTAATGTAGTCTAGCCATAATATCCAAAAAGAAAATGTTGTTATCATAGAAAAAATTAAGTTTTATTAATCCTAGATTCAGAAGAAGCATTAATAATTTATATCAGCATTATCAATTTATGTCAGATTCAGTTGCTGATTCAGATTCAGTGTGTCTCAACAGTATTTTCCCTCCCTGCCTCTAACAGAAACTAGTAAAACATATATCAGGATACTATAACATTATTAAAGTAATTGCACTGATGTAGGAACACAGAGACATGAGAGGGGACTTTCTGAAGTGTTCAGATACTTTGTGGCAGCAACTCTTTCTGCGACTCTGTGGTCACCCATCCTGATTTATCAACAGAATACTTTACAGACTCTCCCAATCTCCCCTTTGCTGTTAGTACCTCCACTTCTAACAGGCTTGTATCCAAATCGTAACATAATGTAATTTCTCAGAACCAAATTCAGAACAGCACTAAGAACTGCTGACATACACTGATTGGCAGATCTATACCTTCAACTCTATTGCTTCCCAGAATGTTTTAGACCCTCTTTCTCCACCTGGTGCAAAACCAGCATAAACATCCTCCTAGTAGCCTGCAAAGTATAGCAATTCTCCCTGACTCTCATCCATCCCATTCACATGATGCTCTCGCACTACCAACCTGCCTTCATCAGCTGTTTGCACTAATAAGCTAGATGGAAATGTGAAGCAGAAGGTGGGCAGGGCAAACATTTGCAAGAAAATAATCCTGTCAGCTGCCTCTGCAAGATTCAACAGGGCTTTGTTTCTGAGAGCAACAGGGGCTTGAAAAAGCATTCTCTTCTCTGCTGTCAGTTGCAAATGGTGCAGTCAAATCTTTTGTTATGATGGTGACAATTTCTGAGTTGTCTGTGTTGACACAACCCTCACACTGTCCTTGGCTAGGTGAGCCTGGCTCTCAGCTCTGCTGAAAGGAAATGAAGTTCCAAACCATTTATTTCTCATTCTACAAATGACAAAAAGCTGCAGCCTTCTTAAAACAAATGACGGGATTTGTAAAGTCAGAAATTATTTTACTGTCAAAATATGTGTGAGATATAAAATGTGTCTGTGCTCAATTCTAAAACAGAAAAGCTAGGGTTATGATAACTCCTAAGAAATGTTATGTAAATGTTGTCTTTTTCTCAGCAGCATAGTTTGTTGTGTTTTTTTTTTTCTTCTTATAGACAAATGTTCATCATAACTAGATTATTTAACATGAACATACCAGTTCTGCTGAAACTTCTGTAGAGGCAGATTTTTCCTAAGCCAGCTGGTTAGTGGGCGCGAGTCATGGAGAGGACACAAAGAGAAATAATAGAGTGTGATGATGATATTTGGTTGAAATGTAAGTGAAAGGAGTTCAAGTTTCTGCTTTGTTTTTCCTTTCAGTGGCAGGTGACTGTTTAACCCCAAATCCACTGAGATTTGAGTATCTCTCATGTTGGACCTGTTCCTTTTGTGTCACTAAATACATATTCAAGAGCACAGAGACATGGAGAACTATCTTCAGATGAATGCTTTTACCATCAGACAAATCAATACTACAACTATAAGCCATAACTATAGCTATTAAAAATTCTACAAATTATCAGTGTTTTATCTCAGGATGGAATTAAGGGAAAAAAAAATCCATAAGGTTTGCAAGCTATCCCCATCAACCATATATGTTCCTGCAGCATATCAGTACTCAAATCTTCCCATGACTATAGTGTGAGTACTCCATATGAGCTTCTCTGTAGTATGATGGCTGATAAAGAGTATAGAGAATTCCACATATCTACTGTAGAAAAAAAAAAAAAAGAAGTTAAAAATACGTCAACATCCTTAATTAACACTTATTGCACAAGATCTGACAACTTGCTGTACACAGACAACACATAAAAAAAGGCAGGTAACCGAAGGAATAGTCTATGCTCATTTATCCTTCTAAGCTGAGCCAAACTAAAAGTAGATGGCATTGGGCTTTAACAGAATAGCTTCTTAATTGATTATCAGGATGAGAAATGTAAGTGGCTAACCATTGCCAGCTAGAATTCAGTCTGTTCCCTCAGGAATCTGGTTGTTTTCCTTGACTGCATTTTTTATTTTTAACATCATTGATATATTTTTATAATGTTAGCAGGTTGCAGTTAGCAAACTGTTGAACTCAATTTATTTTTGTTTTCATGATAAAACTTTATCCTCTGAGAATTCTTTTCACAGGATTTCTCCTCTTCTTTTCCAGTGACTGGCAGCAGGGAAACTTTATTGAATGACCTTTTCTATTTAGCTAGGTTGGGAGTATACTCAGATACTAGAGAGAAGTTTTATTTCATTTTTCCTGCTACAGTTCCATTGAAAAGTTAAAATTCAATAGCCAAATTAAGCTTTGTTTTGAGACTTTAATTATGTTTGCTGTAGCAGTATGCCTCATCACCTCGGTAGGGGTAGATATTTACAGTGTCTATAGCTTCTAAGTCAGCCAAAATACTTAGACATCTATCATTTTTGCTTGAATACCTAACATTAAGAAAAGACGTTTAAGATTTAGATGTAGTCAGTGCATTCTAAATATTGGAGTTATGACACTGTGTTATAAACTGGTATGCTTCCTGCACTTTAAAATAAATATTTCAAATATAATCAAAGCAGTTTTGTTACATCGCGATCACTGTTATTTCAAATCACACCTTCATGTAATGATGTCATTGTGTGCAAGTTGGTGATCTTTCATGTGGAAGTTAAAGCAGCTGGATATTTAGGAGCTCAGCAAGATCCTCAAATATGGGATATATCTGCAGAACTGCACTACTCTGCAAGCTCTGCTCTCTGATGGAAAAACCCAAGGCATGGATACTCCTGAGCTGAGCTGCTATGCCACCTTAGGGAGGTGATTCTTAATATATATATATTTTTTTTTAATGCTGATTCTTTTCCCCTTCTTAAGGATCAAAGTTTGGAAGAGAGATTTTTAATTTTGCTTGTTTGTTTGTTTTTTTTTATTTTTCTTATCTGATGGGTGTTCATTCCAGGAATAAGCATATGTGTTAGGGTGTTGTGGAGATTAAGATGTCTAAATACTAGCATCTAGTGCGGCTTGGGAGTTTCAGCTATCAGTGAGGTAAAATACCTTGGGATGTCTAAAACAGCACAGGACAGCTATATCTGGGCAGGTAAATCTCCCACATAGTGTCTCAGACATGGATTGTTTTGGTTTCTTAGTCAACAGAGTGCATAGTTTCTACTAATCTGAGTGGTCACCAGGTGAAAATTTCTGGTCATGTTTACTGCTTTCATGCCTGTGTCTCCACTACCTCGCACTAGTAGGGATATAGCATTAGCCATATGGGTCTGTCACGAATCCTGATTTAGGATCTTGCAGACTACACCAATTTGTCACAAATAAGTGATTTAGGACCACTTAAAGAACCACTGTCAAAAGGTATTAGCAAAAGCGGTTTTAATATGATGTTGTAAAAATGCGACTTAACCAAGTTCGATGGCAAGGTTGACTCTACTGATTACTAAATGGAAGGAACATATAAAGGAAATTGAGTTACACTCAAGTTAGAATGATCTACAGAGAGACCAGAGATAAAAAGGGTAAGGAAGACCCTCCCATTGAGTCACGAGGTTTGGAATGGACCCCCTTTCTTTCTAAACTCCTTCTTAGAGAGGAATCTAGGTTGTCCTGGGTTCGGCCAGGACAGGGTTAATTTTCACCGGAATCCAGGAAGGGACACAGCCGGGCGGGCTGACCCCACCTGGCCAAACAGAGCAGGGTATTCCATACCGTGTGCCGCCATGCTGGGTTCCGGTGGGGGGGAGCGGGGCGGTGGGAACTCTCTCGCTGCTCAGGAGCGCGCAGCGGCGGCGGTTCAGGCTAGTGGCTCTGTGGGTTGTGTGGTTTGCGTTGTGTTTTCCCCTTATCAGTATCGTTGCTGTTCGTGTTCCCTTAGTTTGCTGTTCTGTTAAACTGCCCTTATCTCCACCCACCAGTTTTTCTGCCTGTTTCTTTCCATTCTCCTCCACACCCTGGAGGGGGGAGGGGCGGCCACGTGGCGCTTTTTCTGCCGGCTGCAGCCAAACGATAACATAGGTGCAACTGGATCCAGACTTAGCCCCAGACTTGATCAACAGTTTATGTATAAAGGATTGTATATGAATGTTTCATCAGCTTCAATTCAGTATGCAATCAAAGTTACCAAGGCACAATCAAAATTATCATACTACAGGGTTATGTGCAGTATTGGTCTCTTACCAAAGTTCTGCCACTGGTGACAGATCTCTCTGCCTTGATGAGCGTACCTTGAGGGGTGTCCCAGCTCGAGGTCACCGTGCAGCCAGTCTGCCTAGCAGGGAGAGCTCAAAGAAGGCTGTCCTGTCTTCGGCCAGGACAGGGTTAATTTTCACCGGACTCCAGGAAGGGGCACAGCCGGGGGGTGGAAGCTGACCCCACCTGGTCAAACAGAGCCCGGTATTCCATACTATGTGCCGTCATGCTGGGTTCCGGTGGGGAGGGCGGCGCGGGGGGAACTCACTCGAGGCTCGGGAGCGTGCGGCGGTGGTGCGGCCCGAGAGAGCGGGTCTGTTTTTGTTGTGTTTTCTCCTTATCTGTATCGTTGTTGTTCCTGTTCCCTGTTTGCTGTTCTGTTAAACTGCCCTTATCCGGACCCACCATTTTCTGCCTCTTTCTCTTCATTCTCCTCCGCATGCCGGAGGGGGGAGGGGCGGCCACGTGGCGCTTTTGTTGCCTGCGGCAGCCGAAACCAAAACATTAAATTTGGCACCCAGGTGTGAGGCGGGGATAACGGAAGGGCTGAGCAGCGGGTGTTAAAATAGCTTTCTTAGATTTTGTTATATTTTGTTATAGGCATTTTTCTGTGTTAGTTAACTAGTCGCCGGTAAAAAATGTTTCTGTCTTTGATCAGATGGCTGTGGTTTTTGAATCCGTACTTGCTGTACTTGTTCCCTGTGGTGATGTTCATTACCTCGGGGAAAAGGATCAGGATGATGATTTTACTGTACTGTACGATGTCGATTTATGACATGATAGCATCACTGTGTATGAAATTAGGATTGTATTTGCATGCGGCACTGCGGTCATTTCCATACCTCGGATCCTATGTCTTAGAATTTGTTAATAATCGAACCCAGCCTGTGGGGAAAACCGGAGGGGATACCTTCCCCCACTCTTTTGGCTCCCCTCTATCCTTCAGGCTGGTCCTAATGGCTTTTGAGAATTTCGAGTACCCGTGGGATGCTCAGGCCAGCGGATTTCTATTCCTATGCTTCCTGAATGGCTTGCAGGTTTTGTTTAGGGTTAAACAAGTCCTTAAGAACATCGTGCAGAGACCTGCGCCGGGGCCAGATAGTTGTGAGTGGCTAGGTGTGTGGGACAGCATGGGCAGGTGTCTAGAGCAGTGGGCACCCCCGGTGTGTTTTAAACTCACCCGTGAACAAATACAGAATCCAGACAAACTAGAAAAATATCTGCAAAAAGTGTGCTGCCACCCTGGGAACTCCAGAGAGACACAGATCACCACAATGTGCTGGGGTCTGGCCCACACCCACCGAGCTTCCGTGTTCAACACTGTTCAGCGCCTTGAAGGGGAAGGGGGGGGGGGAACGAAGCAGCAGGCACTGGCACTGTCCCCCCAGCTAGCCCTGCAGCCCCTCCAGCCCAGCAGGCAGTCACAGCCCCCCCGACCAACACTGCCGCTGCCACAGCTGCAGGGTCTGCCTCAGTTTCCCCAGCAGGCACTGCAGCTGCTCCAGCCCCAGTTCCAGCCGCAGGCATCACGGCTGAGCCCAAAGACCAACCTGTGCCAGTAGCAGTCGCCCCTGTAAAACTAAAGAAAGACGCAAAGAGAGCAGATCGCTCCGGGAGGGATGACGATGAGCCAGGGTCATCACGGGAGATAGAGACAG
>Ga0065711_1046234_pt1 | contig 13014 bp, 6 predicted proteins | sample Hoacrofraction12_FD_59098 | JGI IMG/M metagenome (GOLD analysis project Ga0065711, IMG submission 59098) | Hoatzin crop microbial communities from Cojedes, Venezuela - Epithelial fraction 12 v2 (version 2) | ecosystem: Host-associated > Birds > Digestive system > Esophagus > Crop | place... | reverse complement strand
AGAAAGAAAGAAAGAAAGAAAGAAAGAAAGAAAGAAAGAAAGAAAGAAAGAAAGAAAGAAAGAAAGAAAGAAAGAAAGAAAGAAAGAAAGAAAGAAAAGAAAGAAAGAAAGAAAGAAAGAAAGAAAGAAAAGAAAGAAAAAGAGAAAATACCTAGTCCACCAGGCACTCATCACATGCTGAGGATCACACTGAGATACCTGAGCTTCCATTCATTTCTGGTTTAGCTTACGAACAATTGAATATTTATGACATAAAGTGCTATTACCTATGTGTGAGGTGAACTCCCGCTGGCTTTATAAACTTCAGCTCCTACTGGATAGCTGATGGTATGATTTTCAAACACTACTGACAATTTGAATGTGGTTCATACATGTATAAGTTGATTTTGAAGCCATTCGTTTGTTCAGTTGTTCATACCCCATTTAAGTCCCCAGAAATTAGCATGCAGAACCTCTCGCTGGAAACAAATTCGTCATTGAGACCTCAGAATTCTGGTCCAGTTTCCCAAAGAGAATAATGTTATGTCATCCCAGTTGGCATCATAAGGACAGCCTAAAGATAGCATAAGAGCAGAATTTCTGTAGGTTTCCTCTGCTGCCAGTGGAGGGAAAGAGATATAACAGTGTAATACCAACCTTTCCAGTAAGAATCCCACCTTGTGACTCTTCTGGCTCCTTATAATCACTTTAAAGATTAATAGAAATTATAATAATATATCTTACATGGATTACTCAGGACCCTAAGGCTAGACAGAAGGATGAAACAGAGTACAGAAAACATACAGAAGACCTGTGCATATTGGAATCCTTGGGATGGGTGCTGGAAGCACTCAGCCCGATCCTCTTCCCAATGAAATCAGTAAATGTCATTCATCATCTCCTAGTATAATTTTTAATAGAGATATGCTTTATCCTGTTAAAGGACAAATACAGAGTATTAATAAAATTTAGAAACTCTCAGGCTTCCTTTTAAGCTTTCATTTTTAAACAAAGTACTTGCACATTTTGAAATGACAGCTTGTTTGGAAACACAAACATGGACTTTTTCACTGATAATATTTAAAAGTACTTTTGAACATTTCTTTTTTTTTAATGAAACAAGGTTTTCTTTTATGAATTTCTGTTTTCTCATATGGACTTTTTTGTACAAAAAAAAAAAATGCCAGTAAATTCACAAGTAATAGTTCTCTTGTCAAGTTTTGCCTTGTGTTTCCAATCAATGATCTGACATCCAAAATGACTGTTACTTTTCCTTCAAAAGATTCTCTTGTTTAACTGCAACCTGCTATGCACACACTACTAAATCTTTTCTTCAGATTCACTGATCTTATCCTGTGTCTGCATCTCTTGCTTTCTTTCTCCACCTTTGTGCCTTTAAACTTATCTTTAAAGCTCACTCTCTATCATTTGTTCTAAAAAACTAACCTCTGTAACTGTCTGCACACGTGTTTTCTAGATGCTGCTGCCAACAAATTGTTCCTCAGTGATTTAATCTTGATTTTCATCCATTACTGTTTGACTCACAGAACAAATTCCTTCAACTCTGAAGACTCTTAACTTCACTTTGTTTTCCTCCCTTTGGGAAAACTGAAAATAAAATGAGTAATTTTCACCCAAAAGCAAAAAATAGGCCATAGAAAAGGTTGAAATATGACAAGAAGTTTCTAAATGAACAATTAAATAAAATAACCTATCGTGCCACTTTTTCATAGTATTTAAAAAGTTCTGATGCTTAACAAAAGATAGAGATCCTCCTGTGCTTGTTTTGGCTGGGGTTAAGCGAATTTTCTTCATGGTGTCTCATGCGGGTCTATGATTTGGATTTGTGCTGGAAACGGTGTTGATAATACTGCGATTTTTAGTTACTGCTGAGCAGCACTTACACAGAGCCAAGGCCTTTTCTGCTCCTCGCACCATCCCGTCAGCGACTGGGCTGCGGGTGCACAAGAAGCTGGGAGGAGGCACAGCCAGGACAGCTGACCCCAGCTGACCAAAGGGATAACCCATGCCTTATGGTGTCTTGCTCAGCAACAAATCTAAAGGGGAGGTTGTTGGGGGCTGCTGCTCGGTGACTGGTTGGGCATCGATCAGTTGGTGGTGAGCAAGGTCTTGTGGTTTACTTACCTCTTTTTGTTATTATCCTTTTCATTACATTTTTTTCTTCTTCTTAATATTATTACTACTAGAATTACTAAATTTTTCTTATCTCAACCGATGAGTTTTCTCACTGTTACCCTTCCAATTCTCTTCCTCCCTTCCCAATGGGGGAGAAGTGAGCAAGCAGCTATGTGGTGCTTATTTCCTGACTGGGGTTAAACCACAACACCCCCAAATATCAAACTCAGTATAAAAACAGCACCATGTCAACTACACTGGATTCAATACTAAAATTAATCATTACTAAAGTGTTTCTTTATAAGAAATGGCAATTTTTTTACATATCCCATTTTTCTACTGGTATGCCTTATTTCCACTATAATAAAGGTGATGGGTGAAACTCTAGACTAAGAATATAATTTATTCCTCCTTGTGTACTTAAATTAGAACAAAACTGTGATGTATCAGAGCTCACAAAACTTCTGCCCCTGTCTGAAATGAGAATGCTGAAAAGCATTTTGCAGCTGCAGCTCAGTCCTTTAAGATCCTGGTTCCTAAAAGTCCATGGCTGTGTTGAAGGTTGCTTAATTTGGTCAAACCTGCTGTTAGAATCACAGCTCGCTTTTCTATTGTTTGCCTCCATTCTCCAGGGCAGCGCTTCTCCCTCTTCTTCCCTTCAGTCTTACTGATCCCTGATGAACCTGATTAAAACCTGATGAAATCTGAGGCACCTGATGAAGTTCAACAAGGACAAGTACAGGGTCCTGTACCTGGGGAGGAACAACCCCATGCACCAGTAGAGCTCGGGGTGGACATGCTGGAAAGCAGCCATGCAGAGAGGGACCTGGATGGCATGGTGGATGACAGGTGAACCATGAGCAAGCAGTGTGCCCTTGCTGTCAAGAAGGTCAATGGGATCCTGGTGTGCATCAAGAATAGTGTGGTCAGCAGGACGAGGGAGGTTCTCCTTCCCCTCTACTCTGTCCTAGTGAGGCCTCATCTGGAGTACTGTGTCCAGTTCTGGGCTCCCCAGTTCAAGAAACATGAGGAGCTACTGGAGAGAGTCCAGCGGAGGGCTACGAGGATGATGAGGGGACAGCAGCATCTCTCCTACGAGGAGAGGCTGAGGGAGCTGGGCTTGTTCAGCCTGAAGAAGAGAAGGCCGAGAGGGGACCTTATAAATGCCTACAAATATCTGAAGAGTGGGTGTCAAGAGGATGGGGCCAAGGTCTTTTCAGTGATGCCCAACAACAGGACAAGGGGCAATGGGCACAAACCGAAGCAGAGGATGTTCCATCTGAGCCTGAGGAAGAACTTCTTCACTTTGAGGGTGATGGAGCACTGGAACAGGCTGTCCAGGGAGGCTGTGGAGTCTCCTTCTCCGGAGATATTCAAGACCTGATTGGACGCGGTCCTGTGCAGCCTGCTGTAGATGACCCTGCCTCGGGAGGGGGGTTGGACTAGATGACCCACAGAGGTCCCTTCCAATTTGTAACATTTTGTGATTCTGTGATTCTGTGAATTTTGTAGATAAGCAAGTAGGCCCAGTGTTTCTAGTGCAAAGGAGGATAGAGAAGGAGGCTTACCTGCATTTGGTCTAATCATATCTCTTGGCAAAGTTCTTGCTTCTTTACTTCTGTCATGTTCTCTCTCTAAAATGGAAAAAAAAAAATTACCTGCACTGAGACAGAGAAGAGGTAGAAGAAGCAGACTGAACTGGGTATCCGCTTCTGTCTGTCTCCTTCTCGTATTTCTGCAGTGCTTTTGTATCATTCAGAAGTAGGTTTTTTGTTTTGTTTTGTTTTATTTTTTTAAGAAGAGTGTCTTATTGACTATTACTGTGCATTAGATTAGGCATACTTACGACAGAAATAAGGTGCAGTGCACAAATAGTTAATATTATTTCAGGGATCTATGTGTGAAAAATCAATTTTAGTTGTTTACAACCTTTTTTCCTCTTTCCTCACTGAATTACCTTATTGACCAGTAAATTCATGCACTTATTTGTAACTAAAAAAGATGCATATTCTCCCTGTCTGTTTCACAGAGGAAACAAAAAATGGCCTTATATGTTGGTGCAATTCTACCAAGGGAAAATTTGGCTCATTTGTTCCTACAGAAAGTCATTGTATGAAAACAGATTTTACTTTTGCTTTTTTATTCATTTCACCTCATTTTATTTTTCAATTATTTGTTTACATATACTGTCAGTAGATGCAGAAGTCTGGTCATGACAGTTAAAATTCAAGTAAATGATTATTTCATCTATGTCCAATAATTATTATTAATAAGAGTACTTAACATTGATACATAATTTTTTCTCCTCATTTCTTATGAGCAGAGATGGAGAAGGTATATCTTTATCTGAGGTATTTGAAAATGAATTAAATAGGTAAAGCAAACATTTTGAAAAGTTGATCCTAGAAAATAGAAGTGAGTAGGTTTCATAACTGCTAAATACCATTAACTGCTATTGAATACCACTGCGGAGAGTGGATTAACAGCTGTTGTCAGAAATTGTTGGTATAATGGAATTATTTATAGTGTCATCTGTTTAATTCTTGTGGGAAATGTTCACACAGTCTGTCAATGAAGTGCATGAATACAGCTAAAGTGTGGTTTATTGACTATTCCAGATTACTTCATTTTATGTATGGGAAAACAGGTGAATTTGAAACTGTTAATCTTAACCAGCTTCTCTGAGATTTCCTAGTCAACGTTACCTGATAGGAAACATGATTGTCCCTTGTTCTACCTCTGACTACACTGCCTTGGTACCACTGTCAGGTTTGTCCAGAAGTTCACATTTAATAAATATAGTAACATATTTTCACTACATAGAATGTAACCTTGTGAAGACTGATGGAGGTTAATTCTAGTCCACTCATTCTGATCTGATGCTGCAAAAAACTGTGTCTGTGTGTGTTCTTATTTTTCATTTCTCTGTACTTCTGCCATCATCTCTCTTGGCTGGGGCTAGAAGCAGAATTGCAGAAATGCCACCAGAAAGGCTGTGCTACTGGGGAATAGATGAGGCATGTTGTTTCAGATTTAATTAGAAAAGTTTTGTACAGATTTGCTCTGTAGGCCACATTTCAACATTAAAGTTGAGGGCAGCTGATGCCATCTGCTCAATTTAATGCAAATTCAATGCAGCCCTTTGGCTCTTGGCAACTTATCAGTATGGTCCTCAAAGTATCTGGGTAAAGTATGACCACCCCTGCTGTACTGAGTGCCCCTGTTTTCTCTCCCCTCTTTTGTATGTCACCCCTTTTGAAAATCAGAAGTGGTCCTTTCTGCTTATGCCTCAGTGCCTAAGCAGTGGTGGATTTTTCATGCTTCTGTGGCTGGTCATGTATGATTTCAAGAAAACTGCTAGTTTCTATTAATCAAACAATAGCACTCATCATTAGTCTTCTGCGACCCATGCTGCAAACCCTTAAGACCAGCTTTTCAAAGAAGGAGAATATTGTCTGTGATGTGAAGTTGATGGATGTTTCATGTACTGCGTGTGACAATGACAAAAGAATTTCGAAGCGTAGAGGATCTTCCCAAACCTGTCTTAGCTGCTTTGTGTGATCCAAGCTTTAGAGAACATCTATGCCTCACTCCTTAATGGGTGCCGATATTGAAAAACACAAAGAGAACCAGGAGAAAAAGTTGTTGTTAAAATGTATTTATTTTTCATGTTATCTGTCCAATTCAGAAGGGAACTGCCAGAGAGTAGGGCTCTGGCTTTCTTGTGTCTCAATGAAGTGCTACACAGAGCTACGGAAGAGTGGAAATTAGCAATGAAGTAAAAAAGGATAATTTATCATTATTATCCTTTTCTATTTTTAAACACTAGCTAAGTCTATGAACTGTCATAAAAATGTTGGATCAGAAAAGTGTTTACTAAATTTCTCTGTAACAAATCAACCTATATGAAAGTAAAATCAACCAAAAAAATGATACTTATGCAGACCTATATTTATCAACGTGTTTAACATTATAGTTCGCTTAATGGGTCAAACTGCTTATTATTACATTGCAGAGGGAGATGGAAAACAAATGGAGTTCAGCAGATTTTGCTAGGTTGCCCAGGAAATCTGTTATAGGCCAAGTAAACATATTCATGTGTCCCACTGCTGAGCTAATGTCAGAGCTACTGACTAGTGAGTATTGGTTATGGAAATACTATATAAAAAAAAATCTGCCATAGTTATATGACTGCCTAAGGATAGTCGCAGGCTTTATACTTAAAAGAGGAGGAATCGAATATATTAAAGAAAGGAAATGATGGGAGAAAGGTGGAGAGGGGGAGACAGAATAACTTGCAATAAGGCTGCTCCCTGTGACTCTTCCTGCAACGTGCTGTCGTGTCTTCTGATCTGTGTTTCTGCATTTTGGTAGAAATCCGTTGTACAGCGCTCTGGCGGGAGCAAAACTGTAGCAGCTATAGCTGCTGAAGGTGAGTTACAAAGAAGACAAAGCCAAATTCTTAGTTGTGTCAAAAATGAAAGAAGGAATAACAATCACAAGAGCCAATTTCATCTATCAGTCCGTTTGTTTAGTTGTTTATTTGTTTGCTTGCTTGTTTATTTTGTGGGGGTGGAGGGTAGGCTGGGCAAATGGAAAACCTACTTTGTCAGGAGGGTAGAAAACCACTGGAACAGATTATCCAAAGAGGTTCCTTACTCTCCATCCTTGAAGGTTTTCATCATTCACCTAGGAAGTGCCATGTATAACCTCACCTAGTGATTGCAATAATCCCACTATAAGAAGAAGGTTTAATTGGGGACCTCCAGACATACCTCCCAGCTTATATTTCTATAGTTTTATAATTCTTTAACTTCTTCTTGGGACTCAAAGCTAAGTTAGGAACTTCACACATTGTGTTGGAACATCTGAAGTTGTAAAATTATTAAACCTAAAAACTTCAAAAGGTTTTGTGGCATATTACGGCACAGACACAACTTGTGGTGCAAGTGAGACAAAGTTCATTTTGCAAGCAGTGATTTGTATATCTTTACCCAGACGTTAGTCAGCAAGGGACTTTCCATCCTGATAAGGCAGCTATTTGCATGAGTTTTCCCACCAAGCTTCTAACCAATCTGCGGATACATCACACGCTAGCTAGCCAAAGTAATTGCTGATCATGTGTTGTTCATGCCCGTTCAGTTTCTGGCAACAGAATGCTCCTTTCTTCCTCTTATCTTGTTAACTTCAATGATCTGCTCTTGCTTTTCTGCTTATTGCTGCAATTCGCTCTTTTACCTGTCCTCTACAGGTTTCATGTAACTAAAGTAGAATTTTACAGCTTAGCTACCTCTAAGTAAGCCACTTAGGGCTGTGTTTAGAATCTGTGAACATTAATAGAAACTTTTGAAGAATAATCTAGATGCTTTTGAGAAATAATTTAGATTGCTACTTTAAGATGAGATGAATCATTCAGCAGAAGAACCCCTTTCTCTTCTTTGACCAGAGAGAAATTGTAGGATGAGTAGGTCAGATAGAGACATCTACACTAATGTACATTTAGTTAGAAGAAAATTGTCTTCACTGAAACTGATATCTTTTTTTACTCATATGGATATTTCGTTCTGGCATAAAAAATACATTCATTTCTAAATTTTGAGTAATTTTGTTTTAATGCACATTAAAGAACTATTTTGACTGTATGCCACGTTTATATTTTAGTAGATATTCAATATCTTATAAATTTATTACTTGAATATTATCAATATGAAGTTATTTCAATTTAACAGTAAATACTATTACTTCTTTTATTTCATATGGAGAAAAAACAAACTGTACTTCAGCTATGCTCAGCTCATGTTTTCCCCTCCTGTGAAACTCATAAGAGTGCCTGAGGGGGGGTTTTGCTATACTTAAACTGATCTCACTTTTGGACTTGGTCATTGCTAGAGATTGATTATATAACCATGTTTATTTCATAAAATGAATCTTGCTCTGGGAAAGATTCTTACTATTATCCATTTTTTAATTCACAGCAAGTTAATAACAAGGTTGAGGTCTTGCTTTCCCACTTACCAAAGTGTAAATATGTGTATTTATGTTTCTATGTAAACATAAGCTGTCTTTCAACCTTGTTTTAAAAGTTGTAGGGTGTATAGAACAATGACTTGCCAAGAATGTATGAACTCCATTAATTATCCATTTAAAATAGTTGGAATCAGGACAAAATATTTATTTCTAAATTAGCTTTTTAACTCCCCTGGGTGCTTGTGACGTTATCATTAGAATACTGCACTTTTCTCACAATATGCCTGAGAGATGGAGATGCATTTCTTTCCCCATGTTACAGGAAGTCAGAGATAGAAGAGGAGATGCAGAAATAAGTTTTGCTATCTGTCTCCATCTGGCTGCAGAGAGAGTGAGAGCCAGACACCAGAATCTGTTTTTAAGTGACTTACCACACCATTTCTGACTGATGAAATGCTGAAATATCAATAAATCACACAGTGAAAGGAAGAAGAACAGAAAAACTTAACAATAGCAACCATCAATATGAAAACACTGATGAATGTATATGATGGATTCTCCTTAGATTCACATTTTCCCAAAAGATCTAGATGACCTTAAACAGATGGTTTTGGAAAGTGTGTGTGAAGGTTCAGCTGACCAGCTGTAGCAAAGAGAAACAAACTCTCAGCTTCAACCAGAGGTGACAGAGCTTTCTCCAAACTGGTAAACTCTCTGAGAAGTAGATTTCTAAAAGCAAGAGAGGACCAAAGGATCGAGTTAAAGAACTAATGTTCAACGAGCCTTTAAACTAAAGCATCAGCAAAGTGTATTTGGAGACATTACAGATTTTCATAATTACGATGTAAACATGAGAGACAATGAGTCACACAAGATTTTCTGATTCACAAAAAATTTGTGTCTAATTAATGAGTGCTTTAGTATAAGAAGATGTAAAGTTTATAAATATAGATCATGCATTAAAAAAAAGGGATATTTCCAGGAAAATAGTGGTAGTGGTTGCAAGAAACAAACATAACAGGAACTCTTTTCACATGATTATGGATACATCATTAGGAGAAAGGGTAGAAATAAGAAGGTGATTTCTCTGTGTACATATTATTCTTAGGTTAATATATTGGTGCTAGTTTTCTTGATTACAGAAAGCTTTGGACGAAGGCCTGATTCAAAATGCTTCTTTTTGGAAAGATTCCTGAAGAAACAAGCATCATTAAGGATGATACACTAGGTAAGGGAGATGGGGAATTTAGTTGATTGTTTCAGCTGTGTGGTTACCTAGAAATATAGTACATTATGGGGTTGCTCTTTCTGCTTTGATATATTGTGTTTGTTAGTTGTGCCTGCCACACTCAGATAGGCACCTTTTCTTGTTTTGCAAATGTAACTGCCTCAGTAAGGATAAATAACTAAAGCCCCTGAGGTCCCATGTACCACAGCTTTCATTTCTTTCTTTCTGTTTGAGCCCAGGGAGCGAGCGGGGATATCATATCTGCTCACCACGTTTGGGAGGGCTGTTGCTATGTCCATGCAATGCACTATACTTCCAAAGATCAAATCCATAACCCTCCAAGATTGTCGTCATCTGTTGGACTCCTTGATTTGTCTAGGATACTCAGAGTGGGTGAAAGGCCTTTGCTTTGGGGACATCACTGGAAAGCACTTGAATTGGTGTTGCACCAGCTTCCAATAATTCAGCCATTTCTATTTCTGAAGACCAAATACATAGCCTAAGAACTGCATGTCAGGAGCCACAGTATGAATGGAACTACATAAAAAAAAAGCCTGCAATAAAAGGAGATAAAATTTAGTTTCTGGAAAGACTTTTCTAAAATAACCTTTCAGAATTCCTACTCCTGAAAAAACAAACAAGGCAGTCAAAGATGCACATTACTAGCTTCTATGTGTAAACTGGTTTTTGCCCTGCAAAAGTCTTAAATAACTGCACTGAAAATCTCAAAAAAAAAAAAAAGAAAATGATGCCTTGGTTGGATGTAAGTCACCTGGGATGATCACTGTGCTAAATTTTTAATAAGAAGATGAAGCATTGAGTGATTTACTGCTAATCCCATTGTATGAGCTGGAAGAGGCTAAAGAACAAAGGTTTACCGTCCCTTTGGAGATTTGTTTCATCTGTACATCAGCCTATAATTAATGGCCATTTAACTGTTTTTCTCCTGCTGGACATTGGTGGATTGATTCAGTAAATAAAAGTGACAGAGCAGTGTCCCATGGTAGTATAATAGAAACTGGCTGCACCTGTTATTTGCGAATCATTGCTTGCCAGAGCATTGACCTTTTTTAGTCTAGCTAAAACTATTAGGAGAAATTATGGGATTGATTACTTAAATTTCATTATAACAACTTACATGACAGAATCTCAGTTTCTTGCAACTTACTGCAAACCACAGTACTATGTCAACATTACCAACTCCTCCCCTTTTCGTAACTGGTCATTACCACCAGGTAATGACCAGTTGGTTAGTTAACACTCATCAAAGCAAAAAGCAATGATTATTTACTCTAAGGGCTTGTTAGGAGGAAAAGAATACTGTATAATGAGCAGCATGCAACATCAAAGTCTTCTCTCTTTTTGTGTTTCCTAGTGAATGAAAGAGAAGGAGAGGATTATGCTGTGAGAAGGAAAAAAATTCCCTCAAACAAAAAAAATGGTGTAGCTCCTCCAAGCATCTGTGCTCTGCATCCCAATCCAGTTAGAAAACAGCTGCCATCAGATAAGTGATCATTTACAAATATTTAATGACAGATTTGTCCTCTGTTTCAGTTGCCAGAGATATGAAGGAAAGGGTTTGAATAGAAAGGGAGGGGAAGGCAGGGAAGAGTGATATCACTTCTTTATCCCCTGCCACTGTTACCAAAGTTAGTAGAGAAAGGAGGCAGTGCTCCGAGTTTTACAGATGGCCTAATACTCTCCTTTGCTCTGTTTCTCCTTTGGGGCTACAGCTGCTGTCTTGAAACAAGCTGGCTACAGGAATGGATCTAAAGTTGGTCAGAAGTCCAAAGGAGTGGCATGTGCCAACAAGGAATTCAACAGGGTTTGCACAGCATTTGCAAGATGGGGCTTAGGACTATAGGAACTGGAAAGAACTGTTTTCACAGTTGAATTTGCAACAAGGAAGGCCAAAGCCCATCTGGACTTGAAGCTGGCAAGGGATGTCAAAAACAACAAGAAGGGCTTCTTCAACTATCTCAGTAGCAAACGGAAGGCTAGGGACAATGTGGGGCCGCTGCTGAATGAGGCAGGTGTCCTGGTTACGGAGGACGCAGAGAAGGTAGAGCTACTGAATGCCTTCTTTGCTTCAGTCTTCAGTGCCAAGGCAGGCTCTCAGGAATCTCAGGCCCTGGAGGTAAGAGAAGAAGCCCACAGAGAGGATGACTTTCCCTTGGTCGAGGAGGACTGTGTGAGGGATCGCTTAAGCGATCTGGACACCCACAAATCCATGGGCCCCGATGGAATGCACCCACAAGTGCTGAGGGAGCTGGCAGATATCATTGTTAAGCCACTCTCCATCATCTTTGAAAGGTCCTGGAGAACAGGACAGGTGCCCAAGGACTGGAGGAAAACCAGTGTCACTCCAATCTTCAAAAAGGGCAAGAAGGAGGACCCAGGGAACTACAGGGTTGTCAGCCTCACCTCCATCCTTGGAAAGGTGATGGAGCAGCTTATCCTGGAGGTCATCAACAAGCAAGTGGAAGAAAAGAAGGTTATCAGGAGTAGTCAGCATGGATTCACCAAGGGGAAATCAGGCTTGACCAATATGATAGTTTTCTACAATGGCATGACTGGCTGTGTAGATGAAGGGAGAGCAGTGGATGTCGTCTACCTCGACTTCAGCAAGGCTTTCGACACTCTCCCATAACATCCTCCTAGGGAAGCTCAGGAATTGTGGGCTGGATGAGTGGTCAGTGAGATAGATTGAGAACTGGCTGAATAGCAGAATTCAGAGGGTTGTCATCAGTGGCGCTGAATCTAGTTGCAGGGCGGTAACTAGTGGTGTCTCCCAGGGGTCAGTACTGGGCCCAGTCTTGTTTAACTTCTTCCTCAATGGCCTGGATGAAGAGTTAGAATGTACCCTCAGCAAGTTTGCTGATGACACAAAAGTGGGAGGAGTGGTAGACACACCAGAAGGCTGTGCTGCCATTCAGTGTGACCTGGACAGGCTGGAAAGTTGGGCAGAGAGGAACCTGATGAGGTTCTACAAGGGCAAATGCAGCGTCCTGCACCTGGGGAGGAACAACCCCATTCACCAGTATAGGCTTGGGGCGAACCTGCTGGAGAGCAGATGTGCAGAGAGGGACCTGGGTGTCCTGGTGGACGACAGGTTAACCATGAGCCAGCAGTGTGCACTGGCTGCCAAGAAGGCCAATGTCATACTGGGGTGCATTAGGAGGAGTGTGGCCAGCAGGTCAAGGGAGGTTCTCCTTCCCCTCTACTCTGCCCTAGTGAGGCCTCATCTGGAGTACTCTGTCCAGTTCTGGGCTCCCCACTTCAAGAAAGATGAGGAGCTACTGTAGAGAGTCTAGCAAAGGGCTACGAGGATGATGGGGGGACTGGAGCATCTCTGCTACGAGGAGAAGCTGAGGGAGCTGGGCTTGTTCAGCCTGAAGAAGAGAAGGCTGCAAGGGGACCTAATAAATATTTACTAATATCTGAAGGTTGGGTGTCAGGAGGATGGGGCCAAGCTCTTTTCAGTGACGCCCAGTGACAAGACAAGGGGCAATGGGCACAAACTGAAGTAGAGGAATCTCCTTCTGAACATGAGGAAGAACTTCTTCCCTCTGAGGGTGACGGAACACTCGAACAGGCTGCCCAGGGAGGCTGTAGAGTCTCCTTCTCTGGAGATATTCAAGACCTGCTTGGACAAGGTCCTGTGCAGCCTGCTGTAGGTGACCCTGCTTTGGCAGGAGGGTTGG
>Ga0065711_1046233_pt1 | contig 13014 bp, 11 predicted proteins | sample Hoacrofraction12_FD_59098 | JGI IMG/M metagenome (GOLD analysis project Ga0065711, IMG submission 59098) | Hoatzin crop microbial communities from Cojedes, Venezuela - Epithelial fraction 12 v2 (version 2) | ecosystem: Host-associated > Birds > Digestive system > Esophagus > Crop | place... | reverse complement strand
TTTTTTTTTTTTTTTTTTTTAACCAAGTTGCATTGCTTAGGCCAGAATCAGAGCACCTCAAGTTGTGTCCTGGATATCGCCTACAGTTTGATCTTATGTGTAAGAAGAGAGATATGATTTAACGGGGAGAGAAAAAGACAGCCATTCTGTCCTTTTTCTCTGTTCATTAAATATTCCCTTAACAGATCTGTCCTGCAAAGAGCTGAATTTTGCAGTAGCTTCACTCAGAGCTCTCCTGGGGAAGAGAAGTGTTGCTCTATGACATTGCCTTTGGCTGCAGTGTGTGTATTGTTTCCTCTCTGTCCTGAGCTCTGCTCAGCAGAAGAGCCAGAAATTACTGCCCGGATCCTCATTATTGCCATTTCTTCCTTTCTTTTCGTTACCAGCTTCAGAGCGAGGTAGAGAAACCCCTGCTCAACTTCAGAGAGAACTTTAAGAAAGACATGAAGAAGTGTGACCACCATATTGCAGACTTACGGAAGCATCTGGCCAGCCGCTACGCAGCAGTTGAAAAGGTGAGAACAGAGAACAAACTGGAAAGTTTATGAGATACTGCTGGTTTGAACAGAAAAGCAGCTGCCCTGTGAAAAGTTTTTGTTCTGCCATGAAGAACCACAAAGGTTTTTGCTGTTAGTTATGCTTTGCTGGGCCCCAGGTGTCGTCTGCTGAGGTTTGGGAAGCTGGAGGCTATAGGCAGGGCTAACACATTACTGCTGAACTGGCTTTTTGGTTCATCCCTCCCTTCTCAGTTTGGGACAACGTATTTCCAACACACTTCATGAAAATAATCCTTGCTTGCGTGCATCTGAAAGTCACATCTATTGCCCTCAAAATTAAAAAACCTTGCCTTAGAATAGTAGCAGGTCATGCCAAAGGTTTGCCTGGCTCAGTTTCCTCTTGTGCAGTGGCCAAAAGCAGATGGCCAAGGAAAGCAGCTCAAACCTGGCGTGGCAAGTCACAAACCCTCTCCCAGTTCCCATTTTCTGCGCCTCACAGCAAACATCCTAACCCAAAAAGCCCAAACAGCAGCAGCATGCAAGTGTCAGGGGCAGTTACAACATGAACACCAAGTGGGTAGCTGAGGTTGTGGTTTAGGCAGAGTTATACCCACAAAAAGTGCTCTCTTATCAGCAGCTGGCAGGAAACGAGATACCCGTGCCTCGGCTGCCAAGACGATTGTGCCAAATAGTGTCCTCACTCAGTCTGCTCTTGGGTGTCAGTTGGAAAGGAAAATACCATGCTCAGTCATCCCAGGAGGTTTTTTGGACTTTAATGAAAGACCAGAATGCACACGAGAAAGTTTGCCGGGGTCAGAATTATTGCAGGATGCACAAGGTTATTAGACTGTATGTATGCGGGGAAGGCATTTTTCTGCAAAACAAAAAGTTCTTCACAGTCATATTTGCAAAGGAACACAGTCCTCACTAGGGATGTTGAAAAGAATGAGTTAGAATCACAGAATGTTAGGGGTTGGAAGGGACCTCTGTGGGTCACCCAGTCCAACCCCCCTGCCGAAGCAGGGTCACCCAGAGCAGGCTGCACAGCACCGCGTCCTGGCAGGGCTGGAATATCTCCAGAGAAGCAGACTCCACAGCCTCCCTGGGCAGCCTGGGCCAGGGCTCCGTCACCCTCAGAGTGAAGTTCTTCCTCATCTTCAGCTGGAACTTGCTGTGCTTCATTTTGTGCCCGTTGCCCCTTGTCCTGTCGCTGGGCACCACTGAAGAGTCTGGCCCCATTCTCTTGAGAATAGCCTTAAGAAGAAGGAATAAGAAAAAGAAAAGACAGTGTCTGCACTCATCCTTGTGCGCACACAGCTTCTCCCCAGACTGCTTTCCTGCGGCTCCCTCTTGCGACCTGCCGAGCCAAGCACAGGGTCTTTAAAACTGCAGACTGGAAAAATTCAAGTAATGCTTGGAGTCTTGTAACTTGCAGGCTGGTGTGACTGTAGAAAACTGCAAGGTGCTAACAAAATAGAATCATCCAAATTTAGTTTTAAACACTATAACTGGATAAAGAATAAATGTGACCTATTTTGTAATGAATATGTGCAAAACAAGTGACTTCTGTGTATTTAGGCAACCTCAGCAAGTGAGGTGACAGCATGTATATGTGGTAATGATGTTTATTTGTTAAGACACTTTACTAATTTTTCTGTATAAGTTCAGTAATGTTAGTAATAAATCAGGTTTTAAAAGCATGAAGAACTTTAAAGTAATTTAAATAATCAGTTGTAACCAGGTCTCAGGTTCTTGATTTCTGCAGTGCGAACTGCTGTTGTCGTGAATCTGAATTAGTTTTTCTGAAAGAAGTCTAAAAGTTCCTGTTGTTACGGTTTCTGATAAGTGTATATTGAATCCAGAAGGTACTTAAAAAGATGTTTTGTAAGATACTTGAAGTTCTTTCAACAACTTGCATCCTAAGAAAAACAAATGGAAGAGCTGTCTTGGTAATGCTGGTTAAGACATTTGGAAGAAGCTCCAGCTCCCCTTTCTTCCAGAAATAGTGAGAAGGTTAATAAGAAACGTGGAAGTCTGATGATGCCTTTTTGTACTGTGTCTTTCTAAGAACCTATGAAGAGTTCAGATGCTTTTGTGATTTGTTGGTGACAGCTTCTGTATGGTGGTAGGTCACTGCTTTGAACACCTCATGGTGTCCCAAGGACTTGAATCCCAGTTAGGACCCAGTTTTAGGCAGAGTCCCTGACTTCTAACTGACAAATACCTGTGTGAAGGAGTCATAGATGGCTGAAAGCAGCTGGCAGCTCTTTTTCTCTAAAACGTGTGACTCTTCTTTAATTACTCCAAGGCCCGGAAAGCCTTGACAGAGAGACAGAAGGATCTAGAAATGAAAACGCAGCAGCTAGAGGTGAAGCTCAGCAACAAGACAGAGGAGGAAATCAAGAAGGCGAGACGGAAGTCCACTCAGGCGGGTGAGTACCTGTGTCTGTCAGCGGCTGGAGGCGAGCGCAGCCCAAGGGAGGGCAGGAACAGGCTGAGGTGCAACTGTTTCTTGTTTTTTAATACTGTAGCTACAAAGTGAACCATGCTACAAATGTGTTTGGTGTTAAATCCTCTGAAGAAACAAACACAGTTTTTCCAAGTCAGACCTCACAAAATTATGTTTTTGATAGTTGGGGTGAGAACAGTAAAAGAAGGGCGAATTGTCCTTTTGTTTTGTGAAAGTGTGCTGAGATAACTGAATGTTTGTGAAACTTTCAAAGTCAGATTCAAATAAACTCAGCTGAGGATATTTCTTCCTTGTATCATTGTTCCTTCCTTGATTCTTTCCTAAATCACAGTCACCCACAACTATGTGGGTGCCTGTTACGCTTACTATTACTGTCTTTTTCTTTGAAAGTGAACTTTTTGTCTTTTCTTCACTGCTACTCAGTGATTTCTGTTGAAGGGATACTGAGGATATAGTAGTGTGCATTATATTGTACTGAGGACACAGCTACTTGATGTGACCTGTGCACGTTTTACAGAGGCTCAAACCACTTCTACACGATCCTTCAGGAACTGTCTTTCCTGAGATCTCCAAGCTGATATGTGCAGCTCTGTCAGTACCTTTGCTCAAAATATGTTTTAACTAGGCCTTCCATGTTTCATCCCTTCATAGGTCCATTCCTTGGCAGGGTGGTTCTTCATAGTTCTGAGGCTTTTGAAACTTCATGACATGATAGCCTGTCTGACTTTTGAGGAGGCTGAGCAGAGTCATTGGCAGTGTGACCATGTGCATAGACAACTGTCTGAGGAGAAACAGAAGTTATATGTTTGCAACAGGGGGCTCCATGAGAGATGCTCTTTATCCATCTGCAAATTCACAGCCTCTCTGCATTCTCTTGGGTCCTCAGAAGTTGTTTGTAATAGATATTTATTGAACAAGCAAGGATGAGCTGAAGATGAGATGGGAGTAACCCAGAGTTTGGTGTGAGTCTCCCCGTCTCTCCCTCACTTTTTGTCACTGTTGCAGTGCATGGCAGGGGAGGACTCGCCTCATCCCCGCAGGCAGCACTACCCAGCAGCCCAGCTGGGGTTCCTGCGATGCACACAGCAGCAGCATGTAGTGATCTAGCTTTAAAATGAGGCCTGCTGCAAGTGGACAACAGGACTAGAGAGCCCTAGACCAGAGCCCTTCTATGATCCCATCGGTTGCTGATCTGTGGTGTTGCTTTCTGCTCCCATGGATTGTTCATGTGTTGCATGGCTTTCATGTTTCTAGCTGTACAGTGGCTCAGATTCACTTGGGTGGGTGGAGGATAACCCCAAGTCAGATAGCTCCTGAGTAGCCTCCTGGAGTGTGGGCGCCATTAGTTTGGACTTGTCATGTCAGATCAGACATATCCCCTGTCTGTGTGGATAAGCTTACCGCCAAGCTTTAAGCCCTGAATCCTGGTTTCTTCACAGAGTTTGGTTGCCACTCCCAAGTTCTAAGTCCTTGAGAGACTTCCATATGCGTTTACTTGTTTGGTCTATGGCATCCTGTTTTTAAAGCTTGATTCTTCCACGGTTTATGTATAAAGACCTTTTTACACCTAAAAGAACAGGATGAATTTGAGCCCTGGACCTAGGCATCAAATCGTTAGGAAAAGCATAACTGAGCCTCATTTAAAGAAGAAAGAGAATTTACTAGCCAGAAAGCAGAAATACCCGAGACATACCTTTCAAATTTTCCACCCACCTTTCCCTCTCTGTCAGAGCAGAGTCCTGCAACAAAGAAAAAACTGAAATAATTGCAGCTTATTGTGTTAGTGCCCTGATCATGGGAGGAAGCCAGAGCTCGACTGGAATCATGCATCTTCAGAGGCTGGAGAACGCAGGAGTGTGCAAGTGGGTCGAGGTTGCAAATTAGCATCCCTCAATATCAGACAGCTTGAGCCTGATGTTTCACTCCTGTTTTAAACAGATCTGTCCTAGAATGTGGTCTCACCCACAGAGTGCTACCCTGCAGCTCAATGACTCATTACTATTGATTTCCCATGTTAATTGTTTTATTTTTCAGATATAACTTTCTGTTTGCGATCTTTTTATTTTTTTTAACTGAAGTGACTTGCTTTCATAGTTCTGGGCATTTTGTAAAATATTGCTTAATGTTAAAATCTTATCTTTCCCCCTGGTCTTTTCTCACCCCAACCGCCTGATCTCTACCACACATCAAGTGTATGCATTTTGTTGAATTTGTTGCACCTAACAAACACCATGTAACAGAACTGCCTTCAGCTCCACCAGGACAAGACTTCCAAACCCTCTGGGTCTGTGTACAAAACCTGAGCTGCAATTTCCTTCTAAGCTCTGTAACACTGGCTAGAGAAAACTAACGTGTTGCTGTCTTGAACTTTTCAGGAGATGACCTGATGCGCTGCGTGGATCTTTACAATCAAGCCCAGTCCAAGTGGTTTGAGGAAATGGTGACCACCACTCTGGTACGTAACTCTGTGTAGCATCTTACATGTATAACATTGCTAAATTGTAATAGTGTACAACGTTCATCACTCATAGCTAGTTACAGTGCAAGGCAGTAGGAAAAATTGGGTGATAAATCTCCCATTGTGTTTCCTGTTCTCAGTTCTAAGAAGAACTCATATCATTAGAGGAAAGCAGAAATAATTGTTTCTTTGCGAAATGCTTTAAAGTAGTCCAGGGCTGCTCAGGCACCAGAATGCTGGAGTTGTCACCAGAAAGGATGAAGTAATGCACAAGGAAGACATGGAAAAATGTCATAAATCACGGATCCATTTATACATTAATGAATTTTTGTATTCCATGATTTTACAATTTCTTCAATGAGTGTTGCCAGCTCAGAAGAGACATGCTTTAATTGCCTATTGTTCTGTTTCTCTGAAGATAACACAGCTCACAGTATTCACCCTAAGGGGCTGAGTCACCAGGATGCCAAGATACAGCTTTGATGTTCTGTATTCCTTGAAATACCTGTACTTTGGCTTTAGGGCTCCTCCCTCATGTCATTCCTTAGAGCCCTGCTGGACAACAGCCAATTGCTTTCCAAAGTGGGAAATAAAAATGTCTTTTGCATGTATTTTTTCTCATTGGACAAACACAAAACTGTAAACTCCTCCTAATAAGAAGCAGGGTAATGAATTGCTCAGCGTTTGGAAGTGTGTCAGTGCAATATTTAAACTGCGGTAAATAAATAAAGGCAGATGGGTGAGTGGAAAACCAGGAGGCGGATGTCTTCCCAGAAGCAGAACAACAGAGAAAAAGTTAGCTGTTCCTATACATAAGGGATCTGATTCTCCTCTCGCCTTCACTGGTGATTTCTCACTGATGCGAATGATGCTGACCATCACTGCCCCTGAGTCCAGATATGGCCAGATATATGTTAGCTGCATATTTGCTGCCAGAGAAATACGACTCTGGAAGTGCACTAGCAGATAGCTCAAGAGGGAAGTCCTAGCCTGCAGGCTGCACAGCAGGTTTGTCAGTTGTGAAACTCAGGCTGAGAAGCATTTGAAGGTAAGTCTTGGTATAAATGAATATAAAATCTAGATTGAAAAACAGTCTGCATCTGATCAGCTCAGATACAGATTAGTTCATATGCAATGCAAAGTCAAGAGAGCCAAGGTATGAAGATCTGTGTTTCCTTGCATGCCTTCCACCTGAGGTTTCTGGTGCAGATACAATGCACGTGCTGCGTATGGTGTGCTTACCAGCACGTGCACACTGGGTTCTGCATTCTGGTCCTGAGCATCTGTGCCCTAAGTAAGGGAGTCCGAGTTCAAAGTGGGCCATTTTTTCCATAAGGACAGTACATCAAGTGGCAACAGCAATAGGAGCTCAGTTTATTTCAGTCCTGTCCATACCGTAAGCTCCTTTACTCTTCTTCCTCCCCAGGCAGATAGTCTGCCACCTGAGATTTTTGTGCTGTAATGAAGAATCTGTTTCCCAAAAGACATTCAACAAATTGCAGATAGCGCAGGGAGGGCGATGTAGCAGGCTGCCTGCTTGTCTGTGCTCACGTTGCGCTCTACTGTGATGCCCAGTAAGTGGACACCAGAAATGCCCTCTGAAGGCAGGGTTTTTTCAAGATTGAGCCCCATTGATGTCCCTGTGACTACAGAGCTTTCTAGTGATACAGCAAAGTCCACTACAAGTTATATCTTTAAAAGCAGACTTCCATAGCATGCTACTTCCACTGCTGCAGGTCAGATGAACAAGGAGGGACTAAATGCAATTTTGGGGTATGATATCAGAATCCAGGAGAAGAGGGAGGCAGAAAAAGTCAGGAGGAAAGTGAGAAATCACCTGCCTTTTCAGCTAAAGCATTGCTGAGGTCTGCTTTCTGCCAGCTGAGCGAGGTGGAGTCTTGTCCCAGCTCATCATCTGGTGAACAGATAAAACTGCTTTTACAGGTGTCTGGTTAGACCAAGGGCAGTCAGACTGTCTGAGCCATACACCCCAACGGGGTCTCCTGCTTCCCCAAGGAATCGCTGTAACTTCTGGAGCTAGCAACAAAGCATGCAAAGCTTCTTGCAGGAAAACAGATTCCCTCCTGTTTACAGCATCCCTGAAGACGGTCGCTCCTCTCTCTGCTTTGGTTGTCTCAGTTTTGGAAAGGTTTTGACCTTGTTTTCTGTCATTAGGCTCAGGCTTAAGTGATTGCTGTTGCTTGCTGTCTCTGATCCTCTGCAAATCAGAGGGATGTGCAACCACAGAGTGCAGCCCCAGAGCGTGACCTTGGGGTAGTGTCACACTGACTGGCAACCTTTTGTGTGTCATCCTTTCTCGGCCTTCAAGCTCAGCTTCCAAGAAAAATATGGACTTGTTTTTCTTCATATCCAGGAGCTTGAGAGACTAGAAGTTGACAGGGTGGAGATGATTCGGCAGCATCTTTGCCAGTATACACAGCTGCGGCATGAGACAGACATGTTCAACCAAAGTGTAAGTCTGCTTTTTATTTGGTCCCTTTGGTCTTTACTGCCCTTTAGCTGAGCCAAACAGCACCTGTCCTGGTTTGACAGACCTGTATCAAAAGGAGATGTGAAAAATGTATGAGGTCAGCTTGTTAGTTCGCAGCAGTACTGTACTGCTGCCCTACAGTCCGGCTCCTCCCAGACTCTGACCCTGGTTGCATTTCATACTGCTGGATCACAGCTTTTTGCTGGGGGAGACACAATGAATTGAATTGCATTTGGCCAGCATGAGCCTTTATTATCTCTTCTAACGTGATGCACTACTACTTGAGGTCATCTGTTCTTGCAAGGGAGGTGGTAAGCAGTTTCACTGTTGGGGGAGGGAGTATGTATGTTTTCTTATTAAAAAATACAGGGGATGTATGCCAACCTCAGTACATGATTGTATTTGGCGTAAGGTACAGATTGCAGGACAGGAGTTAGAGACCAACTGGCCAATGCCTGGCATTGGAAGCCTGTCTCTGCTTGACATTAAAAGTCTGCCTCTTCTCTGCTTCCCGCTACGAGGCTTCACATTCAGATCTGGCTGTTGTCCACCAAGTCTCACATACGTGCAGTTCTCACTTGTCTGCAAATGCAAAGTAGGCGTGCCCATAGCTACTCTACACTTCATAGCAATGAGTGTCTCTGCTTGAAATGCGCCCTTGACATTTTGATTCTTGTTTTGTTTATTTTAGACAGTAGAGCTCGTGGATCAGTTGCTTCGGAAAGTGGATCCTGCCAAAGACAGGGAACTGTGGGTAAAAGAACACAAAACTGGAGATATCCGACCTGTGGACATGGAAATATAGACTGATCTATAGTTGTATGTGATGAGTCCACTGAATTAACCAGGCTAATGTTTGTTTTTTCAAAGGTCAGAAGAGCATAGGGAAAAGGTTGTTCCACTACCAGACACCTTGTAATTTATGCCTGTAGGGGCTATCTCTGTTACATTTAGTCATTAAAATGGTCCTCATTGTGCTAAGCCTTAAGCACCAGACATTCCAGGGTGAAGAAACCAGATGTGTGCTTCCCACCAGAGGTTCCCAATTGCACGCAGCTTCCAGAAGAAATCTGCTTTCTGGTACAGAGAGCGCTCTGTTCTTCAGTGACTTTGTGCTACATCCCTTGCATGACTATCTTTATACAATATGTTAGAACAAACATGCAGTGAGCCTCTGGCCAGCAAGTAGATAACTGTTCGAACATGATGCAGGAGGCAAGGAAGTTCTGATCATGAATCCAGGGTCTGTCACTGACTGCTTTCATGGCCATAGGCAAGTCAATTAACTTTTCTGGCTCTCCCATCTATAAAACATGCGTATCTTGCAGCAATGTTGTGCAAATACATTGATTTCATGTAACAGTTTCCCACCATGGCAGTGGAGAAGACTCCTGTTCTTCCTGTTTTATACTCCCTCTCAGGGATACATAAACCCAGTATCATCATGATTTCTGTTCCAGGCCAATCAAGAAAGTTGAAAGTGTTACCATCACCGTTATTGATCAGGAAAGACTTGGTTGTGCTATACCTACCTCATTAGCTGTCAGAGTGCCCTCAGTGACAGAAAGAGGTTATATACCAAGGAATAAATAAGATGTTCAAAACCTTTCCTGCTTATGCAAGGTGTTTTCTCACAGAATCTCCTTAAAGACAGTCCTCTTTTTATTTGGGATCCAGGTTTAAATTGCCCTTTGTTGGTTCCTTCAGGTGAATATCACAGCCTTTAGGTGTCTTTAATTACCAAGTTCATCCAGCTGAATTGTGGGTTTTATCTTTTCAGAGCCTGATTTTCTAAGGTGCCATGAATCTGTGATGCTAGATTGCATTAAATGTAGTGCCTAGCACTTCTGCACCATCAGGTTCTTAACCTTAGGTTTTTCCTTTGTTACCCTTACCGCAAGCTGCCAAAAAATCATCACTGCTCTTGGCACGTAGTGTTATGTAGTTTGGAGACTGGTTTTGAAAAGGTATTCATTTTCTTCTCCCACTGTTATTTCTGATTGATTATTCAGTGTTCCTGTTAATATAGTTTTCAACATTTCATACGATGCCAAGATTCTTAAGATTCTTGCTTTAGATCCAGCAGAAACCTTGATTCTCACCACTGTGGCCTTTACTCGGTGTTTACTGTATTGTTACCTACAATTTCCCAAACCGTAAGGTTTCATTGGATCCATGGTTCTGCTCCACTTTATCTCATTGTTACCGTTCTTTCTTCCACAGCACCAAAACTGCATCCTTCTTTTGTTCTAGTACTATTCTAGGTTTTTGTTCACCATCAGCAAAGTGCTGTGATTAGATCACTGAGAATTAATATTCCCCTTTACAAATACAAACTGAGACACAGAGAAGTCTTATCTGAAATACATTTTTAATATTGTCACAGTGATTGTTTTTCTGGTTTCTTATTTCAGACTGAGTTTTGTTGCATTTTCCTGTTGTTCCCTTTTTCTCAACCATCACTTTACCAGTATAGATTTGTTCTTGTCTTGAAAATGCTTCCATAACCTACTTCTTTGCTGCGTCACTAACCTTTGTAAACCTTTGCACGTTGGCAGGTGCAATGTCATGACCACTGCGTCCTCAGGATCAGTGTTCCTGGTGTGTGACACCTCCTGTACTGTACTTCCATTACACACTTCTGAATTTGCGACTATTATTTTATTCTTGGTGTTGGAAGCATCCAGCACACTGTTATGAGAGTCTCTCCTAAGTTCCTGCAAAGACCATTGCAATACAAATGAAACATGGTTTGCCTAAGTGTCACGTCGTCCTTGAGCTCAGAGTACATACGCTTCCCTGGACTCCTCTTGTTCTGCTCAAGCAGGGAAGTTTCATGATGATCTCTCTTTTTCAGTCTTCCTATTGATTCACTTTCTGTCCTGTTAATTTTTTTGGCATACTAATGTATGTTTCCTGTCTCTGCCATGCACTTTGGAGTACAGGCACTTTTTCTTTTTAAACCACAGATGCAGGGTGAGCTTTCAAAACTTCAGTGGCCAAAAATAACTGGAGTACTTAAGAGCTGCATCTCAGGTTGACTCTTGTTTTCTAAGCTGTATTGTAAATTAAAATGAGCAATCTTGGTGACACTTCACCACGTCTTGTTTTGATTACAAAACCAAGCTAGTTGTGCACTTTATACAGTATTCTCCTTAATAAATATCTGAAATAATCTGTTATCAATTACACTTTATTCTTCCTCTTTTTTTAAAGATGTTTGTTATTTTATCTGTTTTGGACTGGAAATACTGTTCATTAGCACAGATTTCTCTGAGGACTGAAATGTGTTTTGGTTCCTCTACTAAGATGTATTTAAGATACTCTCAATTCTAAGCTGTATTTTCTGGTACATTTTTCTCCCTTTTGTTTTATTTCCAGACAGTTTTCCTACTTCTAGTTTTTGGTCCATTTGAAATGTTGCAGGAATGTGTGAGCTGCACAGAACGATAATTTTCTTGATGGAGCCTCTGTCTCTTTTTCACTTTGATAATCTGAGGAGAGCACTTGTACCTGGCTGTTAATCTTTACCAGGCCCAGCAAACTCTTGCCTGGTGCTGCTCGGCAGTGGGTGAGATGCTGCTTCTACAACAAGACTTCCATCTGTAATCAGTGGAAGTGTTAGGGAAGTTTTGCTGTTGCTTGTAGATGGTTTCCAGCTTATTTCTTGCAAAAGATGATATTCCCTTGTGATACGACGCTGCAGACAGCGGGATCAGTGTTACCTGGCACGTTCACTTCTCTGCCTGATGGATCCTGGACAGTGTGATGCCTTACAAGTCAGGGAGTGCTGGAGCCCCTGTGCTTCTGCACGGACAGCATCTTCAAAGAAGGTAGTGGCATGTTTGAAGGGAAGCATGGACGCCTGCCTTCGTGTTCGTTTCTAACAAGGTAATTTTGGGAGTTTCAGCATTGCTCTATTCATCTTCCACTGAGTTGCGAAAATGCAGCTGAACCCAGTCTTTCCTCATGCAATAGCTCATGCTAAACAGTTCTGGAGCAAGATCAAGCTTTGTGTTGTGTTGAAAAAGCTAGCATGTGAAAAGTATGATGATGTTGCAATGTAACTGATTAATAGGATTAGCAAAGTAAAAGTCTCTTGCCTCCATAGGTACTGAGCTTAAGGGTCATCTCGTTTTGCCTGGCAGGGAGGCTGACATACTTCATGCAGATTTTCACTATTTTAGTCACTACAGGTATCTGTCTTCTTTTGTTGAGTGACACGGCTGTCTTACATCTTCATATGGCGCTGTGGTCACAGAGCAGAAGGTGACCTTTCAATTAGTACTGTTTGCTTTCACCTGAAGAGGTACAATTAGTGGGAATTTGCCTCTGGTTCTTATCTGGTGCCTCTGCTTGCCCAGGTCTTTGCAGAATCCGCCCGTGTTCCAGGAGTCCTGCTGCTCCCGCAGAGCTCCCTCTTTCTCTTAGCCATGCTGTCACATACTTGTCTCGTGCTGTCAAGCCTCGGGCTCCGTGGCGATTTCTGCTTCAGCCAGAGCCTTTTGGCCCTTGTCTGAGCTCAAGGGCCTCATGAATACCTACGGCTTTGAATCTGTTGGGTGTCCTGACTCCGGTGCCAGAGCTGGTGAGGTGCTTACCAGCCGTAACCTCAGCTACTGTACAGAATGAGAGCATTTTATTCATCATCCATACCAGCCCACTGATATCTTCAAAGTTTTCTTCTGGCACAGTTTAATAAGTAGAGAGTTCTTGCTGGAAGTCTTTCGCTAAGGTATTCTTTCAGCTTACTTCCTAACAGAACTCATTCTGGATCCGGTGGTGTTGACAGATTCCTGTTGGAGTTAATGAGCTGGAAGTGATGAGTCCTTTGCCACGAGGGCCAAGTGCACTCTTCTCCCATCACTGGCAAGATTCCAGTTGCTTTTACAAAGAAACATCCAAAAAGACCTAATTCTCAGATTTCCAATCTGCTCCAGATTCACTCGCATCTGTAACTCACATTTGTTCATCACTTCTGTGTGTTGAACATCATTTGAAAGACTTCAGTTTTTCCCTTGTAGGCTTGTTATTTTATTATTTGACACTGAGCTCTTTAGAGATAGCTTTAATTTTTTTTTTTTTTTTTTTTTTTTTT
>Ga0065711_1008335_pt1 | contig 13014 bp, 18 predicted proteins | sample Hoacrofraction12_FD_59098 | JGI IMG/M metagenome (GOLD analysis project Ga0065711, IMG submission 59098) | Hoatzin crop microbial communities from Cojedes, Venezuela - Epithelial fraction 12 v2 (version 2) | ecosystem: Host-associated > Birds > Digestive system > Esophagus > Crop | place... | reverse complement strand
CCCAGCCGCTGTCCGGCCCTCTCCTCGCCGTCCCCAGCTCGGGCCCCTCTCCCTCTAGGTCTCCGGCGGCAAAGAAGAGAAAGCTGGTCGCCAACGGCCCGCAGGCGAAGAGGAAGGCGGCCTCCAGCAGCGAGGACAGCTCCAGCGAGGAGGACGAGACGCCCCCAGCCAAGAAGCCAGGTGGGGCTCGGGAGCTGCGCTGGGGCAGGTCGGGGCTGCCTGGGGCACTGGCTCCTCGCCTGGATATTGTGGCCAGCAGGAGCAGGGAGGGGATCGTGCCCCTGTGCTCAGCGCTGGTGAGGCTGCACCTCGAGTGCTGTGTTCAGCTTTGGCCCCCTCACTACAAGAAGGACATTGAGGGGCTGGAGCGTGTCCAGAGAAGGGCAGCGAGGCTGGGGAGGGGTCTGGAGAACAAGTCTGATGAGGAGCTGCTGAGGAACTGGGGTTGTTCAGTCTGGAGAAGAGGAGGCCGAGGGGGGACCTCATCGCTCTCTACAACGACCTGACAGGAGGGTGCAGTGAGGTGGGTGTTGGTCTCTTCTCCCAGGTAACCAGTGATAGGATGAGAGCAAATAGCCTCAAATTGCACCATTGAATATTGGATTGGATATTAGGAAAAATCTCTTCACTGAAATAGTGGTCAGGCGCTGGCCCAGGCTGCCCAGGGCAGTGGGGGAGTCCCTATCCCTGGAGGGGTTCAATAAACATGTAGATGTGGCACTTCGGGACATGGTTTAGCAGGCATGGTGGGGTTGGGGTGATGATTGGGCTTGAGGATATTAGAGGTCTTCTCCAACCTTAATGATTCCGTGGCTCTATGGAGAGCTCAGCTTCATAGGACATTAGTAGGCTAAAGGGAAATGGCCTTAAGTTGTGCCGGGGAGGTTTAGATCGGATATTAGGAAAAATTTCTTCACTGAAAGAGTTGTAAAGTATTGGAACAGGCTGCCCAGGGAAATGGTTGAGGCACCATCCCTGGAAATATTTAAAAGACACATAGATGCAGAGCTTACGGGTGTGTTTTAGTAGTGAAATTGATAGTGTTAGGTTAATGGTTGGGCTTGATGATCTTGGCTGTCTTCTCCAACCTGAACAATTCTATTCTTCTATGACTGAGCGGCTCGTTTGAGGTGCTTCAGTAGCTGTCGAGGGCTGGATTTGCTTTGACTGATCCTGTCTCTGGCAGGTCTTTTGCCCATAGCAGGTAGGGTGTGTTCGACCTAGCTAAAGGTGATCTCTTTATCCAGTTGTGATTTAAGAATGTCAGGCTTTGTGTCTGCAAGAAGGTTTTAGCTGTTTAGTTTGTCTCATTTGGCCGAGGCTGGTGAAGCATTTGGGCTGTATTGAGTTTTGAAGGTGCTATTGAAGTAGCACCTTCATTACCTTGTCTGTATTGAGATGCTGCTTTCCAAACACTCGGTTATCTTGGCAGGGTTACCCCTACTTGCTTTGGCGCATTCAAATTATGGGTTGATTTAAATACTGAGTGAAATTAGGTTTTGAGTGCAGGTAAATTGGGCTGATACTCTCTTTGTGGTGGGTAGCTCCCTCATAATTTTTTTCTGTGCTGTTTTCCAGGGACTTGTTTTTACTGAGAACTTTAAAGAATGATTTCTCATCCTGCTGTTGTAGGAAAACTGACTCAGGGTTTCTAAGAGCTTTCACATTTGTTTAAATATGTGTAACTTAAACTCCTGTATAACTAGAATTTATTGGGCTCCTCTGTATTGGTGTGCACTGTGACCTGTCTGATGCAGGGCAGTTGTAGACACTATCCCCGAGTTCCAGAGAAGTGTCAGACATCCACACTCAGCTGCTCTTTCTGTGAGGTTACTGCCCTCCTTTCTCTTGAGCCTGTGGACTGTGTCCTAGTGCTGCCAAAAAATACATCCCGCCATTGTGCTTTGGCGTGTGGTGAGCTGTGTTTTTCCCTTTTTATCTGGAATTGTTCTTATGTCTTGCTGTAATGATGGTGTATGCAGGTTTGTGTATATCTAGCAGCAGATTTGCTGGAGAGTAGGATTAGGCAGGGGGAGAGAGACACCGAAAGAAATCTAGTCTTTGACTTGAGCCATCCTAAAGCCGAGTTTGAACTTAGATTTGATTTTTATTTGTTAGGAACAGTGGCAAATGATTTCTTTTACTCCACGTTATCAAAAAGCAATCAGTAACAAGGAAGGAGTAGATTTGGCTAAAACACTTTAAGCAAAGTGTCTGGAACTTTAACACAGCGTTGCAGTGGTTCTCTCTGGATGTGTGTGCTTGTTCAGTGGGTTTTTGTAAGCTGGTAGGTGTGCAGACCCAGTTAATGTTATCTCAGTTTGTGGGGACACTTTCCTTGTGGGGTGTCTTTCAGTGATAGAAGTCTGCACTTAAATGTATACGTGACAGATAAAATCTAGAATTTGTTTTATCCTCTTGCCTACCCATTTTGGAGTCTTTTGCCGCACCCTGCTCTATAAACAAAGTCAGTGTTATGAACTTCAGTCATGGTTTTATGATCTTAGTATATCATTTTGCCCTGATACCGACTAGTACAGGGCATAGGTAAGTGAAAGTTTGAATTAACTCGTTGTCAATGTGTGCTGTCTGTCACTTGCAGCTAAAGCAGCAGCTGTGCCCAAGACAAAAGTAGTTCATCCAGCCAAGAAGGCAGAGAGCAGCAGCGAGGACTCCAGTGATGATTCAGACTCGGAGGAAGAGGAGAAGCCAGCAAAGGTGAGCTTTTCTTTCCAGCTGCTTCAATGTGCGTTTAACAGTAATGGATTATTGCAAATTTGACCAGCAGATTTTTCTCTGACGTTGGGCTCACTTTTCCCTGACTGTGAAGTACCTAGGCTGCTGCAGGTGCAATGTAAGAAGACATTTCCGTAGTGGGCAACTTGCCCTTTGCACTGGTCCTGTGAAAAATTAATTTCATATCCAGTAGTCGCTGTGTTTCATATCCAAGTCTGCTCTTTGCTTTTATCCTAAGACTGCCAGGGCTTATATTTTTTACAGAGAAAGGCTTATTTACAATTAGTGAAGTAAACTTATCTTTTTCTACATTATATGTGTATATGTAAAAAGATAATCTTCACTTTCCTTTTTCTCGCTGCAGTCACGGTCTTGAGAAGTAGAGGGGAGGAAGAGTGATGTCAGTGTACTCTAGAGGAGAGCAACCAGAATTGTCAGGCAGTATTTTCAGTGTTCAAACTAGTGTGATTTGGAGAGGGAAGAGAACAGTGCCAGCCTGAGGGTTGTCCTCTTTTGAAGGGGTAGAAGTGGAGGCTAAAGTGCAAAGGAAGTCTCCCATGGGCTATTGGGAGGTTTTGTGGAGCAAAATTGTTATCCAGGGATTTTCAGGCCCTAACCATTAGGCAGAGTGGCATTTCCAAGTCAAAATGGTAACCTCTGTGAAAGACAGCTGTTTATACTCTCTGTACATGTCCTGCTTATTAGCCTCTTTCTTTTCATAGCTATAAGGGCTAATTATTTTTCCCTTCTGTTGTTTAGAAAGGCGCAAAACCTGTGGTGAAGCCAGCTGGAACTAAAATCCAGCCTCAGAAGAAAGCAGAGACTTCCAGTTCGAGCAGCTCGGATGAAGAAGCACCAAAGAAACAGCCACCAAAACCAGCAACACCTAAATCGGGTACCTCTTATTCTGTATTATGAGTCAAAGTGCAGAACCAAAAAAGCCAGGGGAGGAGCGATGGGGGTTGTACCTACATGTAAAGGCATATGTATTGACATAGCAGTCTGAAAATCTGCTGTCACTGCCATTTGCCCTCCAGTCCAGTCTGCTTCTGATGTGGAAGAGGTGTAGAGCTATTGCAAATAAAACATCTCTTCTCAAGTGCTGCATTGCTTGCGTAAGTAGCTGTAATCAGTAACCTTAACTCAGGTTGTGCTTTTGCCAGTGTCTTCCTCTCAAAGAGCAGGGAAGATCTTTGCTTAGCCTTTAGTCGTAGAACTTCTTGATGAGGTGGAATAGACAGTTTTCTGCAAACTTTCTCTAGGCTTGCAGTAGGTAGGATAAAACCGCAGTTTTGCAGCACTGCTTTAATCTACCCAATTTGCTTCCTGTGGTTCTGTCCTCTCTGTGATACTTCAGGCTGAATGGAATTGCCCCTCATGTCCCATAGCGTATTTTCTGATGTCCCTTTTTATTTGTCTCAAAAAGGGGGTAAAGCTGCCCAGGCGGCCACCAAGGTGGTCAATGGAAAAGCAGCAAGCAGTAGTAGCAGCAGCAGCAGTGAAGATTCTGATGAGGAAAAGACAGCACCAAAGAAGGTAAATTAGACCGAAAAACTTCATGAAAAAGAAAAAAGTCTAGTGGGGCTGGGTGTGTCTGTCTTGCAGGGACTCTGAAGTGTGTAGACAAAGGCACAGACCCCACAGATGCTGAGCACAGCATTTGTGGCTCTTATACCTCCTCCTCCTCCTTTATGCAGGGGAATTATGTGTTCCAGCACCTCTCCATGCACTGGCTTTCTTCCCTAATACTTCTGTACTGCTTTCTCTGCTCCTTCCTCTTACAGGAAAATATCTTACTGTGTCGTAACCATATTGTAGTCTCCATTATATGTTCGATTTTGCATGACTCTCTTGTGCTTAGCTATCTGCAACTTTGAGTTTTCCACTAGGGAGTGTTCAAAAATATTTTCTGCAACACAAAAATAACCGTGGTTGTGCTTAATCAAGTAGCAGTTGCTACCAGTTCAGTTGGTTCTGTGCCCCTTAGTCAGAGGAGCTCCTCATTAGGGACTCGTGGCAGAAAACGACAGCAGAGTGGCCAGAATGATCACGATGCTCATGTTTCCTAAAATTTGCATTTGAGGATCTTTGATCTTTCTCCCTTTGTCTTCAAAATTTGCTCTCTTAAGTGAGGCATAGAGTTAAACAAGATCCACATCCAGCTGTCCCCACAAGATTTCTGTAAGTACTTTTATGTGTATTTCTTCCCTTCTTGTGATAAGGCTGTTCCCAAGAAATCACCTCTGCCGAAACCTGCAGCCACTCAAGCACGTCCACAGGCAAACAAACGCGCCAAGGAAAGCTCCAGTAGTGAGGACTCCTCTGACAGCTCAGATGATGAAAAGCCACCTGCAAAACAAAAGCCCAGGTCTGGTAAGTACCAAATACCATTGCTGCTATGTGGGAGGATGCTTTCTGCTAGTGCTGCTGTCCCGGGAGAAGCAGTACAGCAGCTTTTTTCAGGTGTGCTGTTGGGGTTAAGCTTACAGTTCAGCTCCTCCCTCATGAGAGATGGGGAGTGGGAGAGATTATGACAGACTCTGATTAGTTTGCGGCATGTCTTCTATTCGTGTAGCCTATAAGGACACCCTTCTTGCAGGTTTCCTGTGTACCAGGATTTGGGAAGTAATTTGCCAGTGGTCTGGTTATTCTGTAACTGCAGCAACTTAAGCTTTTTTAGTTTTTTGTGAAGCGTTCAGTGTTCAGTTGCAGCCCAGCTGATCGGCAAAATGGGCCTGTGTTCAATCTAGTGTAGTGCTTTCAGGATTCTGGTAGAACCGATCTGAGTGGAGGATCAAACGTTGAAACTCAGTCTGATCCTCTAACCAGAGGAGCTGAGGAGTCAGTAAATGAAAACAATCAACAATTGACATATCTTTTTTTTTTTCCAATAAAGTTTGATGACAACAGAAGAGGAATAAATGGACCAAATAGCAGAAGTGCCTTATTCAAACTACAACAGACATCTTGCATGCTAGTGGCATTATCATGCAGGCATCTGAATGCTGTGTCTCTCTTTGTAGGTCAGTACAGTGCTGTACCACCTCCTCAAGCTACACAGACAAAGAAGGGTGTTGCCAAGGCTACTGCAAAAAAGGCTGAGAGTAGTGACAAGGCAGAGCAGGTGTCCCCAAAGGGAGGAGCAGGTATGTTGTGAGGAGAGGAGGCTGTGAAGGAGGTACTACATGATGCAGACTGTTCTGGCAAGCTCTTGGTTTTGCCTGAAAAAGCTGTGTGACTTTGGTCTATGCTCCTGTTTGCTGCTCTGGAAGTGTCTGATTAATTTGAAGGCATCCCACACAGAACACCGTACACGACCTCTGGATTTGGGCTGTGTGCAGGTTGGATTACTTTGCATGTGTTGGTTTGAAAAGTCATGAGGATGTAGTTTAGTGGGAGTGAGCCAGGCCCATTACTACAGCTGGCCAGGTCCTTGCTTGGCTGGGCAGGGAGCTCTTTCACATCTGGAAAGGTTTGGATCTTGGGGTAAAGGTTTGATGCATATGTGGCCTGTTAATTTTAGACTTGCTTTTGCAGGCAAAGCAGTGGTAGCTAAAACAATCCCCGGCCCCAAAACCAAAGCTGTGACTGCCAAGAAGGCTGAATCCAGTTCTGACAGTGACTCAGGTAACTCAAGAGAAAAAGTTTTGATTTTTTGTTGATGTTTTTATTGGCCAAGCTGTTATACAGTGATGTATCTACCAAGATCCTTATCCTGTAAGCTCGAAAGCTTCAGTCTCTGTAGCTAGCAAGGTGTGAAATTGAATAATATCAGCCTGCTGTGCAAGTGGAGCCTGAGCATGAGACGTCAGTGAGACCACTGGCAAGTGCAGAAAGGTCTGCATGTTGCTGGGTGGAAAGGGGGAGGCATCGCATGTGTCGGGTTTCTCCGGGAAGGTTGACAATTATGCTTTTTGAGGGTCTGTGTCTTAAGCTTTTAGATGTGTTACCCCCATTGTGGACTTTGGGAGAAGTTTCAGAAATAAAAAAAAAAATCACCATACCAAGTTCAAAATAGACTCAAAAGATGCCTTCTAGTGTGACCCTAGAAATGGGGGCAGTGTGCTTTGTCTTCTGTTCAGGTTGAAGGTTTGCAATGCTGTATTTCCCACGTAGGTTCCCTATGCACTACACTTCCCCTCCAAGTTGAAGGTACTCCTGTTGTATACCTCAGCATCTCTGGTGCCACAGCGGGGACTGCGGGTGACAGCTGCCTGTCTGCCAACAGACAGCTAGCACCAGACTGCAACCCTGCAACAAGTGGCAGGAGTTCTGCCTGCTGGGTTTTTTGCCTAGTTTTGCACAAATGGACAAGGTTTTGATTACTGTTACTGAAGTGTTCAGAAATGTTGGAGTAGATCAGGCTTAGTATTCCAGATTGCTGACAGATGATACAAAGGCACATTTGTACACAGTCTCCAGTCCATCCTCAGACTGCTGCTAAACACCTCTGGTACAGGAAATAGAAAGCTAAAATGATATACTGTCCTGTTGCTGCCTCGCTTTCCCTGCTTTATAGATTTTGTTCTGACTTCTTGCCTCTTCTTTGATCTTTACCACATAGCTTCTTTTCTTGATGTTTCTTCTCCCCGAGTTTTGTTCTTGGTTGTACCTGTACTTGCTCCACTCCCTTACTCCATACCACTTCTCCTACATTATTCTCCAAATACCTGCTTGCTTGTGCATGCATTAGTGAAGAACTTAAACTGCTTGTTTCCACTTCCTCCCAACAAAGAAGATGCGTGGAAAGATGAATGCTGTCCCCTGACTGTTCAGGAAGTGGCCATCAGGCGCTGCTTATTGCCAGCTATCTCGTGGCTCAGCCTTGGGCCACAACCTGTTTTGCTTTTCACTTCCCTATGAGTTATATCCATGTTATTATTAAAGTAACTTGCTCCAGCAGCTAATTAAAGAACATCCTGATTTTTTGTTTAGATTCTAGCTCTGAAGATGATAAGAAGGAGGTAGGGAGTAAGCTCCCAGCTAAACAACCTGTGATAAAGAGTGCTTCCAAACCAGCAAAAGTAGCTGTCAAGCCTGGGCAAGGAAAGAAAGACTCCAGTTCCTCCTCGGACAGCTCAGGTACTGGGATAGAAGAAAATGAGAATTTTCACCTGCGCTTCGTGCTTGCCCAGACCTCTACTTCTAGGCAAGGTGTGAGGGTGCAGCTGGGCAGGAGTGCCCATAGCAGTGCTGCTTCAAGCAGCTAATGAAGTGCATTGCGTATCAATGTTTAATCTGCATGTTAGCTTCGTGTTTAAGGAATGGGGCTTATCCTTGATTATCTTTTTCCTTTCCTTTCTAGATTCTGATAGCTCTGACAAGAAGGCCCCTGTGAAGCCTGCAACTAAAGCAGTGACCCCTGCAACAAAGAAGTCACAAGCTGCCACAAAGAAAGCACAAAGTAGCTCTGATTCAGATAGCAGCTCCAGCAGCTCTGAGGATGAGAAGACGAAGAAGAAAGGCACTCCAGCTAAATTAGCTGGCAAAGTGGGAAAGCCAGTGTCCAAACCTTCTACCCCAGCTCCCAAAGCAAGCACTTCTGACTCTGATAGCTCAAGCAGTGAAGAAGAAAAGAAGCCAGCAGTGAAACCAGCCAGCAAATCTCCAGGGGCAGCAAAAGCAACTGTGGGGAAGAAGGCGGCTGCTTCTAGTAGTAGCAGCTCGTCTGATAGCTCTAGTGAAGAGGAGGAGAAGCCCAAAAAGGCAGGGAAGGGGACACAGAACGGTTCTAAGACCACTGCCTCCACAGAGAAAGCAAAAGCAGCCAAACAAGCAGCCAACAACCTGAAGTCTAAGCCAGCTGGTGGCAGCAGTAGCAGCAGTGAAAGCAGCTCTGAGGAAGAGACTGCAAAAGCCAATGGAGGTATTACCTACAGTCTGGCAAGTGGGTGGTCAGCCAGGCAGTGTTACTGAGCTAAGCATGAGTGGGAGCCTTTCCTAAACGATATTCAGCCTAATCTCTGTGTGGTGTTAGATTATGCCATCTGGTGCAGCACCGAGAGGGAAGGGCTAGTTCTTAATTTGGTGTGATCCTTTTTGTCTGTACTGCATACCTGCTGGCAGTGGAATTTGCGGCAACATGAAGTACGTTTCTGTACAGTTGTTGCCAGCTGCCTTCTGTGCATGCACAAGATTGCTGGTGACAGCAAGGCAGGCTGCTGGAGGACCTCATCTGTGAGTGGGACACCATATATGATGCCCCAGTGCACAACCTTGGTCTGTCCCTCCAGAAGGAAAACAGCTTTGAATGCACTGGTGATGTATGCAAGTGCACACTGTGTGACTCCACGAACTGGCAAATTTTAACCAACTTTCTCAAGTGCACTAAATCAATTATAGAGGTACCCTATTCCACAAAATTACCCATTGGGATAGGATGGCAAAATCCTTGCTGACCCACAGGGACTATTAGTGTGTTATGGCAGCCTGTTTTCTGGGTGAGGCAGTGCAGGGACTGATTCTCACACCTGTGTTGACACTGGGTTTGCATTCCGGAGGAGAGGTACCATTACCTTTCCCAACACTTGCATTTACTCTCTTTGAAATTTTACTGCTGTATGTCTAACAGGCACGATCAGGAAGAAGCAGAAGAGGGAAGATGTTCAGGAGCCAGAGACGCCGCGCAGTAAAAAGGCAAAAATCAAAGCTAAAACACCACACACAGTTCCTAAGGCGAAACAGGTGAGTGAGGGTGGGCTGTGGTGACTGGTGGGAGAGGCGTCTCTGCCTCCGGAACAGGTAGGCTTGTTTGGGATTTCCTGGGGAGGCTGGGCCCACAGGGTTATTCGTGGGTTTGCTCCCTCCTCGAGCACTTGAACCTTGGTTGGAGTACCCTAGGGAGTGCACATCTGTGCATAATGTTATTCTGGCAAAGGCTGGTTGGATGTGCCTGCACAGGGGCATCCCTGTGCTGCCTGATCCGAAGAAGGGAGAGGACTGTGAATCTGAGAAACAGTTAAAAGATGGAGGTGATGTGAACAGGGCTCCATGTTTGCAGGGCAAGGAGGGAAGGAGGTTGTCACTGAGGGAGTATCGCGCATGTGTATGCGCTGACTGTATCTCGTTTTCCTTACCAGCCATCCTCTCCGTTCCGCCGCGTGAGGGAAGAAGAGATTGAGCTGGATGCCCGTCTTGCCGATAACTCGTTTGAAGCGAAGGTAGGGCTAGGTAGTGCCCAGTGGTGACACTTGGCCTCTGCGAATGCGCGTGGGCAGAGCAGCCTTGGTGTGCTTGTGGGCAGTTGTTTTTGCAGGAACGTTTTCCACCAGGAGGTGCTGCTGGGAGGGGTGAGAGCGCTGGCAGGGCGTGCTGGGAGAGTGCTGTCAGCCACACTGCTCACGTACTGGCGTTTGCTGGGCAGGATGAAGGGCAAAGCATTGCCTTTGCTCTCTTGGGTACTGACCTGAGCTTCTTTCTCCTCTCCCCCTTCATCCCTCACAGAAAGGAGCAGCTGGTGACTGGGGTGAGAAGGCTAACAATGTCCTGAAATTCACTAAAGGCAAATCTTTCCGCCATGAGAAGACAAAGAAAAAGCGAGGCAGCTACTGCGGGGGCACGATATCGACCCAAGTCAATTCTGTCAAGTTTGAAAGTGACTGAGAATGCTTCCTTGGGAATTTGTAAACCATCTGCTCACCAGGGTGACTTGGCTGGGCACGTGGATGTTATGGATGCCAAGCCTGCCTGGAGAGCTGCCTCCCCTCGCCCGTTGTGGGGCAGGCAGCTCCAGCATAGGAATGTGGGAGAGTGGTTGGATGTTTCCCCCTCTTATTTCTAATTCTGGTTTAGGTCTCTGATTTTGAACCATCCTTCAGCTGGTGTGAGTGGCACCACTAGGGTGATCTCCCTGACTTCAATTTTTCACAGTCTGATTTTAAAAAGCTGGCAGTGATTTTTGTTTTTCATTTCAGTTTCATGCCCTTCTAGTAAAAGAAAGAGAAATCATTCTCTTGTAACTTAAGCTTCCACTTCCTTTTCAGCCAGTTTAACTCGGATACCTGTGAAATGGCAAGCATTGTAACTTGCCTTTGGCGAGTCACCGTAAGGGCAACAACTGATTTGAACCCTCTGGCTGTAATCCCCACCCCCACCTGACATTTCAAGTTTGCAGCTGCTGCGTGGCAACTCTTCTGTTTCCTTCTTTCACGGTTTCACCTTGCAATAAACTCCTACCTTTCTCCTCCTTCCGCTCCTGTTGAGGTCGCTAAGCAGAGTAGCTAGAGAAGCCGATTCTAAATACGCCTTAGGAGCTGAGTAACTGTGTTGCTTGCAGTTGGAAGTTGGGGGCTGCTGTCAGAAAGACCAGGGTCTGTAGTACTAGGGCGGCAGTCTGGACAATGCTGTTGGGAATGCAGCTGGGGAGTGGAGACATGCAGAGACTGGGCTGTGTGGAGGTGGTGGCGTGTGGCTCGGTGGGAGGGGGTAGGGAGGCAGAGGAGATAAAACCCTCTCTTCTACCCAGCTTTGCTTGTGGCTGTGTTTCTTTTTCAGAGGCTCCGACTGCAGTGTGGCGTTGCTCCTTGTTCTTGCTGAATGCAAAATGTGCCAGTTTATGCGTGCTCCCAGCAATGTGCTGTGCACATGGTTAGGAGTAGAGGTGAATGTATCATTAATGCCTTAAATTTATTTTTGGGGTTGGATGACTTACTCTTTGAGCTTCTTTCCCTCTGAAAAAGTAAAATTCTGTTTTCCCCGTAGCACTAAGGCAAATGAAGCCTGGTGCTGTACAGTTTTGAGTGTTGGCTGCAAGTACACGTTTGGTATGGGGAGCTTCAAACAAGTTCAGTAACTCGCAGCCTAAACTGAGCTTTCGTGAGGAGCTGAGGCTTGCTGCTGCGGAGGGGAGGGCTTGCTTTCCCTCCGGCTGTGTGGCTGCCTCCTTACTGCTCGTGCAGCTTGCATCTGGGAGAAAATGGTTCCCCCAACTAGTTTCCCCCCCCATTTTAGCTTGTGGAGCAGTCTGCTGAGCCCGTTGGCAGTATGCATCGAGCAGCGGTACTGCATGTTTGGGAGAGGGGGTGGGGGCTGTGAGAACTGCCAGCCGCCCAGAGGGGTTGCGCAGGGCCCAATTTCCACGCTTCCATTCCCTCCCTGAAGGGTGACGGTGAGGAGAGCCCTGTTGCTACAGTGAGCCATGCTTGTGTGCGCAGCAGTGGCACCTAATTGAGGGTTGCATGAGACACGATGAGCCACCCCTGTATACATGAGCTGCAGCTTGTTCCAGCGAGCATTTTTCAGACTTCTCTGGCCAGCGCAGCTGCTCTGGTGCCTGGGTTCTGGGCTGCAGCGCGGAGGGGCCCAGCAGACCACGATTGTAACGAGGAGTTGCAGGTTAGAGGCCAAAGGAAGGTAGGAAGAGAGAGTTTTCTGCCTGGGGCTTTGGATGCCTTGCTTGCCATTTGTCGCTTGCCCTCTTTCTTCTGTTTGTCGGGAGCTTACATTTGGAATTCTTAAAAATTTTAAAACTTTTATGTCTTGGGAGTATTTGAAGTGTAAGAATTCTAACGTGTTGGGAAATAAAGATTGCTGCCTTTGTAACCTGAGTGGGTCTGGTGGTTCAAGGTGTGGGATGAGGGAGGGTGTCGGTGCTGGGGTAATGCAGCGCTGTCTCGCTGCATCTGCCTGCAACTGCTGCTCCTCTCCTTCGGTACGCGCACACGTAACAGGTGCTGGGGCGTGCAGGGTGGCTGCTGCAGCTGGCTGCCAAGTGACTGCGTGAAATCTGGATAAAATTCTAGAATATTTGCAAACTGAGGCGGCTTGAGAGCTAACCAGATACTCTGGTGAGGACTTCTCAAACATTGCTACCCCATCAGCTATGTGCCAGCTGGCAGTAGAGCCTGAGTAGCACCGGCCTCTGGGAGTAAGAAATGGTGTAAGTGAAAAATTCTGTATATACCTGGTTAAAAGAAGTGATTTGTGTGTCCCTTTGGATCTCTTCCTCCTTTGTGACTGTGTGGAGGGAAAAGAGACTTGCTGAGAGGCAGGGCATGGTGGAGGTGGTGTGTGCCATAATGCCCGTTCTGACCCCCTGAGCTGCGCCGCTACGCAAAGAGGGGATGGATTGATGGTGCGTGGGGCTGGTGGTGGCTCTGGAGCTGCAGCAGCAGATGCCAAGGATGTCGTGGGTCTTACTAGAGGTCAGCGCAGCGAGCGTGGGGTGGGAGATGCTTCGTGAGACTTGAAGCTGCGTGTGCAGGGGAGAAGCTGCTCCCTTCGCGGGGCCGTGCAGGGGAGAAGCTGCTCCCCGGGCCGGGGGGAGCGGCGGGGCGGCCC
>Ga0065711_1046232_pt1 | contig 13015 bp, 9 predicted proteins | sample Hoacrofraction12_FD_59098 | JGI IMG/M metagenome (GOLD analysis project Ga0065711, IMG submission 59098) | Hoatzin crop microbial communities from Cojedes, Venezuela - Epithelial fraction 12 v2 (version 2) | ecosystem: Host-associated > Birds > Digestive system > Esophagus > Crop | place... | reverse complement strand
AAAAAAAAAAAAAAAAAAAGGGAAAAAACCCACATACCTGGTGACAGAGTGATAGCCAAGAATTTCTGTGAAAAATATGTTGTTACTGTTACGTAGTTGTAGGTGTTGTCTTCTAAAGTTCCCGCTGCTGGTAAGAGTTCCTTCAGTTTAGCTTCATGATCCATCAGAGGGAAGAAATTGAAAACAGTCAATTCCAGTATTATTTTCTCAAGCAGCCTGCATAACGTAGTGATGGGTTTTGTGGTGAGGAGGGACGAGTTAGCTCTGTTCATTGTGTTGCTTCTTGTCATGTCGTAGGAAGGAGGCAGTATTGCTGCACAACCTGTGAACATTTGAACATTAAAAGTGTTCTGATGGTACACAGCTGTGCTATGGCTCAAGTTTCCAGTGCTAGAAGTGTGCCCCAGGATCCTCAGGTGGTTTTTGATACAAATTTCCTTAATGCCTGCAGAACTTGATGCCAAAGTGTGAAGAGTCAAGCTCTGAGGTCTGAGGCAGGATCAGGTCCTCGTGGTGGGCATTCTGTGACAGAAAGTTTGCTTTCCCTGGTACAGGGCGCTCGGTCTTCAGTAACAGTTAAAAATGTTAGATGGGGTTAAAAGGATGCCTCTTCCTGGCATGTGATAGCTTCGTCTGAAAATTCGGATAACATTAGAGATTGCTGAGCTGTGCTTATTATCATATATGCAATCTTATCATAGATTCACAGAATGCTTTGGGTTGGAAGGGACCTTTGGAGGTCATCTAGCCCAATCCCCCTGCAGTGAGCAGGGACATCTTCAACCAGACCAGGTTCCTCAGAGCCCCGTCCAACCTGGCCTGGAATGTTTCCAGCAGTAGGACCTCCACTGCCTCTCTGGGAAACCTGTGCCAGTGTTTCACCACTCTCACTAAAAATTTATTCCTTCTGTCTAGTCTAAATCTGCCCTCCCTTAGTTTAAAACCATTACTCCTTCTCCTGTCACAACAGGCCTTGCTGAAAAGCCTGTCCCCATTTTTCCTGTAGGCCCCCTTTAAGTGCTGAAAGGCTGCAGTAAGATCCTTGTGGAGCCTTCTCTTCTCCAGGCTGACCAGCCCCAACTCTCTCAGCCTCACCTCAGGAGAGGTGCTCCAGCCCCCCAGTCAGTTTTGTGGCCTCCTCCGGACCCTCTCCAACAGGTCCATGTCTCTCCTGTGCTGGGGACTCCAGAGCTGGACGCAGTACTCCAGAGCGGAGCAGAGGGGCAGAATCCCCTCCCTTGACCTGCTGCACACTGCTGGGTCATGTCCAGCTTTTCATCCACCAGTACCCCCAAGTCCTTCTCTTATCTTGTCTGATAATTTCCACCAAAAAAATCTAAAGGTCTCTGTGTTAATAAAGAATACTTCTTAATGTTGAGCCAGCCAAGTCCATAATACAGGGAGACAACGTGAGTTATGAAGGACAGCATGTTCCATGCATTACAAAGAAGCAACTGAACAGTGATTGTATATTTACGAAAAGTAGCTGAAAAGCTTCTTCAAACATTAGTGTTCTTTGATGCTTACATGTGTAGAAAGTCAGATTTTTTAAAGTTCTGTACAGAGGTTTAAAGAAAAGTCCAACATTTTTAAAAAGAGTCTGTAAGTAACCCGTTTTTGTTTTGTAGGGTTTTTTAACACATTTTTAGAACTTGTACCCCAAACAAAATAGTATTTCTGGATACAGAACAAGGAGTTACTCAGTAGGCTGCACTAAGACAGGAGCCAGAAGGTTGTTTACCTGTGCCATAGCTTTCCTTTAGACCCTGTTTTTTCCAGACACTGAGCGAGGTCTGTAGTTCTCTCACAGAGCGCCCTGAAATCAAGCTCTTGTTGGGCTTTGCTGTCAGCCGGTAAATTGTTGGTTGGTTGTATTCCAAGAGGCTTGGTCCATCAGCAGAGCTTGTCAGAGTCCGTGAAAATCCATCTTGAAGGTACCAGGGACAAGATGTGGAAAACAAGTGTCAGAGAGTTATTTTGGCTATAGAATTCTGTAAGGAAGAAAAAAGAATAAACTTTGGTTCAGTGGTTGTTGTCTGTGAGGGTTTCATGCCACTTGAAAAAGTCCCTACTTAGGAGCTGCGTGAATATTAGGATGCAAATCTGGTGAGGAGCAAAGGATTTTCTTTTAAAGCAAAGCAAAATGCCAACCAAAAAAAGCTGGAGGAACAGGAAAAAACTGGAAACAATTGCAGTCTCTCCCTGTCTTTATTCACCAGAGCCAGGAACAGAAACAAATTGAGGTAAGAAACAAAGTAATATTGAAGGACTGAAGTTTGAGAAATTCTGAAAAACCTGTTGGGTGGATTTTTTTTATGTGTATTTAAGGTAATGGCAAAATCGATTGAAAGAACCTTGAGTCATTTCATAAGCCTGGCATGGTTACTGGCATTTGATACATTTTTGGCAATTGTTACATTTTATTTCTTGTAAGACTTTAAAAAGAAAAATGTTTGGCTTCTGTGTTTGACAGTGACTTCATTGGAACTTGTGCTCTTTATGTCGACTTGGGGCCCAGTTACGTGCTTTTCTGCTGCTTTATATTCAGATGTGATTGAAATCACGGTAATTGGGCTGTGAGCTTGCACATACAGGATAAATATTTGAATACTGTTAAATAAAGAGCATGTGTTACAAGAACACCACTGTGGTTTTCGTATCGTAAAAGGACATCCTAGGTACACTTTTTACTGTTTAATGGCAGTACTTCAGGTGCTGAGTGTGTTAGAGGCAAACTGGTAAGGTAGTGGATGACTTTTGGGTTGCACAGAACGAATACTGAATGAGAGAAGGTTGTGAAGTTTATCTCTTGTTCAGCGTTTCTTCAAAGAAGGCACGGAAAAACGGGTGTTCCCTGACGTGCATAAGGCTGCTCAAATTTTTCTGCTACCTGGCTTGTTAAGAGTCTTAACTGGAGTAGTTGAGATGGATGTTACGTGTAATGCGGAGGAGAGAAAAACGCTGGATGAAAGGGAGGTTTGAAAGACTTCTGAAAAGTCGGCTGCGTGGTGTCTGCAGGTTGCATCTCCACTGATGTATGTTAATTGCTTTACTGACGAGAATACAGAAATCAGGTGGGAATCGTAAATGTAAACTTTGTTGTGTTTTGTTTAGGGCTTGTTGCTGTGGGAGAGAAGGCACAAAAGAGATCTGGACATTATGTTGTGATGAAGGATCTTTCAGGTGAGATTCTTGTCTTAAAAAAAAAACCATCTCATTTAAAATGATTGCTTTGATAGCAGCATTGAAATTTCATACACATTTTATCTTCAAGGTAAACATCCAGTTTCTGCGCTGATGGAGATCTGTAACAAAAGAAGATGGTCGGCACCTGAATTTGTGTTGGTGGATGATAGTGGGCCTGATCATCGCAAACATTTTATCTTTAAGGTATGTTTGAGTTCCCTTGTTTGCTGTTGGTTTCCCTATTAAAAAGGTGGTTTAAATTGATGTTTATATTTGTATGTTGCAGAGGTGGCTGAGGACTGCTAAGCAGTGTCTTGATGCTAAATTTTCAAAGTCCTGTTTCTGTAAAGGCCAAACTGGATCTCTCAAGCGCATTAATCTTGAAGTCTGTCAAGAAACACACTCTTCCACTTGTTACTGAAGTTAATTAACCTGTGTGGTATCATATTCTTGCTGTTTAATTGCAGGTGTGGTGTTAAGCCTTACTGTTGTGAAGGTGGTGAGCAAGGTTTAGGTATTTTTCTCCTTCGGTTATCTTCCAATGCGGGCTTTCTTTTTCATGTAATGTCTTGTGTTAGCAGTTACCATGCGGAAAAGATAGTGCTTACAGAGCAGGCGCGGGTTTTGTCAACCCCTAAAGAGGAATTACATAGAGAATGCGCTTGAAGGAGCTGCGTAGCGCTGCCTCGAAACAGAAGTGAAAAGGAGTTTGCTAACACTTTCTTTTTCCTCCCCCTCTTTCACAAACAGGTGAGAGTCAATGGAAATGAGTATCGGCCTACTTTTGCCAGCCTTAATAAGAAGCATGCTAAAGCCACAGCAGCAACTGCGGCTCTCCAAGCGATGGGACTTGTACCAAAGGAAAGCATGGTCAATACCACCATGTTTAGGAGTGCCTCACACCGCTAGATATTGTTTTTTATATTGACATTATTTCAGATAATTTTACTCTGCACAAAAATGGTATTTGCCCTTTCATGTTGTAAATACATTGGCAATTCCCACATTGTAAAAACTGTACAGACACCTTCAGGTTTTTCTTTTGTACCATCAAAATGTATTTAAATCATACTTAGTTTTTGGTATGTTTATATTGTTTACATTAGTGATGTAATTATTTCTTAAATGACTAAATCAGATGACAGACTCTGGAGGCATCAATAATCGAGACCCTTGTTTTAAAAACTCATGCAATTTCTCTCCAATACGGAATGTTAACACTTTCATACTGTTTTGTACTATGCTGCAGTTTCCCCCGGTCTCGGTAAAGCTACGCGTGCGCTTTTGCCGACAGCTGGTGAAAGGGCGCGCGGCTGACCTTGGTGTGGCCGAGGCCGGCGTGTACTGCTGGACAGGTACTGGGCCAGTACCGACACCCCCGCGGGAGCCCGTGCCGTGGCAGCCCTGTTGCACGGTGCCAGAACTGCGGCTCCCCGTGGAGTTTTGTGGGGGGGGTTTAACTCGGCGGCGCGCTGCGACTGGCCATACAGCCCATGCGCTAGGACATAACGTGATTAGGCAGAAGGCTTGCTTTCGGAGGGGTGGCAGAAAGTCCAGCAACGGAACCCGTGAGGCTTGCAAAGCAAAGGTGACTCTCCCTGCATGTTCTGAGAAGGGAGATGATGGAGCTGTCTGTTCCAAACAAATTAACACACTGCCTGATGTTGATTGTATGAATTTGTGGTTAATGTGAATTTTAAACTCTAACAAATCTTCAACTGGATTTGGGGAGGGGAGGGAGGGGATAGAATGATGCTTAAATTGTTGTACCCAACTTGGTCAATAAAGCAGCACAAGTTCATAATCTTAATCACTGGTCAGTAAACAGTAATTAAAGTGTACGCCAAAACAACTTATTGAAGAAATGTACAGTAAAAAAAGTACGCTTTATGAAGATTATCAACAGCTGTTAGCGTTGCAGAATTGGTTCTAGCCATTTCTGCTTACTTTGGACTATTAGCAAATTAACTCCTTGGGCTTAAATTTTCTGTAATGGTACTCTGCCCTCAAGGAGGCAGCCTGATCCAGAGCTTTGGCAGTGTGACAAGGGAGAGGACATAGAAAACTTTTCCTTCTTTTTTTCTTCTTTTTCTGTTTTTTAATTTAAGAAAGTGTTAGTACTTTAGCTATGTGCACTTTGAATTGGAAAGGGCATTGTACACTTCTTGCCAGATTTGTCTGAGTTACGAGCAGATTGCCAGGATTTGCAGACTCTGGTAGTTCGGGTGCTTATTTTCAGAAAAGTCTTTTTGAGGTCTCTGTGTTGCACCTGCTGACCAGAGCTTCATTTCGGGCAGAAACAAAATACAGTTTGCACGCAGTGCGGCACTGCTCATGTCTGAAGTGAAAGACCTTTGCAATGTAGTAGGAACGTGGAGGTGAACAATTACAGTACCTCTTCTTCCACAAAGTAGGGTGACTCGTGTGTATTCTGTCAACTGTTGTGGAACAAGGTGTCTTTCTTTGGCTTAAAGGGACAAGGATCAATGTCTCGTGTTGTGTAAAGCAGAGAAATGCTATTTGGCTCGCCACCACACGCTTCTGAGAAATAAAGCCCCTTATTAGTCTGTCAAAGCGCTCTAGAAATGCCTAAATGAATCTCAGTTTTCATGGAAGTAGTTGTCTTTAATTAAACTTTTTTTCCCTTTGGCTTCTTGCCTTCAGTCTCTGACTAAATATGTGAAGATCTCCTTGCCTCATTTGCTGAACTAGTTGGAAGGTGTGTGTAAAAACCAAAAGTGAACGTGGTACAGCAATGGATAGATCTACTCTGGGAGAACTGGGTGTTGTATCTATCTTAGCTGAAGTCTGGCTTTTTGATGTACGACTTCAAGTAATTAACTGGGAATGTGGGAGCAGCTCCTGATCAGGCTTGTTTAAATGTCTGGTTTGATAGAGCTAAAACATGGGAGATGTTGATTGTTCTGTGAAGTCTGTGGTGTCCGTGTCCGCGCTGGTTTCACAGCTGTACAGTATCAAATCCGGGAACATACAGTCTCTTGTACTTGTTGATTTGTTCTTTTTTTTTGGTCTCTGTTCCCCGTGTATAATGTAAAGATAGATGTTACCTCGCAGCAGCAAGGAGCAGATGAATTCAGTCCCACTGAAGACTCCATTTAAAAAATAACTATTTAGGAAAGTTCTGGATTTCACGCCTTAAAGATGTGGTACTGTATGTGGATTTAACCTTGGATCTTAAGGAAGAGTTATGGAAAAAAAAAATAATTAAGGTCTGTAATGCCCTAATTATGACAGTTCTTGATTTTGAGGTTTCTGTTTTAGTTTCATTCCTTGTTGTTTAGAACGATACCTGAATCTAAAGCTAGTGCAGCGATGTGCTTCTGTTAAATTTGTAAATTTGAATTGGTTTGAGTGTCTTTTGCATGCAGGAATAGACAAGTAGTGATACATTAAAAAGAACAACTAGGAAACGCTCTCTTGGAACCTGGTTATTTATGCAGCCCTTTAGCTGTCTGCAAGGTGAATAGTCTGTGACTCCTGCTGGTGGACGACATGATCGGTTTGGCTGTTGGATTTCCCTTTGCTGCAGAATTACTCTCCCTAGGAAGCAACCTCGCAGAAAGCGCTTCTGCCTTCCCTGGGGCAGGGAGCGTTTCGAAACAGACGCCCAAGAACTCGTAGCCAGCTCCACCAGAATGATTCCTTGGCAGTCTTCTAACGCGTGGTGTTTAAATGGTTAGGACTGGAGGAGAGCAGGAAGGTGAAGCTTCTATGTCTTGGAAAATTCAAGATTGCCTCTTAAAGTGCAAAAACTGTCTTGAGGCTTAATCAAATGCTTGCAGTCAGTCGCTCCCCCAAACATACCATAGTTGCAATGAACCTTCAGCCACTTGGACAGGTTAAATGAATAAATCTCAGGGTTCTACGAGCATCTGGAATAATGGTAGTATTGACTGAGAAATCTCCTTCGGGTGGAAGAGCAGCAGACTGGGTAGTGTAAGGCTGTAGCTTTTATAGGGACCAGCCCTGAATCCCAGAGCTGGAAGCCACTGGAATGTGCTTCTGAAATCACAGGCAAAGCTGTGACTTAAACCCACAGGCGGTTTACAGTACAAGGAGGAGCTGCAGCTCGGGTAATGGTGCAAAGCATGTGATAAAGAATTCGGTGGTAGAGTTTTGAAGTTGCACAGTTCTAGACTACAAGAACATAATTGTAATTCAAATATTTTAAAATGATGACAAGCTATTAATTGGCATTGGTGTCTCTCCTTAACTCTGACAAGCTGGATGTGAAAATACAAACCAGAACTGAAATTACTACTAATGATTGCATTTCCTAGAAACAGACGAGTCCAGGTCCACGTACCAAAAGGGTTATTGGCTTGATCAAAACTGCTTCCCCACGGAGGGAGCTACAGCCTCGCTCGTTCCTGTGGCTCGCCGTAACCTGTTCCAGGCACGCAGGCTTTGGCGGCAGGCCCGCTCCTCAGGCGCGCGCCCGGGAGGTGCTGCCTGGTGCAGACCTGGGCCGCGAGCTCCGAGGCCACGAGCGGCTTTCGGGAGGGCTCGCCGGCGTGGCAGCGGGGGAAGCCGATCTCCGCTCTGTGCACCAGAACGTGGCCGCTGTGAGAACCGCTGCTAAGGACAGACAGCACTGGGCTCAAAGTTCACAGCAGAGGGTGTGGCTGACGGAGGCCGACATGGCAGATAAAAAAGGCACAGAGTTAACTGTGACTCCTGTAAGAAGTGTGGTTAACACACCAGCCGCGCTAGAAACCCAGTCTTCTGGTATGCCCCGCGATGCCGTTAGCGCTGGATTTTCACTCTTGGTGTCTGATACTAAGTAAAGCGGAAAGTTCAGTGATTTGCTTCTCGGTTAGTTAGGGAGAAGTGTAGCGATGAATCAAAGTTGGATTCTACTACCCTAAACTCCACCAGAAACGGGAGTATTTGACATGATCAAAGTATTTAATATTCTAAGGTGCCTTTTTCCATCGTAAGAGAGGGACTTTCCCTTCTTCTGTTTTCTAGATGTTGTCCGGCATAGCGCTAGGCTGGCAGTGTCATGGTGGTTACTGTAAAGTAACAAATGTAAACATGAAGTATTCCTGTGTAGTCACACACGGGCTGTATTGGGGTAGGGTGCTTCAAGGGGTGGTGATACAAAGTGACTGGAGGGCAGAGAAAGCTGTCATCGTGCCTCCGTCTGCAGTAACTTCCTCACCTGCCTACATTTTAAAGTTTACAGGCAGGCTGCTGACATGAGACTTGGCTATAGTCTCCTGTTTCGGAACAGCGGCCTGAGTCGGAGGTGGAAAGCAGAACAGTGCTGTGGGAAGGGTGAGGGTGGCTCGGCACATGGCCTGAGCCCTGCTCTGTTTTCGGTGCAAAAAAACCCGGTTGAATTAGAAATCTCACTGGAGCGGACAAGCACGACGCTATTCTACGTACTGCTCTTCAGATCTGGTGTTCTCTGCTGCAGGAATCTGATCACCTAACGGCTGTGTGAAGTGACAGACATGCCTCCCAAGTAACAGCTCGGCGTGTCCCCCCCAAAGCGCAGCGGGCTGCGTCTCGCCTGTTCATAGACTGCGCTGTCGCTGCAGACGCAAAGTCAGATCAGTAGCCCCCCCGCTGCCTCTCATTTTCTCTGTCCTCGACCAGGTGGTGGAACCATTTCATCCCTCCAGCTGGGTCCGATTCAGGTCAGGGTTTGTACAAACGGCTTTTTAGAAGTTTGGAGCATTGTAATGTCAGTGTGGGTGGGGGGATGCGACACGAGACAGCTACGCCGAGCAGTGCTGAGGAATCTTAACCTGCTGATCTGATTCAGCTGCAGCCAGAACCCTGCGCTTGCATCCCTCTGACTTTCATCTATCTTTGTGGGGCTCTGAGCTGACTTAAGCCAGGAGGCGCAACACACCAAGGTGTGGCCCTTGAGCTTCTGGCAAGGTGCTGTAAGCAGTGTTGGAAGGGGGTCTGCCAAGAATTCCACCCATCCAAAATGCAGGTCACGAGTTACCGCACAGAGCAGTGGCAGACATTCTGTACTTCAGAACAGAATCTGCACGTGCATGAAGAATACAGACCTTCCACGTGCAATTCAGACCAATAAAACAGATAATCATGTTTTATCAAGTTTTATTTAAAAAAGGCTTTCTAAAATACAGAAGGAGATGTCCAAGGCCACCTCCTTCATTTCCTTTAAAAGTCCTTTGAAGTGTTTTATGATGAGTGATGTGCAGTAGTTGTTGTCTGTCACGTGCAACTGGACTGTATCCCTCCCAGTACGGCACAGGTGCTGCCTGTGTAGACCTGAACAAAGTACAGCACCTGCACCCAGAGAGCATTCTTCCCCATTAAATGGAAGTAGCATACCTATGGCTTCCAGGTATAAGCATAATCCCGCATTTCCAGGAATCGGATGGAAGATTTTCCCAATGTTGGACACTGACTCAGCTGATCCAGGGTCTTGGGATGCAGTCCACACGTAAGCAGATCTTTGTGTAGGGTTTCCTGCGGAAATTCACGGGAAGAAGAGAGACGTGGAATAGGTATTTCTCTTTGAAACACCTGTAGTTCTTAATGTTCACTTGTGTACCTCGGGGGAACTCCCGAAAAGCTCCTTTTCCCACTGTCCCGTTTCTGAGGGAATGACAAGCCACGCGGCCTGCCAGGTGGTAACCACAAGTAACTGGGTGCAAGCCCACGTGTTAAGGGAAAGCTTTGTGCTGCTTAGTGGCCGATGGTTTGTAACGAAAATACTATTCCTAAAAGGAAAGATTGTCTCTGCTACTTTCCTTACCTGGCTGAAGGCAGGGCTTGCTTGGTCAAGCTGAGCGTTAAACACAGCAGTGGGCTCATGTGTGTATAAGGCAGCAGAGAACGCTCCCCTCTGCGCGGCTTTGAGCAGCATGGTCAAGGAATGCAGGGAATGAGGCAGGACAGGGCCAACGATCTCCAGGCTGAATACGTCCTCATACGCCAAGTCAACCCTGGCTTTGGCATTTATACTTCGAGCCTGAAAGACAGGAGCACACTGGATTAGTTTTTGACACACCAAATCAAGTCCTCGCTTTCATTTTCACTTAATACCGCAGTGCCACAGTCCCGTTAGAAGGTCAAAATACTTTTCAGTATCATCAACTCACTGCTCAATACCCGAGTGTTACAATGATTTTACTGTCTTTGTAACAACTCCTAAAGTGTGCCAACTGTGACACACTGAAACATTAGAGAGTTAACTGCAGAAGAACCGTAGGAGCTAGTTTGGTGGCAGAGGGCTGCCCCACTTCTAGGCACAGCACGTCCTTTACTATCCACCACCTCCTTATAGTAACAGCTGGTGAGCCGTGCTTCAGGGGCTCCCTCTCTGCAAGCAGCTGGGATGGTCTGAGGCCCCGTAAGAGCTCGGGAGAATCTTTTAAGAACCATTTTAGTGTCTGAGGGGTCTGCTTAACCTCTTAGTTATCAGGATGTGAAGAATGGAGATACTGGGATTTGAGTTTAGCAGCACAGACCCAGGTGGACAGAGCTGGTCTAGGAGGCAGTCTCTTACTGCAGGCAAAATGCTAACTCAGGCTCCAGCAACGACGATTACTCTGCTGTACCCAAGGGAAACTACACAAAGGCTGTGTCTAATTTACTGGGTGAAGAAACAACTTTCCTTCATCAGAAAACAGAGACAGTTGTGTTTGTTACTTACTTTGAGTGTTTGCATTGTTCCACCTCGGAAAGCAACAGGAGACAACAAAGTTGGCGGAAGCCCTGCCTGCGGACCTGCAACAGCCACCAGGCTCTTGCAGTTTATCAAGAAGTTCAGCAAGGTGAACGCGTTTGTTCCTTTCACTAACGCGAGGGACTCGGGTCTGTGGTCCCTCTGCACCTCGTGCTTCTCCTTGCGACTGTATTGACTGGAGTCAAAGGAAGACCACGGGGAAGTGAGAAGCATCAGCGCACTGAAGGAGGAATCAGAGCAGTGCACCTCCAGAAGAAACCCCACCACCCGCCTGTGACCAATCAATTCATTGGAACAAAAGCAAAAAAAACCACCGTCAGATTTGTTCTTCAAATATTAAGCAGCATCTTAAACCTCCGATTTCATTATTGAAGTTGTGAGGTAAAAAGCATTTTCCAGGTCCAATGTCATGTTTACTGAACACCTACAAAGTCAGCAACTCCTCGTTTTACTGTGAGTTTTGCGTAAAACCGTAAGCATTCAGAGTTCAGATCAGGAGGCTGCTTTTGAAGCGTGTCCCCGCATCCCCAGTTACGGGGCAGTGCTGCGGGGCAGTCTCAGGGAGCTGCACCGAGCTTCCTCAGGGGTGGCAGCCAGCAGCAGCTGCTTTGGGCAGTGCCCCTCACTGCTCCCAGGGCAATAGGACCAGGGGAAGACCGAGTTGATCGGTCCCTCTCAAACACGTACAGGTTCTCAGCAACAGCTGTTCTCATCTACAGCTGTGTCCCTACTATGCCACACTACTTCCAAGTGTAAACCTAGCCTACATGAACCCTTTTCTTTAAAAAAAAATGAAAAAATCTACCAAGTCTTTCCAGTGAACCTATATGTGAGGTGACACTATCAGTTTGTGACCTAACAGATGGATTGCACAAAGTTACATTAACAATTCACAATGGCTTTTCCTTCAAGAAGAGGAGCATCTAGAAATACCTGTCATAAAGAAACTCAAACAGACATGCAGAGTCTCTTAATATGCAGTAATGTGATGAATAATATCTGGAAGGAAGTTCTCAAAAGCTTTTATAAAACTTCAATCCGTACCACTGAACGCTAACATCTGCAGGGCTTTCCAGCGTCATGATGTGCAAGGAAAGGATACAGCTTAATAGAAATAGCATCTGGTTTCTTAACCTTATCTTGGACTCCCATCTCCTCAAGCCAAGAAAAGCTGTCGTCGTCATCATCCTCATCGCTTGGAGCTGGTTCCCTAGGAAACACAGAAGCAGTGTTAGGAGGGCAATACTTCCTACAAAGGTTTTCCAAACGGAATGTGTGCGAGTCTGTAGATGCCCTTGAATTCTAGCGTGGTAGAAGGCTTATTACATACTCTCCTTCTTCCATGCTGTTGCCCACTTCGAGGCTGTTAGCGACTTCCATTTCCAAATTCACTTCAGAGTTTTTCTGTTTCCTGGTTCTACTGTCTTCTACCAAAGGTAAAGAAAACTCTATCCCTTGAACACAGGACGAAAAAAAGCAGTGAATGGTTTTGTAACACAGCTGATGCACTTTACCCATTATTCGAATTCTAGCTGGACTGGTTTTGCCTTACCTTCATTTCTCATGGCTTCCCTTAAACCTCTCGTCGTGGGGGAAATGACGGCTGTGATAACGTCACTTCCCGCAAGACCAGCTGCACGGAACAGGACAGTAAACTGGTAGGTACACACATAGAAGTAGGGACACAGTTTGGCTTTGAGCAGATTGTACAGAGAAGTAAAGCTGACAGCCCTGCAACATAGAATAAAACAATTCTGTCATTAACTGAAGTTAATTCTTTGCACTTGACGCATCCAGCCGCCTTTGGCTGGGTGGTGCTGACGTGTACTCTGCACAGGCTTGAGAGCATAGTGAACGATGAGTCAGATTTCCAGATGTGCTCAACATCTGGGAAGCTGCACTCCTCTGAAACGCAGCCTGCTGGCGAGTGCCACGCTCTTCCAGCACACTGGCTTTCTAGCGTGCGGGTTTACATGAGGCGTCACAGGCAACCTCCTAACAGCGTTTACAGAATTCTACCCAAATCGTTAATTAGGATCGGAGAGGGGCATTTGACACAAGAAGGTAGCTTTCGTCTTGAACTTATTTCCTTAGCCTGGTCCTCAAAATAACGAACATTCTAGCTGGGGG
>Ga0065711_1046231_pt1 | contig 13015 bp, 4 predicted proteins | sample Hoacrofraction12_FD_59098 | JGI IMG/M metagenome (GOLD analysis project Ga0065711, IMG submission 59098) | Hoatzin crop microbial communities from Cojedes, Venezuela - Epithelial fraction 12 v2 (version 2) | ecosystem: Host-associated > Birds > Digestive system > Esophagus > Crop | place... | reverse complement strand
CCCCCCCCCCCCCAGTATACTGGCTTGTTTTGGTTTTCTTAGTTTCTTTTTTATTTGTTTTTTTTAAATGAAACTAATACCGTATCTTCTTAAATATCTTAAAGATACACTTTTAAGTGTGTTCAAGACAGGAATTTTGTTGTCTGGCTTCTATCAAGAACTGCAAGACACTGACAGCAAAAGAGCTACCAGCACGTTGTAATACCCCGCATCATTCTCTATGCAACTGTTCTCAGAGCTGTCACAACACAGAAACAATATTTGGCTTTTCGTACTTCTTTGCAGTCTGCCAGTGGGACTGCTTTATACTGCAACAGGTAAACAGTTAATCATATGACATTTTTTCCAAGTGTTTTCTCATTTGGGCCATTAAAATTCACTTAAACTTTAAAACAGCTCCTAAGACTTTCCACATGAATGACATCAAACCGTGCAGTCTGAATTTTTCCAGTATGTTACTTGACCCTCTCAGATGAAGGCATTGTATGTTAGCCACATTCTAGACCTCAGGAATCTCTTAAACTGAGCACTTTTATTATTTTTATTTGTTTTAAAGTCTACTTAAAGCCTTTAATCTCCTTTTTAATCTCCATTTCTCCATGCAGTACTGGTAGATACCAGGTATGCTTACCACATATTACTTTCCATTTCTATTATCTTGAAACCATTCCTGTGTTGTTTATTCTGGTAGAAACAAATCTGAATAATGATTAAAAGGCATCTTTGAATTTCTAGCATATAGTTAACTGCACCTGAAAATCTTTCACTGTAAGTCTGAATAATTGTCTCATGTTTTTCAGTCATTGCTTTCCCACTGAAGGAGTTACTAGAATGCCTTGTGCTTTATTTTGGGCTTCTAAATCTAAAGTACTTAGAGAGAAAATTCGTCTACGTCCATAGGTAACCCAGTGAAGGACTCCCTCAGTCCCTCAATCTAACAGCATCCACTGCTCATTAATTTGTTTTAGCAGTGACCAAATTGAAACCATATACTGGATACTTTTTCCAGTTATGCTATAGAAGAATTCTTCCTTAACAAGTCAAGTTTATTTTATAAAGTTGAAATAATAAAATATTTAAGTCAGACATCACAAGAGCTTGTGAGTATTTTTACTTTCATAGATCCTAACTTGGCACGCTACTTTCTTCTATGATTTTTTCAGCCTAATGCCTGCATTCATGCTATCACAGCCATGTGAAACTTGAAATATCATCAATTCAGTGCTCATCCCAGCTATTTGGCATTTAATACACAATATATAGCACATACAAATGTCAAAGAGCTTAACGGCCTTCCAAACTTTTGTACTGCTAATTTAAAACAAAACAAAAAAAAAATCAGATAAAAAACATCACACACCACACTTGCCATTTTTTAAATTTAGCTGTACTTTCTTTAGACCTCTTCTAGTGAAGGAAGAATTGCCCACTTCTTAAAGCAACAGAGGATTTAAATTATGAAAGGCTAATTTTTAAGCTCTCTGCTCAACTGAGAGTATAACACAGCAACATGGTGTTAGAGAAGACTGAGAAAGGAATAAATTGAGCAAAGCACTGCACAGGGCTCCATTTTTAGTTTTATTAAGAGCAGCACATAAAGGGATAAGTTACACCATTTTACCCTGGAGACACAGAGAAGGTGTGGGAGAGAAGGACTGAACAAGGCTATTAACGTACACTTTTTCTCTATTCATTCCTACATTTTTCAACACAACACAGAGTCACTGAGCATTTTTGGGGTTTTGCCATAATAGCATAAAAAGAAATAATGCTCTGTACATACAGAGTCCTGCTGACCAGCATTTGCACAACATGCACTGTATCAGAGCACTTCTGTCAAAGTGGTAGTAGAGAGACAAACAAGTTTTGTTTCAATAGAAATAATGACAGCACATATCATCCCTAGTTCTTTCCCACCCAATTCTCCAAACAAGTTTTCAAGCAAGAACAGTAACCTCAAACCTCATTTGCATATGCCAGAATAAGCACAATGAATGTTGGTACAGTCCATTTTGTTCATTTTTCTTATTAAATTCTGACATATAAAGACCAAACCCAAACAAAATATGCACACACTCTACAATGTCATTCATTGAGGATCTGATTTCCCCTAGTAAGCATCTATAGCTAAATATGATGAAATGTTAAATAATCAACATCACGAACACCTTGACTGCCTGAAAAAAGGAGTTCGTTCCCTTTTCATGTCCAAAAACAAAAAAAAAACAACCACCACACACAAAAAGAAACCCACACCCAAATTTGGGGTAACGGTGTTCTCAAGGTTGATCCTTTGCAGAACAAACTTTCAAGATACCAGACACTTCAAATTAACTAGATTTTAATATTCCCATAAAGTTTTCAAAATGAGCTTTCTAAATGTAGCCCTGGAAGCAGTGATGGGAATATAATTCTAGCAGTATCTGGAGATGCTGATCAGCTAAAACAAACAGCCCTGGCACTGTCTTCAAAACAGCCATCCCTACAAGCAGTAAGTATTCATCTCTCAGCCCAGCCTCAGTATTGTAGCATTGCTTGTCATTCCTGAAGGAACTGTTCTAATACACTTGACACTGTAGTTGTGTGCCATGTACAGGAGTACAGAGCACTAATGCAGACTTCCAGATAATTTGATCTGTGTCTTTATTATCTCGTTTTCACTAGACAGTTGCAAATGTCTGACTTCAGTATTATAATGCCTAATTTATTCACATCAACTTTACTGAATACTGCAACTCTGCTGATGTGTCACTCTGGAGAATCCATGGCTCCATTAGCCCAAGGTACTTTTCAACTGTGTATTTACTGAACCAATAGTTTAAAAAGAAAAAAAAAAAGACAGCCATAAGAAAAAAATTAACAAATCCAAATCTCAGATTTGTTAATGAGACTGAATTTAACAGCAATAGTAGACCATACAGTAAAGACCCCCCCTCAAGTGATTGCTGTAATTTTCTCAAGGAGAGTACAAATAGCATTTTAATCTATTTAAAACAAGATTAATTCAGCAAGAATGTCTGACTATGATTTCTTTCCCTTCCCTTAGTAATCTAAAAAAAATACCCCAAACTCTGAAATACATGAAAAGTTTTGAAGTTCAGTTGCCTCAAAACATTTGTTCATGTCTCAGTTTACAAAGGAAATGTTTGCATCATTAGCACTAGTATGGCAAAATTCTAAGGGCATATTAATATTCCCTTTAAAATTGTCAATACTTTAAGTTGAATATCACAGCCCTTTCAAATTACATACAGAACAACTTGGCATGAAATTAATGTGGATGTTGGGTTTTCGTTATTTTTCACAAGTATTCCAAGTACTTTTTTCTCTCTTGCCATGCAGCAAGAACTAAGAACATTTCAGTCAATATTTTAAAAGGCCATTTGTCTGAAAATTGGAAGTGGTTAACATTCTGATGCAATTTTAACTGCCATGTGAATATCTAATTGGGCAATCTCTTGCCTTAATGGACTGCTTCAAACAGCTCTGTCCTCAAAGCTAATAACTTTGATTCAATGCTGCACCAGCCCACTTTTACAGTAGAACTAATGCAGATTACAGTTCTTAACATTTTTAATTCCTACAATGTTATAATGAGTTCCTTTAGAAAGTTTAACCATTTACCAGTTTCCTATAAGTAGATATTCCTTACATATTACCTGGTATGGTTGGGCAGGGGGGAAGAGCATTAAGACCTTCTTAAAGCATTAGGTGTTCTAAAAGCCAAAAAGCACTGAAGTAAAACAATTTCTCTCCACCACCATTTTTTTTTTTTCCTAAAGTACTGCTGTGAGTGACTGCTAGTTAAATACCACAAAAAATGTCATGAGGCCTCACAAACTGTAGCATACCCCATAAATGTGACTGCACTGTAGTATGCAAAACTGATGGGTATATTTTGAATTTCACATAATCCTATTACCTAGCAACACAGAATACAGATGACTGTATAATTTCTAAAGACAGGCTCTTGGCATAAATAAAAGTTATCTCCTTACTAATAAATTACACAAGTTTCATTATGAAACAAAAAAAAAGATTGTTCTCTGCCAAGATTAGGCATAAATTTATAGGTTCAGAGTAACAGAACATTATGTGTTCAGAAGGAAATCTTAGCACACATAAGATATCTCCATTCATTTTCATGATCAGCCTTCTGTTCAGGTTTTCTCATAAAGATCTGCAGTCTTTTGCCATCATTGGTTCATAAATGCACCTTGCTCTTATAAATAAGGAAAACAAAGAGACTCAACTGATGTCAATGAGAGTTCATTACTCAGCTTTGATTCTGACCCATTGACAGTTTTGAAGAATACCCAGCACAGTGGATACATCTGCGGTCCTTCATATTTACTGCAGCATGTGCTGGGAGAAGGCAGTTAAGACCAGTAACAACCTTTAAATGAAGGCTACAGGCAAGAGAGACCCAGTACCAAGATCTGGAATTGGTCAGAGGCATGCAAGAACTTAAATAACTGCTCACAAACCACACCTAGTCACTCAGCACAAGATCATTCTGTTCATTGCTTTGCTGAACCAGATCTATAGTCTGCCTGTCATGTAAAAATGTGTAAAAAGGCCTGTGAATGTCCATGGGTTAAGATCTGTGTATTCGCTACAGATTCAAACTTAATTATGTTCAGTAGAAGTGTTGTGGCCAAAGATAAATGACAAAGAAAGCTAATTTTGCTTAATGGCTTTGTCATGACTCTAGAAGAAGCGTCTTCTCTGATGAAGACATTTCATATTCTATTTAAGTGAGCCAGCCTATTCATGACATGCATTTAAAAATTCATTAAATGCTGCCAACAGTAGTGCAATAGCAGGAAAAGAGAGAAAGACTGACAGCTGAAGTCTAACCAGATTGAAAACACTACAAGATTTAGTTTGTGCTGAAGTTTGTTTTCTTAAGAGGGTATTTAATTGTCATTTGTCTTCTGAGTTTAGGAATTGAGGTCAAAAGAGGAATTATCTCTTTGTTCTCAGCCATGAGTGTCTGCTTGCTTAAACTCTTCCTGGTGAATACTGAATAAAGTCCACATAAAAAAAAAAAATCTTTGTTTATTATATTTGGTCAGATACTCTTATACCTGTACCAAAACAAGTTTTGCATTTCTTGCATATCTGCCAGCTTCATCTGAACTCAGGCATTGCTAGGACTGCTGGTTCCAACACCACAAACCCAGAGCAATGCCAGAGCCCATGAAAAGAGATGCAGTCATGAACAAGTTAATAGGCACAAAGCATCTGCAAGCAACATTACACTCCAGGCTTCAGTGGTTTGCTTTTCATTTACGCTAGCACTAGTATTTCTATTATGCGGCAACAATATCTAGAGGCATTGGTTGGAGGGTTTTTAATCTATGATTTGTTTAACTTCACAACAATAAATAAAAAATAAAAATCAATTAGAGCAGCCAGGAAGAGAGAGCTGCTTTTGATGGCTGCAAATGAAGGAGTCTAATACATCCTTTCATAAACAAGCCTCCTCTGTACTAAGATTTCTTGCAAGAACAGGCAGGCTTCAAAAAAGGTTCAGAGATTTGGTTTAGCGTAGGAACCCAAAAGTTCAGAAAATTCATTTGTCTGCAAAGCAAAGCTGGAAGTCTCGAGAGAACAGCTTGAGTGAGACTTTCTGGTACTTACCATGTCTGTTCAAGTGTGCAAGGTACTGTAAAAACAACCTCTCAGGGTGCTTTTCAGGAAACACAACATTTTCTGCTGAACCAGCCAAAACTCATTAATTTCAATACATCAAATGATGAAAAGAGAAGTTGGCTGCCCTCAAAGGTAAACAGAGGTCAAGGTGGAGCTTGGCAAGCAGCTATTTTTTGGTTAAAGTAGTGCCCTAAAAAAAGTTGCTTCATGCAAAACTGCTCAAATTAAAAGAAATAATTTACATGGAGTTTATAAACTCTTCTGTTCATCTTCCAGGAATAATCCAGTAGATGAGTTTATTGGCAGGAACATTAGCAGATCAGAACACTTAGGAAAAAACAAAAATATTATTTGTATGTCTAATAAAAATAAAACCATAATATTCAGCTTCAATCTGACCAACTAACTGTATATATATGTGACCAAATAAGAGAGGCCTACAAGTCTCTGTAGATTTTATTTGGCATCAAACAAATTGCAAGTTATCTGCCGTCAGCATTGAGAAGATGAGGTTAAAAGTAAATAAATAATTTCCTGTAGTTTTTCTGGACGTTGGTAATCTCATCCAAATTGGTTTGCTATTCCTTGATCCACAGTGCTACACCTTTTGCAGGCGTAACAGCCTCTGTGTTTAGACAGCCAAGAAAGGGGCTGGGTATACATATTGCAATGGAAAAGGAACAAACAACATGTTCTTTCAAACCTACTTTTATGATGTTACAAGTAAGCGAGAGGCTTGACCGACAAAACCTCCTTCACAGGCCTCAATTAGTAATCCACTAAATCAGTACAGGTGCTCAGAACTAGTATTTGCAGGCCTCCCACTTTTGACTGTATAGATGGAGTTAATAAAACTACCAGGACTGGGGCAATAAGAACAGCTTTATTCTTTCCTTCCCACCCTCCAGACAATCCCATTTTAATTGCTGCCTAACCCTACATACATCTTTGCGCATATCCCAGTGCTCTTCATTTTCTCTTTTCCAGCCCCTTTTTAGCCCCAAGGCAAGACAGAGAAGGTGAAGACTGTCAGAGAAAGGGAAGGAAGAGTGGGAGGGAAGACCCTTTCCCTATAGCCTGGGACCGAACAAAACAGGTTTTCAGAAATCCCCTGCTTTCTCATCTCAGGCAGTGCCAGAACAAACAGCTGGGGAAAGCAATCACCTGAACCCATGGCCAGCCTCCCCCTTACACACCCTGCTGGCCTCAGCTTCCCAGCAGATGTGATCAAACACGTTCCTAGCTCCGAGGGGTCCCCAACTGAAAAATCTTACACATCAGCCTTTCAAAAAAATAGAATGTAATCAGTCACAAATGTTACTTATTATACAGTCCTAAGAATCAGCTGCTTATGATGCCACTGGCTTGCTGATGGACACAGAAAAGGCGCTGCAGGTGGATTTTAATTGCATCACCCAAAAGATACCTATCAACCATCTTTATGGAGCACCGGCTGATGAGAGGAATCTAGTTGTACTATGACCCACAGAAGCTTTGGAATGATGCAAATCAAAGTGTCCTTGCCTTAGAAAAAAAAAATAGAAGAGATATTTTACTTGCACTTAATAACAGGCATGTTTTGACCCAGACAAGTCCAGGCTAGATTGCCCCTGACCTTGACTAATCTTTTCTTGGCATGTTTTTTGTGTGCATCATCTCCCTAGAGCACAGAACACAGAACTTCTACTTGCTAATGCAGCTAATGCAGCTCTTTTCACAAACATGCCCAGATGAAGAGCTGGAAGCTAGATTTTTCCATGAAATATTGTCAGAAGGCCTTTAAGGGCAAGGGAAGATTAGAGGGTTGGAGCCAAGATATTTAGAGGAAAAGACTAAGTGGCAAGGAGAAGAGAGTGAGATTGGAAGATCCAGGTCCTGAAGCAGAATGGATAACTTCTCAGAGGGGAGCCTAGAACAAGTAGAAGAGTGGTGATGCTAGGAGAAACAGGAAAAAAAACAAACAAACAAGAACACAGTAGTATAGGAATCACCCACCAGGAGAAGCCCTGCATCCTAGGAGTGAGGGTTTGTCCTGGAAAGAAGGGTGCTGTGGCTTCATCATGCAGCAGTATTTGCTTCTGGCTCTTCACCTTCCTGACCCACCCTACAAGAACACTTGGAATCACTGGTTGGAAGGGTCCTGTAAGTTTTTCAGCCCTTATCATTCAGGCTTTCTTAGTCAAGATGGCTTCTTTTTTTTTGGCAAAATCTAAATCTATTAGGTGTGACTGAAGGTGTATCCCTTAAATTCTCAGTGACATGTGCCCAGAGAAGTGCCTGTCCCACAACAGGATACAACAGCATTTAGATCACCCAAGTCAGTTAAGCAACAAGAAAGATTTGGATACACAGTGCTCTAATGCCTTCAGAAGGCGTGTAATAAGCTGCGCTAGCCAAAACCCCTCATCCCTGCCCTAGAGCTATAGTTCATCAGAGAAGTTAATTCACATTTATACAGCAACTTTTATCCTATGATCCCAAAACCATTTTATAGGCCATACATCCAGCATAATTTCCATATTCATATACACTGTCCAACAGATGCAGCCACACCAGTTAGAAGTAATATTCCATTTTCACCAAGAGGTGAAGATGTGAGGCATTTTAAGTCAGATTCTGTCTGCTAACCAGAGAAACACCACACGCTAAGTGACAGGAATTGTCTTATACCAGAGTAAGGTCCTAATTATTGCTTAATTTTGCAGTTCCTATGAATCACCAGGAAAAGATTAAAGCAAAAGTAAATATTGGTTCCTTGTCCTATTTATAGTAATCACCTCAAACAATAAAGTAACTTGAATCACATTATTAAAAGGTGTATATGGTTATATTTTTTCTCATTAAGTTTGCAGACAAATCCCTGCAAACAAAAAGCGTTTGTCTGAAGAACTGTTGAAGTCTAAGTAGCAGCTGTGCCCATCCTGCCAATCCAATGCAATTCTTCCCAAAATTCGTATGCAAGCTGTTCCCAGTGATAGGCACGAGTATGGTGTTAGTGAGCTAGGAGTATCGCAGAGAACAAGCAGACTGTAAGCGTTATGTAGATCAACAGCCTTACATTTATCAGCAGATAAAGATTTCCAGTGTTGCAAACAAGTGAAAAACTCCATCACCCCCCACTCCTCCTTCAAAACACACTTCTCCTGAAAACTGGCTACTAAATAAATTTTCCAGGAGATTCTAAGTATCTGGAGCAAATAACGCTATACTACATCCTTCTGGCATTCCTTTCATCCCAGAGGATACCGGACATAAAATTTAAATCCAATACTTATGTGTTTTCACTTTTTTTTTTTTAAACACCCAGATGTTTGAGTGCTCCTATCACTGGTTAGAAGAGAACAGAGCCAGAGGAGCAGGATGAATAGCATGAGGATGAGTGGGCACCATTTCAAAAAGTCTGCACTTTAAATCCATTAGTATTCAAGAGGTTTAAGTGCCATGATGCTCAATTCATTTTATCACAATGACTTAAATAGCCTGTTCTACCACTGTAAGTCAGATAATCAAGGGCACAAGCATTTTAGTTAAAGCTTGCACAGCTACAACACCAATTGTTAATTACAGGTGTCCAATTTTATGGAAATAAAGTTTTCTTTAAACTGAAAACCCAGATTTTTTCTTCCTATTGCCTGGCTATTTTATCTACTGAAAATGAAAATAAGACATGTCATTTCCTACAAAAAAATTTCATTTACAATAATACTACCTCGCAGAGATATCCAAGTCATACATGTAGTAGCCTTTGAAATAAAAGCCTTTGTTCAAGTGTAAGAAAAGCAAAATAGTTCACACACAAATACACTTGACAGTACGAGACTTTCAAGAAACATTAGAATTATAAACACAAAAAGGCATTTTGGTGTAATCTCACTATCCTCTTGATCTGAATGTCACAAAAAGAAGAAAGTTTAAAGTTCAAATCTAGCTTAGAGTCTAAATAATAAGATATCTTTAAGGTCCTTCATTACAAAGGACCTCAAAGCTCTTTACTGGTTTTCTGTACAAATTTCATTTCACCCTTTGCCTAGAAGCAACCAGCTTTCCAACGGAATGTGGCAGGTTGTTAATAGCAAGTCACAATATTGGGGCAAAAGCTGAATGCCATATGCAACCAGATCTACAAAGGAAAAATATTGCCATATTAGAGTCCAAGCAAAATGAGGGCTAGTTCAACTCTCCTCCTAAAGCAAAAAGAAAAAAGTCTTGAGTTCAGGATGAATGACAGAAGAGGTTTTTTGACCTGTTAAATGCCAGAAAAACAAAGCCCCGCCATAAGCGCAATGCATGGACACTGGCTTGTTCCCAAGCCTGGGAAAAAACATCACAGGCTGACGAAAGCCATAGAAAAGCACTTTGTGTTTCTGTGGCAATCTGTTTTCAGCCTTGGGGTTTCTTATACAAAAAATGTAAGAAATAAGTCAAAGCACACAAATAATTGCAGATTGAACAGGAATGTAGAGATGAATACATTTCAGTTCTGTCGGATCCTATGGAAAGTCTGATCCCAAAGAACTTAATCCAGATGTATTACAAATATGATCCATCATGTAGTTTATAATTCCCTAACAATATGACAAGCTGGCTTGACAGCATTGCTTGCAGAAGATAACACCATATATATAACATATGCACAGGGTTGCACATACACAATTCCACAAAGGGTCACACTAAGAAAGAGCGAGCAATGCAACATTTTTCCATGTCATCAGCATGAAACTCCACTAAAAAGCAAGAGTCACAGTACTAAAAATAGTTTTTGTGGCTTTTTGCTGCATTTTAATGCGAGCAATAGAATCCAAGTTGCAGCAAGTTCTCATCAGTACACTCTAATTCTTCACAAGCCTTTCCCTTTATGCCTGAGGCTTGGCTGTTTGCTCCCTGCTCTTCGTGTGAGATCCTCAGTCACTCTGAAGTAACCTCTTCTGCCATTCCTTACCTACATCCCACAGTCTGGAAACCTCTCCTGTGACTGAGTTCAGTAGATCACTTTTTCCCCTTGTGAACTTTCTCCCTCATTCCAGAGCTTTCGCCCAGTCATTCCTTTGGGAAATTATCCCAAGCCAAAACCAAACAGCTGTCTATCACAGCTGGAAAGGGCAGCTCGATATCAGTATACAACAGCTACTTTGAAGAACTTCTGAGAAATGGTAACCTTCCACTGACTGAATGGGTTGCAATTTTTCAGTTTACTTCAAGTTCAGCCCTAGCATCCAAATAGTATGGCACATACTAATACCACATAGTTTCTGTTTCCTGAGGATGATTTATAAAAAAGTTTAAGCCAGTTTTTCTTCTCAGTTCATGATCTCTGACCTCTTCTGAATTCATCCAACTGCTTGCTCACATGTGAGATTATGAGAAATAGTTTTATTTCACCCAGTTACAAATCAATGTTTCAAACCTGCCTTTTCAGTAATTAAGTAGCAATAATAGGAACAGTATTATCCCAACCACTAACATTTTCATAACAAAATGTCCAGTTATCTAGTTTCATCGTATTAAAGTGAAAAAAGGAATGTTCTTCTGAACCATTTCCTTGGATACGTTGCATTCTTCTGTCAAATCCCTGTACAATGTTTTTTTAAATGACCACCAAGTTAAAGAGCAAACATTGCTCTGAATATAACTGGGAGGGTTATCAGTAATTCCTTTTTTATTTTTTTATTAATATTATAATTTACATTTGAAAGAACTGCTAGCAGAAACAACATGCAGTTGCCATAGATTGTTGATCCTGGGCAGTAATTGCAATAACATGTTTAGCAAAGTGATTTATGATCAGACAAAATTCACAATTCTACATATTCCAGTCTCAAGGACTCCTTAAGGCAATTGGCAAGACCAGAAGTGTCATGCCATAGAAAACATTGTCTAATAAAACTTGAAAAACAGGACACCACCACTCAGTGACAGCAGTAACGATCCTCAGACATCTCGACTTGCTAGACAGTTCTTTCAACACTATCTTTACTCCTGAATACTTTGCAGACTTAAGTAGTTTGGTGTTTACACACACGAAGCACCTCTCAGCAGCAGCACCTTTCCATATTCTGAAACCACGAAAAAATGCTGAATTACATCAGCTTCCTGCTGTCTGCACAGATCTAAACCCTTCAGCAAGCCCATCTTTTCTTCTAATGAATTTTTTAGGTAAAAGTGGTTTCTACTCTCAAAAATCACCCCATTCATTCATGATGAGACTTTAAATGCTTCAGCACAGAACGTCTTAAGTCAGCTTATAAGCCCTCTAACTTTTTTTTTTTTAAATAAAAACTGCTACCCTCAACTGATCTACCAAAATTGTGTTTATTTGATAGAGCTGATCAAACTTCGCAAATGTTTTAAACAATATAAGCTTTGGCTCTGCTGCTCTTTGTTGCTCATTGGTAACGTGGTGACAGGATACTTGAGATATTTCCAAACAAGAAAAGTTCTACAGATACCAGTATTCCACAAGATGCAGCATTTAAAGTTGTCTTCAAATGCTTTGCATGAACTATTTGTAACTGGCCGTCTAGAAAAATAATCAAGCAGTGAAAAAGAAAAAAACCCTGCCATCCATCCAGAAATAACTCATATGCTGTGTGAGCCAAGTGACAAGGCATCCACTACAGAGTAGATAGTGGAAGAGAATAGTTAACTAGCAATTCATGGTGAAAATAAATAAAACATGTTTGTAACTGGAGCAGTGAATAGCAGCTATGATAGTAGCAGTCAAGTTCCATTTGCAACTGGGAAAAGGGACAGTATTTCCTAGCTCTAGCCCCGGGCAGTATCACCTTTGATTGAAACTTGATCAAAATGTCACCTAAGATTCTTTGAATTCGAGTATGTTACTGCATCATCTCTAATAACACATCTAAATAGTATCAGTGCTTCATACACAGCTCTCTTCACAGCAAAATATTATCATATAAAAGGCTAGTAATTGGCACAATTTTTTCCTGCTGAGCATGGAGTGTTACAGGAAAAGCTCAAGAGTATACAGGCTAAGGCAACATTTAAGTCCAGTGTTGCTCCCAATTAGTCCAGGACAGAAGCTTGTAATAACTCAGTCCTTAACCAGATTTAGGCTATTTCCTGCTTTTCCATCCAAGGCAGGGCAGGCCTGTGTTTTAATGTGGCAGCAGTCTTACTGGCAGATCCACTAATGAATCAGCAGAAGCCCATCAATCCAAGTAAAACTCAGAACCATTTGACACAGATTTAAACTTCTCCCTCCAGCCCTCAAGCCCCATTTTCTCCAAGATATAGTTTGAACATTTCTTTTCAGCATCACTTGATTGGGTCCAGACATTGCATTTCATAAAAAAAAAAAAAAAAAAAAAAAAAAAAAAAAAAAAAAAAAAAAAAA
>Ga0065711_1046230_pt1 | contig 13016 bp, 5 predicted proteins | sample Hoacrofraction12_FD_59098 | JGI IMG/M metagenome (GOLD analysis project Ga0065711, IMG submission 59098) | Hoatzin crop microbial communities from Cojedes, Venezuela - Epithelial fraction 12 v2 (version 2) | ecosystem: Host-associated > Birds > Digestive system > Esophagus > Crop | place... | reverse complement strand
CCTGACTGCCATGACTTTTCAAATATCATGGAGAGTGGCTTGGCAACTACATCAGCCAGTTCCCTCAGGACTCTGGGATGCATCTCATCAGGTCCCATGGACTTCTGTACGCTTAGGTTCCTCAGGAGGTCCCGAACCTGGTCTTCACTTACATGAATATACCTTCTCAGTAGTTCAACTATACATTCACTTTCTTAGCCTTGGCCTTCATCTATTCCAGTAACCCCCCGGGAATCAGACGACTATAATGTAGCAACAGCTTTCAATACACAGCAAAAACACACAGAAAGGTAAAGGACTTAATGCTATAATGGACAAGACTCATGCATCTTTTGCCAGGTGACACGGCTATAGAAGGCTAATTAATCTTCATGTGGCTAGGGAGCTTTTGAAACAAGTAATTTTAAAATGCAATCAAAGTTATTTTCAAAACTCAATTTTAATATAACCAGACTTCAGCTAACTTGTTTTCTGGTTTAGGGGTCTTCAGGTGAAAAGGAAATACTGAGGCCATTACATACTTCAATTATTTCCATTATTTCCAGAGCTAATACATATTCGTGCCTAGTGCCAGACGGACTATTTCAGTTGGTAGTACTTATATTTAGCTAAGTGAGAACCATTAATTACCATTTCCTGATATAACATCCTAGAAAAATGCCAAAGTACTTCTATTTAAATTTCACTCACTCAGTCACTTTGAAAAGATTTTATTTCTCTTGGATATTAGTGAGGGAATTTGAACTGGCAAGTTGATTTTCTAAATAAGTTCCCATAAATACAATTCATTACAGCCCTTTAACAGATTCCTACACATTAGATTGGAATGTATGTCATCTAATAAAATACTTCATACTTTTAAAGGCTAATTGATCATAAAAGTGGTCTCTTGCTTCTGCAGTTAAACAATTTCTACTTATAGAAGGGACAAGTCACATTCAATCAATACTGTGTGGATTGTATCTTATCTTTGATCATTTTATTTTCATTCAGCCCAATACTGAGTTTCTCTGGGACGTGCTTTAATCAAACTCACTGGACAGTTAAGTGTTCATAACTTCTTGGACTGGAAAAGCAAATTTTATTTTCCAAAGCTCCTCCATTATGGAGTTTATAGGGCTACAGCAGTCAGCCTTAACCTCTTTTACTAGATTTTCCGGTGAAAGAAATTTAGGCTCAGATCTTGCATTATACAATGAACACACCACACTGCAGATCTGAATCTCTGCATACATATAATAAGCAGTCTCTTCCAGAATTTGCATACTAATACAAAGCCTCCCACTGCTCCTCATCCTATTTCAATTACCCCTACCTACTGCTCACACTTGGTCTGCTTCACTGCTTTCTCCAGGAAACCCTGTGTGTTCCAAACAACTCCTACTTTTCTTGTTACTTCCAACTGACTGTCACGTCTTCCCTTGTAAGGTTAACAACTTATCTCCTCTAGTCTATGTAGGTGCTAATAGAGGGAATTAAAGGCTAGTCGCCACTCTCTCACAACTTGCACTTGGTATAAAAGAAGATAAACAATGGGAGGGAGTATTTGCAAAGAGATTTCTGTCTAGTCTCAGCTATCTCAAGGTCAAATACACTCAGAAAAAACTGTGCTGCTCAATAAAGCAGCTACCAGTCTTTCATAAACTCCAGTCCACATGAAGGCCATGCAAGAAGAGCATCCCTGATTAACAGCAAGACCCAGCTCAGATATCCTCCAAGCCATTGCTGCAGTGCTTGGAGATGTCTAACAATGCAACACAACCAAAACATTCCATGCTTTTCTTCTCATTTTTTTTTTTTTAAATGGAAGAAATTATTTTCTGCAATTTTCCAACAACTCTTCAACCAGTGGTAAAAAAGAGAGGCACAGTCCAAGTATTTGCCACGGGCTTAATGTAAGTAGCTGAAAAGAGGAGCCACATGTTGAACAACCTTAAGTACTAGCAATGTATGTATGTTAATTTTCTCACTCTCCCTAAATAAAAAGATTTGTTACTGGGCCTTTTCTATTTGAAGATTTCTTTTAAGAAAATATTTACACGCATAGTGGTGAATGGCATTAATAATATTTTTGGGTATAGAAATTTTGTTCTTTGATAGTGATATATTAGATAGAGAGGTTATATTATATATTAAATATTTTAAAAGAAATAAATGTTTTTGTTTATGAAGTTGGTAGAACTGATCTAACTGCTCATTCATCATCACTCAATTCTTGTGTAACAACTAGCTCCATATTTCTTGAGGTGACTATTATTTGGCTGTAAGAATCTAACAGTAATGAGATAGTCTGTCATGTGCAGGTTGTCTGTACACAACATTCTATAAAGACCTTTTGTGACACTGAGATGATTTTGTCAAAGACTACTTTCAGTTCACTGAACTGAGAGTGCATTTGTCTAAGCCATTTTCCTACTTTCTAGGCTCTGTACCTGTTTCAACAAGCTTTATGGTTGCTTCTGCTAAGACTGTTTTCCAGAGGTGAATATAAACCTGGTAAGATTTCACTGATGATACTGCAAAGATTGAAAATTGCCTTTGACAATTGAAGTACCAGGCTCTGCTATCTGGAAAAAAAAACCCCAAACCCCCACAACTTTTCAATGCTCTGTGGCCAATTAAAGAAGAATTTAGTGGCTTTAAATGAAAGGACTAGTCAGAATATCAGCTTTTCAGGGTACATAGTGCCATTATTTATTGTCATGGAACACTATTCCCTTTAAAAAGCCTTGAAAACTGCCTTTTAATTAAGTGGAAACCTCTCTCTGTTTCTCACATTGAAGAATATATTCCATAAAACAAAGAGCGTGTTGCATTTTGCTTATTAAACTAATGCCTGTTCCTCTCTTTCTTCCTCCCAGTCACCCAGTAGTCCACTCAATCAATGCACTGCTGTTGCCTAGTTATCAGGCGTTCAATCCCACTATCATTGAGGGAACATCAGATTCCCCATTGATTTCAGCGAGGGAGGATTAGTTCCAGGCAGTAGCTAGATAAACTGAAACAGAAGTTCTTACAGATTTTCTGCTGAAAAGATGTTGTCTTCATTAGGGCATTTAGAGCTGCTTCTGTCTGGCAGGCTAACTGCAGTCCGTTTAGTAGGTAAGAAGTCTGACACAACGTTGTATTAATTCATGGCTTCTGTCTAAGAAACTTCCAACAGCAGTACTTGTAATTGAACTGCTTTAAAGATACTGCTTGTATGCATGTAGGAAGGAGGGTGCTTCTTCTCTAGCTTGACTAGAAGAAAACAATCATCATTCATCTACTGCTGGGCAGAGCTTAGGAAGGCCCTGGCCATGGCTGGCAGGCTAATGATCACAGTTCTTAGCAATCTGACAGGGATTTCTGACACGCCGAGCAAGGCCCACTGGGACCTGACCACTGACTTCAACGGCAAGATTCCTGTCAGCTTCAGTTAACTTCAATGCTTGCACCGTTCGTCTCTCACTGCATCTGATTTTATCAGCACATCCCTATCACACACCTGAGCTCAAAGGAGAGGCATTTAAGCTTGCACTGACCCAACCTGGCATGTCCCCCCATCCCAGCACAGTGCTGTACAGGTTAGCACAGACCCTGAAACAGCATGAGCAGAATACTAAAATACTAATTAATCATCCTTTCTCCACAGCAAGGCTAATTGCCTCAGGCTTGATGCCTTGCTGACGCAATTATTCTGTGTCTGCTTTTCAGTAACTTCAGCATTCTGCAAGGCAGCAGGCAGCTACAGACACATCTCGCATCCATCATCCTTTATACAAGGTACTCCTGCTTCTCCAGCACTGAAAGGCTTCGCTTTTCAGGAGGGGGATGTTATTCCGAGAAATAACTAAAAATCTCAATTCCATACCTCTCTGATAGCTGTACAAAACTCACTCTGCAGCACCTTCTTTAGGGACTGTAGCTTGTGTACGGGTACTTCTCCAGATTCTTGCAGTTTCTCCAGTAATTCAATTGCCCTTGCAACATCTGAGTGGGGAAAAAAAAGGAAGACAGATCAGTATAAACAGAGACTGAAGTGACTAAAAGGGGCTCACTAATGGTAATTTTAAATTTAAAATCAGCTTTAGCAACACACACTGTATTAATCTGGTGTTACACCAGGCTCAGATAGGCAACAACACTGCTGTTCAGTTCCAAATCCCGAAGTATGGGCAAACCGCACAGGTACACATACAACAGACACACACACTGAGGTACAGACTCAGCTGCAAACATTCTTTGGAACAAAGCCACCAGTTCAAAGCAGCTAAACTGTATTAGCAGACTTAAAATATTTCTTACTTGCTTATAAGAAAGTAGCACAGGAACAATACAGGGCCTTCTTTCAGAAAGTCTGAAAGAATGAAGCTGAGCCCTTAAGAAGGCACCCTCAGGATGACAACACCTAAGAAAAATATTTCATCTTTTCACCTCATAAATCTAAATCTAAATACTAACTACTAATAAAGAAAGTCTTCTAAAGGCAAATAAGTCTGCTAGGGAAGACCAGGAAGTCTGCTAGAGAAGAGTAATTGTGTAAGGCTCTTGCCTAAGTCTCCAAAGACCTGATGTGCCACATAGAAGCGGTACGATCCACAGAAATATAGGGAATGATACTTTTTGTGGCCTGAATTCCCCTTAAGCACCTGTGTATTCTCAAAGGAAAGATCAAAGTGTCTCTGAAGAGCAGTACAGAGGGCTTAAGTGAGTAGCCATATTGAGTGGTGAGCCAGAAGCTAGTCAAGCTGAACAGTGCCCATACCGTCTTTCTCATAGTATTTTTTCTCTTTAACACTAGTTCCTAATTTACACAGTTGTTACTAAGATACATTAAAAAAAACCCAAAACCCAACCCATGAGCTGCCCAACAATCCTTTATGGCTGGGCACAAAGGGGCACAAGAAATAGTGGCCGGTCTCATGGAGGTTAGCCTACTCAAGCAAGGGACACGCTGACTTACATGCAGGAGTGAATTGAGCAATACATAACCTGGTCAGTCTTCAGGATGATAGAGCTTAAATAGAGGGTTTTTCTCCTCCTCTGTCATTTTATGCTACCTTGCAGCTTGTCCTGTAAATATATTGGTATAGTTGAACCTGGCAGTGCTGTTGTCTTGACTGTGTGGTCATTCTCACATCGTATTTTGCATAGCTACCAGAGCCACTACTGGCCAGTTACACCACTCAACTGAAACTAGGTCTGTATCCTAGTGATGAAATGAATGCATAGTACTAAAGGATAAAACAATATTTGAGGCATTTTAATTCTGCGCTTTAACTGCACAAAAAAGAAATAAATATCCTTCCCCTGCCACACATCTCCAAACTGACTACAATGGCTAGAAGCAACCTTACATAATTCTCCTTTCCGATGACAAAGAATGTACTGTTTATGACAGGGAGATTATGCTAATTGAAACAGTTCTTACAGTCCTTGGCTTGTAGCTGAGCTGTACTGACCAGATGTCTTATACAACAAAGACATGAGAAGTTTTCTGGAAATAGAAAAGAGATGGCAGTAGATAAACTGCAACAGGAATAATATCATAATCATGTATTTGCATTTATAAGAAAATAATTATTATCCCACTGCATCAGTGTTAGGAAAAGAGAAGATGACACCTCAAAAAACTTACAGTTTAATTAAAAGAGGCAGGCAGCTGGTCAGCGTGGTAGGTTGTGCCATAGTAGATTAACGCCCAAATAAATCTCAAGCTTTTTTATAAGCATCTCCCAAAAGGCCACTGATACTTCCTCCACAGTATGAGAGGAAGCACGGCAGACAGCATGCAGTGTTTCTTTCAGAAGGACGTTTCCACTTACTGGGCTGTGGTTTGCATCGCAGAGCAGTCCTGGAGCTCATGAACTTTGAGACGAACTAACCCTAACCCTGTGTTCAAAGACTGCACCTGTGCTTTTGCTCCAAGCAGTGCTTCAGCTACTAACGGGCATCCAATTCATGTTACTAGATCACAGCTAGTCTGAAATATCCTCTCTGCACAATGCACACAATGTAGGCGTGAGGTCCTCAGCACCACCTCTTTTGCCTTCCTGATCTGTGCCTGTTTCACCACTCCATACTATCTGCCAGTAGAGACACAGCCAATGTCATTCAGAAGGGATCATCTGAGAGACAGAGACCTCGGTGCGATGGGAGAGAGAAGGTCTGGATTAATGAAGCAGATTTGTGAGCTGCTTGTACTGAGACAGCAGTTGAAGCTGTAGCTGCAAATAAAAAGGGAAGAGATGATGTGGAGGTCTACCAAGAAAGATCCCTCTAAAGCACTTACTGAAGTTACAATCAGAAAGCTAAGAGGAGATCTGGGAAATAATAAGGCCATAGGAACCAGAAAAAAATGAGATTCTAGAAAGAAGAATATGACTGATGGTAGCTAATACATCAGAGAGCATGGTTTTGAGATTTAAGAAGAGGTAAGTAGACTCTTCAGCAAGAACCATTTCAGTGTAGTGCAAAAGAACGGCAATGCATTAAGTAAAACATGATGCAACACAGAAATATGATTTTTAATGTTATTAGTAATAATAATGTCACAATGATTTTCTAACAAAAGTATCAAATCACTTCCCTTGGAATTTTAAAGTCTGCATCTGCCACCCAAGACTTGTAGTTAGCTAAATACTAAACTCACGTCCCAAATTAGCACCAGTTAGTGCAAACTGGTAGGTCAGACAGCACAAAGCAATTAAATGATTTATTCTGAAGATGCTTCAACAGCCTACCATAATAGATCAGATGAGACCTCTGAAATTCATGTGATACATGATAGTTATACAGACATTCTAAATCAGACTGGGGTCTTTTCCAGTGCCAGTTCAGGTAAGTTTTGAACTGTCTTTCCCTCTCACCAGCTATACTTGTAGCAGGTCAGTGCCACAGATGACAGATTGGTTACTATTTTTCAGTTACTTAGAAGTTCATTACAACACCTGAAAAATCTGTGAATCACCCCACAATTGCTATGGTCCTGAACTAAATGATATTCAGTGAAAAATCTGTACTGATTGAGAAATCTGTTCTGAACCAGAAGTTACATTAATCAATCTAAAAGAGTTAAGTACAGGTCTAAACATTTCCCTATGGCATCAACCAGACTCTAAATGACAACTAATCACTTCTGAAGTGATGAGTGTTACAATACAAATGATAAATGCATATTCTAGTTGAAAAGTCAGGCATGAATGTTTAGTATGTAGTCTCACAGGCAAAACTGAGCACTAAGTTGTCATTTGCCAATGCTTTATTACTTAACTTTGTGATTAAGAAGTGGTTTGGGGCAAAGAAAAAGCAGAACATCCCAAGAGTATTCTGATTTTCCACACTTCCAAATTTATACAACATGCTAAAATGCATGAATGCTGTTGCCCAGGTTTTTGCTTTGATATATTATTCACCTATCATATCTGTTAACAATAAGCAGTCTTCTTTCTCTCTCTCACAAATCAGGCCCATAGTTTGCTCAATCTGGCAATGACTTGTGGGATATCGGTCACGGAAGAGAGAATATAGAATAATAAAGAGCTTCATGGGATAAAATTACACAGTGAAAATGAGGCACGTGTTCAGGGCCATAGCTGTTTGTTCCCAGCTGACGCTTTGTCAGGAGCAAAATATAACAGTTGGTACAAAATAGAAGACTTTGAGCAGACTAAAAATGTATAAACATAAGTGTATAAAATACGACCTCATGAAATAGGCTGTATTTCCTTCTATTAATAACCCTGAAGGGGAGACTTAAACGAACAATTGCTTTAGGACAGGTTAAAATGTGAAATTTATCAGTGCATAAGAACTTAGGTGATGCATAGGCTTTTTTGCTGATGGTTCACTCAATGTGAGTTCCAGCTATAAGTAAAGTAGGTGCTTACTCAAAGAAGTGATATGACTGGCAATGAGGAAGATTTCAAAGTTATGTTGAAAAAAAAGCCTATTACAGGGAATGCACCCCTGTTGAAGTGAATTAGGGTATTGCTACATGTTTGAGAATGACTGGTATTCCTCTGCTGCAATTCTTTTCTTGTCTCCAATCGTCCTTTGATTACAAACTTAAGTAGCTTTGCTTGTAAACGTTATCACCAAGGAAATGTTCTTAAATACTATTTTCTTACACAGAATCATAGAATCATAGGATGGTCTGGGTTGGAAGGGACCTTAAAGATCGTCTCGTTCCAACCCACCTGCTATGGGCAGGGACACCTTCCACCAGACCAGGTTGCTCAAAGCCCCATCCAGCCTGGACTTGAACACCGCCAGGGAGGGGGCAGCCACAGTTTCTCTGGGCAACCTGCTGCTCCAGTGCCTCACTGCCCTCATAGTGAAGAATTTCTTTCCACATACTTGCGGAAAGTGCAAATTCATGAATAGAGTGTGTGTGTGTGCATTTATATAGATATATGTAAAAAAAAATTCCTAGAATTTTAGTTCTGATTTGTCCTTCCTTTAAGCAAAGACATTTTTTTAAACATGACTTCTGGAAATTATTGTTTTGACTACTCTCAAACATTTTCCAAAATATGAACTCCATTATACTAACATTAAACTCATGCTAATGTCATTGAAATCTATCCTCATTTCTCAGATTCATATCCCACAGAAATAAGTGGGAATTTTGAGTAACGATGTGGGTAGAATTATTCCTCTGTATTCTATCATGCATACACTTTCAAAGGAATATGCACTTATTTCCCCCTTATTATATTCAACTCTAACCACACTTTTTTTTTTTTACCAATTTTTTTCTGATTTCCTCATACATATGCACAATCCCTTTCTCTCCCTTTCTATTTAATGTTCACTTCTCTTTTTGTCTTCTCATCACTGTGCTTGCCTACAGCCTTTCAGGAAATAACACTGTTTCAGTGTGGTGGGTCACGTTACCAATGAAACACAGAGAAGGCAGGGGGTGGGTGGAACACATTTTATCAAGTGTACTCATCAAAAGAAAAGCATGACTCTCAGAAAAAAATCTCACTTCAAGTGTTCTTTCTGTATTTTCATTTAAATGAAGTTTCATTTGCATTGCTAGTAGGACACAAGCAGGAGGTTACTACACAAACCCTAAGAAAGAGAGGAATCACTAGAACATCGAACTAGCAAGATACCACACAGTGATACAAGTGGAACATTCCCATGCTGTACTAAACGAGTTGAATCATGTATACATAGCTACATAGGACAATGCAGTTGGGAAAAAGGTCATCTGGTTTAGTTATCACTTTGTTCTGTTATAGATTGTTTTCACTCGCTGATTTTTGTTCAAATAGCTAGCAATGCACAATGTAGACTGATCTGTTTAATTTGCTGCATGTTTTGAAAAGTAAACACTATTTCCAGTACTTTGCAATTCAGCTTTTACAACTCAAATGCAAATTATGAATCCACAGAAAGAATTCTGGCTGGTCTGAACTTGGTGCTTTTTCACATTACTGTTAAAATGGGGTAGACCAGGCTCCAGCGTTCTGTGAAAGTTGTCCAGTCTGGGGTTTCACTCTGGTAGATTTTGTGCAGGGTTTATGTTTGTTTCATAAACATGAATAATCATGTCAGATAGGTTGTAAACTATTAGGAAAAATGTAGCAAATTATTTTAGCATGCTAAATGTGTCCCATTTAATACCAGAGTGACTCTTGAAAAAGAACGTACTTGCATGCTTTATACTGCAAAATGTGAAAACTGTTGTACATCTATCTTCCCCTCTTGTGCTAGTCTGTGAGTTGGTCCACAGTCCTTAAAACAGACATATTATCCTCTGACTTTAGAGACTACTAGGTAGTTAAACAGTAGCTCCAATACTGTGTTAATACTAGTTCGAGTTAAAACAGTAATTACTCAGAAACACAGTATTTCTTTACTCTGGTAACTACTCTAGAATCATGTTGCTGGTTTGTTCCCAAAGCCAAAATATGTGATCACTTCTTTATTTGAAGAACAGGCTTCTCATCTTCTTGAGGTCTTTCTATGCCTCATTCGTGTTAATTCTGGAGACCTTCACTGTATTAGTATGCCAGTTACTAGGAAAAATAAATGTGCTGCATAAACACCACCCTTTGGTACCTCAAAGAGGCGGAATATCACTACAAATTGACATCACAGATACTCCGCAAGTCTCTAAAATATTCACTAGCTTCACCATGGCGTTACAGGATAATAATCCTGGCAATCTTCAAGCTCTGTTCTGTCATGCTTGAAGACCTTTAATCAGTCTGAAGGTGAAGAATTTATATGACATAACAGATCCTCATAATTGTCAGTAGTTTTTCCTTCCCCCAATAGATTTTTTCAGGTTTAGTTATTCCTTTCAGCTCATGAGAATACACTCCAGAATTCTTAATGTTATTCTGTCAACTTTTTATCATAATTCCCAAAGCCTGTATGGGATGCTTTATTATATTTAGCAATCTTCTCCAAACACTATCAAATGACAGCAGGTAATCAATGGCTGGGCAATCAGAATTCCATGGTGATTAGCAAAGTTCATTCATAATTCATAGCCAGTAGCCCTAGTACATTGTTTCAAACTATTTATGTGACTTTATGGTTAAAACACCAGCTTTCGAAAATTTTCAGTATGTATCTTTCGAAAATTTTCTCTATTACTAGAGTTCTGCTGCCAGTTGCTGCTTTGTACAACATGGCAATTCTTACGTGGTGTCAAATACCAGACTGCCCATTATGCTTCCATTCACCTCTCTGGCTCCTTATTATCAGCACAGTGCCCTCCTGAAATACAAAAGCTCTTCCACTAATTTAATATATTTATTTAATCTAATCCAGGGAGTTCAGAAAAATTAAGACAAAGAGCAGCCTTTTTTACACATTTAAATTGATATGTTTGTCTTGCCCCAAATTTCATGCTAATTAGTAAGCGTAAAGGTGTACTTCACCATGGTAAATCAGACTCGATGGGCAGGGAGCAACGAGCTAAGCTGTTATAAAACAACAATATTATTCAACACTTTATAGTGTGTGTCTGTGAGGTCTATTCAAATTAATTACAGCAAGAATAATACTACCAGTGCTTTCATGTTCTAGTTTAGATGGTATGGGTAGCAGTTATAGATTTAACAATGTCACTTTACACTCCTGCAGTTAAACATTACTATGAATGCACAAATAAATATAACAAAGAACAACCACACAGAGCTCTAGTGATTCATCTTGTGGAGAGGGTTTCAACCCGCCACGCTTCTGATGCAGACATTGACAGCTCAGCGACTCACCCTAGACCACCATTACAGTCAATGAAGAAAAACAGAGACTTCGAGGCTGCAGTTCATCTGACCTATTTTAGACGAGATGAATCATACTCTGAGAGTGCCTGTTCCCTTTGTTGACTAGAAAGGGAGACTACATGATTAGCTCAGATGTAAATGCCTGCATCCTACATATTAGACATCTACATCAGCATGATGAAACCCACTCTTACTGTCCAGATATACAGCGAATGACTAACGTAAATTAATCTTCACGTGGTCCAGGAGGCATCATACTTCAGATCAGTTACGTTTGTCAAGAGCAGTGTTGTTAGCAGGCAGGCCAATGCATTTTTTACTTAAAGCTTTTAAAGATGCCTTAACCAATGATTTTACGGATTTTTTTCCCTCCTAATGTATAAGAAAAGTCAACCATAAATTATGATTTGAGCACATCTCTGCCTGTCTCATTGTGTCTGATGCGAGATGACTGCCCTCAGTGACATTAGTGGCATGTCCCCATGGGTTTCTACATACATTCCCCCAGTGCCTAGGGCAGGCTCATTTTCCTCGGCTACTCATTGGACCCTGTTTTGGTCTATGTGTTTCTATATGTTTGAGCTGCACCCAGGTTATGTCTGGGTCCAGCTTCTCAGGCACACCACGGGCATCCAAGTTCTCTGCTTCACTCCATTTCTCACACATGGAGCTGGCAACTCAGCTGTTGCACACGCCAAGGCAGTCTTCCATACCATGAGTTTTCCCAGCACCTTTGGCAGGAACACTTGAATATGAGCAAAGGTCTGAGATGTTTTGCAAAATTGCTTACAGAAAGGACACAGTTTATTTGCAGGGAAAGCAGTGCCACTTGTGATCCAAATACAGACAGACAACCGTGTGGAGACCCCTCCCTCCAGCATCTTCAACACCACAAAAGCCCTTCAGGGTTCTCCAGAAATTTCAGTCACTTCTGCTGTTTCAGGCATTCTGCCTGAAATACTGCCATTTCAGGCATACTGCTCCTGAATACTCTGCTTAGCTTGTTCAAATGCAACATTCAAAAGGTTCCCTTTAATGAAAAAATACGGTCCTCTGTGTTCTCTGAACCTCACAATGTCTACAATGTCTTGAATAATCTTCCCCCACCTTCCTAGTTTTAACTGGTGATTTCTGCTCTTCTCAGCTACAGATTTTCATAGCCTTAACCTACCATGACAGCCAGCTGGGAGAACTGGATTTGATTTACTTTGGTCAGTCTTCTTAGCATATTCATTACTGCACATAGACAGAGCCAGTCCTCATTTTTTTCCTGGAAGCCTTCACACAACTGATCATCAAGGAGCATCTTTGTCAGTAATTTTCAGATTTTGTTTTCTTTTTTTTTTTTTTGTTGTGTGTGTGTGTGAGATCAATCTACAGAGTTTATAAATCAGATCCTTAGAGAAAGTGGCTTGGTACCGTCACATTACCATTGTTGCTTTTTAAAAGAATAACAATAAATCACAAAACAGTAAAGACTGAATTAATGGGTAATTCAGGATTGTTTCACTATGATGAGTTTCATTGGCTTAATTTGAGGCCTGAAGAGCAATAATGCAATTCAGAATGTTCAAAGAACCTGATGAGGTTCAACAAGGGCAGGTGCAGGATCCTGCACCTGGGGAGGAACAACCACATGCATTAGTACAGGCTTGGGGGGGACCTGTTGGAGAGCAGCTCTGCGGAGAGGGACCTGGGTGTCCTGGTGGACGACAGGTTGACCATGAGCCAGCAGTGTGCCCTGGCTGCCAAGAAGGCCAATGGCATTCTGGGGTGCATTAG
>Ga0065711_1046229_pt1 | contig 13016 bp, 7 predicted proteins | sample Hoacrofraction12_FD_59098 | JGI IMG/M metagenome (GOLD analysis project Ga0065711, IMG submission 59098) | Hoatzin crop microbial communities from Cojedes, Venezuela - Epithelial fraction 12 v2 (version 2) | ecosystem: Host-associated > Birds > Digestive system > Esophagus > Crop | place... | reverse complement strand
AAGTTCAGGAGTGAAACATTTATTATTGAAAAACTTCTTACTGTGCAACTGGAAGGTTAAGCACATAAGATCATGTAGCGATGCTGCAGTTATGACACAGCACATCACTGGAGCTTGTCATCATGAAGACCGTTCCGCTTTGTCACTGCTAGCAGGAGATGTTCATCTACAGCAGAGAATCTGCGTTATTGAAAGCCAACATGAAACTTCAGAAATGTACTTTCTTCATTATTTTAGCAATAACAGTTTAAAACTCTTCCTAAAAAAATCATAAATGCGTAGTGCTGTATTATACACAAATGGTATTTTAGCACTCTGAAGCGTCTCAGCCGTGCACTCCCAGGAGGTTTTCTCTGGCGGGTGGGAAGTCTGCCAGCTTCTGCATGGAGCGGCAAAGGGTGGTTTGGAGAAGTTGTGTTAGACTCCATTTGCCGTAATTGCAGGGGTAATTGAGAACGAAGACTAAACAGATAGGTCAAATCTCCTTTTCTAAGTAACTATGCATCATTCATATGGAGGATGTAATAGTAGAGAGATATAAATGTATGCAAATTTTGGAAGTGATTTCCTAGAGAAAACTACTACAAGGTTAACAATACCTTAGCATCCTAAATTTAGAAATTATTTTAAACTCAAAGTATTTGGGGAATAATCTATTGCATAGGAAAATATACCCATCTCATTAGAAGCAATTTCAGAACTAGAAAGCCTTTCTGATTACTGTAAATGGCTCTAAAAGAAAAAAACATCTTATAGCTGATGTACATGACAGTCGTGTACACCCAGCTTAATGCACAGCCCTGCTTGGCAGAGCAGCAAGCCGGAGTCAGCACTTCTCACCGCTCTCAGGAGGGGCCAGGCACCACTCCGCAGTTAAAATATTTTTAACGAGCCAGTGAGTCGGGGACCTTCAGGCCGTCCACCCACACTTCACCATCTCAGCACTGAAGTCCCCTTTGCAAAATGAAATCCCTGCCGCATGTTAAATGAGGAGTTTTTACCCCGAAGCCATCACAGCTCTCCTGCTCATTGGTATTCTCCTCGTGCCACTGAACTAAAGAGATCCTTTGCCAGAATCACACAAGACTACGGAGAAAATATTACCAGAGCACCTGCTACCTGCTAGTGGGTGTGCAAGATGGCCAAGGAAGGAGCTGCAGAGGTCTTGAGCCATCTCCCTTCCCCTTCCTGCCCACAGGGCTTATCCAAACATCTCAGTGTAGCTGGTGCCCCTCCACCACCCTGGCTGCCCCTCTCCTGGATGTTCTGCAGGACCAGGCTCACAACCACGCGACTCGGGCAAGCAACGGCTGCAGGCAGAGCTGGGCGAGAGCACAGGGCCCCATGCAGTGTCCTGGCATGGCAGGGGGACAGGGCGGAGGGCCCACCTAAAAGCAGACTCTGTGCCGTGCAGAGTGAGCGTTTCACAGTTGTAGCTATAGGCAAAATCTGAGAAAGTTCAAGAAGATTTACAGAAGCTTTTAATTCCTCTAAAGCTGGCTGGATCAAGGAATGCTACCGAGATACTGCAGTTAAGTCTGTAAATTGGGAGGGATAAAGAAAGTGAGAAAATGCAGACCATGAATTGTGAGGTTTATTTTGCCTTGAAGAAAAATCAACAAGAACAAAATGAAGCCCTCGAAGTATATACTTTTGCTCCCATGAGCAGGTTTACGTAGGTGACTGTCTTGTATCAAGCCACAACGTCCTTCGTGCACTGTGTGCACTTCGTTGCTGTGATTTGCCACGAGCCACAGAAGTGAGAAGTACAAAGTCTCCTTTCATTTCCAGTGTGGTTTCCCCCAGCACCTGTAAGAAATTCTTCAGTACTTTGGTGAATCTGCATCACGGTGCTTCTTCACGCCGTCTGTAGGAAAGTCCACCTTCTGTAGGGGAGCCCCTTACTTACGGGTGGTTGGCAATGACTTCTGGTGCTGTGACTACTTTCGCAGAGGAAAGGCAGCAACGTGACCATCAAGAAGGATGCTGATGTGCTCTTAGCTCGCAGGGCATTGGTCTGGAAAGCTCTGGCTGGAAAGGGAGAAGAAACAGTTCTTGTAGAAATCTCTATCTGATACCCATGAGCTGCAGTCACTGTAGGAAGGGATATAGAAACTGCCAGGCTTTTAAAAATAAATTCCAATTCTTTGGTCTTGTGAGGGAAGGTTCTGATGTTCACTGTCAATATCAGATCAAATAGAACCTCTGCTTGGACTTTCCCTGTTAAGAGGCTCCTCGCTGCCAGCCCCACCTCAGGGGCCCCAAGGCCCCTCTGCTGATCTAACGATGCTAACGAGGAGTGGAAGCATGGGGAGAGGATCTGAGGAGGGGGTGCATGTGCCAGGATGAGACGATGCTCTGGTGCATGTTAGGCTAATATCTCACTTGCCGACAAGCCCCAGTCATTTCTCCTAATCAGACCTGATAGTAGCACTGCATGGACACAACTATGCAAGAAATGCAGAAATTCTAGGGTTTCTTTTGCTTTTACAAGCATGTCATTATGGGCTGGTTAGTTTTCTGTTACTTTTGACAGATGAAGAGTATTGCATTCTAAGAAACAGGCTCTGATTAGAACCTGAGTTCTAAAATACAGTTTCTATTTCAAATACAGTTCATGGATTGATACATGATGTAGTTCTTCCATGGGTTTTATGTGGACGTAGCTACGTCAATGGTCCTCCAACTCTCCCCCCACATGACAGCCATGTGGCCCTTCATTCCTGCCCGCTCAGTGACCAAGCGTGCGAGGGTGGTTCAGGCAATACACCTTGGAAGGGAACAGTCACAAGTGTCTCTTTCACTTCCTTGGAACAGGTAACGTTCATCTCTTTGTCCAGAAATCCTGGTGTGGGTGACGGTGTGGCACTCACCTGTAGCTGCAACTGCATTCTGAGCTCCTATGGACCTCACAGAGTCTGCAGCAGGTAAATGTTGCCATCTCCACTCTCTTCAAGCAAGGTATTCTTCTTAGTATTTCTTCTTGACGTTAATGGGATTATTAATGCAATTTGTGTCAGTGTAATTCCAGTGCCATGGGACCTATGTTTACAGAAAACCGCTGTAAAAGAGCAAATTTTTAATTCCAGAACACTCTCAGTGTAGTGTGGCCAAGCCAGAAGGGTACAGAAGAGCTGGCTGCCAGCACGGGTGGAGGAGGACAGAGCCCGTGCACCCCAGCTGCTCCCCTCGCACGCAGACCGAGCAGCCACGGGGCTTCGGCTCTCGGGGTCTTCTCCACGTGCAGGTTCCCACTGCATCCTCCCAGGGAAGGACAGGTATAATCATAAGTACAACAACCAGCAAAGCGTGAACTGAGGCCCCACAGCCACGTCATTATGCTTCACCTTTCTGGCTCAAATAAAGTACACACATGTTCTGCGGGCAGCTGCGTTTGCTGCCTTTCTGTATTTCTTTTAGGGGAGGTGTTGTCCAAGATCTCCATAATATCAAGGTGATAAGAACAAAGATTCTGCCTGAAATGGTGTAGCAAAAGTGCTTTTTCAGGAAAGCAAATTCTGGCCATAGCCCTTGGGCAGTTTTGCCACGGAGTTGCTTTCCCTTCAGTCCCACCACCTCCGCAGCAGCACGGGGCAGGCACAGACCGAAGTTCAGGTTTTATCTGCCCAGCCTAGGTTTGGCTTGATTTGATGCTTAAGGCACTTTTTTAAACTCGTTAGGTTTCCTCAAACTCTAGCAAGTAATGCAGTTGTCGTATTTCAATATCGATCAGATATTTCTGAATTATAAGATGAGAAAGAAATTTATATTTCCATAAAGACACAAACACAAAACGTCAGAATGAAACTTCCACTGTACAGTCTGAGCGTGGTGTTAGCAGTCTCCTGCCAGACACCTTGCCCCTTTCTCACAAAATCTGTCTCGGGATGCAGAACAAAAATAAGGGTGCAAGAGACCTGTCAGTGCTCCGTGGCAGGACCAGAGTGGAGGGATGCTCGGAAAGGCGGGCAAGAGGCAGCAGCGAGGGTGGGGTGAGGTGGGTGGGAGAAGATATACATGGCCCCAGACGGCTCTCGCATGTCAAGGGAATATGTCAGCCCTTCAAGAAGTGGTTTTTGTGCACCCAAGGGATTGTGAGTAGTACATTTTAGAATGTGCAGTAAAAAGGCTGACAAATCAGTTGCCTTTTACATACATTTACATGTATAAAGAAGACAACAACAGGAGAGCTTTAGGACTTGTGTACAAAAATAGCAGGGCTAATTACAAACACTTCCCTCTCAGCGAGAACCATTCTCAGCTTGAAACAGATAAAAAAACCCACATAATGAGATGTAAAACTCAGACAGCTTTTCAGATGGAGGTGGCCATTCCAATACGTGTTATCATTTTTGGAATAAATATATATTAATTCTGCTATGTACTTCAAGCTGCACGTGCTGTTATACGGCACTGATCTGAAACTGGCTTTTTCTCCTTTCCCTGCTTCCATTTAATTTTTGACTAACTGCAGAGTCATACCAACCCGCACACGCTCGATTGATGTGTGTGCATCTCTCTGATGTCAGTAGGGTATCTGCCATGGCACCAAACATCAGCATGGGACCTTGCACACTGTCCCTGCTCCTACAGCCGTATCATAGGAACAGAAACAGGGCAAATCATCAGTCTCCTTAGACCTTTCATAGTATTTTAACCAGACTATTTTTATCTCGCTTTAAGACCTAAGTCGTGGATGGATTTTGATGGAATAAAAATACTTCTGATACGCTGAATAGATTTGTCTGCCTACTTAGAGTTAGATAAACTGTTATTTATATTTTAGATTAAAAACTTGAATCTCTCAGTGCCAGTGTTAAGAAAGGTCTCCAAGAGTTTTCCCGTGGAAGTTTATTTTTCTGCTTGTATGTCTCAATAGTGTCTATAGAAGTTGTGACTTGTTCCTCACAGCATGTCGCTGTGGATTGCATTGCTTGATGAACACAGTTTTGCCTCTGAAAGATCAAATATGTGCCTCCTTGGTGCCCAGACTGATTTTAAATATATATTCATTCTCTGTATCAAAATAGCAGGGACCAGCAGCTAGCTCTGTCTGAGGGTCTCAGGATTGATCTCTCTCAGAAAAGGGTCGGACTCCGACTTTTCGCCTGACTCCTTATGGATGTGTGATGCTGATGTTGGCTGAACACCAGGCTCAGAAGAGGGTCTCCTACGCGCTCTGTAAGGAGCTGTAAGTAAATTTAAAAAGATAACCGACAGCTAAATTTGCCGATTCACTTTGCTCCTGTGTATTTCCGTAGCCTCGTGTGTAAAATGGGATAAGGTGTGTATCAGCCTTTCACGTCGATGGATTGAAATGGCTTTATGGGAGCTAAACATGAGGATGCTTACTCTCTCTTTAGAAAGAGTTCTTTGATTTGGTGTAGGTTAGGGTTTTATTATTATTGAATTCTTATGTTTCAGAACGCTGAGCTCCGGTATTTTTTATTAAACTCATCTGTCAGAGTAGAAATACTTTCTGGAGAACACTGGATTGTAAAGGACATATTTGATGAATGTGTGCATATTATGTCCATAAATGTTTGCTAGAAAAATTATTCCCAACTGATATGACAAAGATACGAAAAATTAGATCACAACTCTCATTAATGATACAGACACTGAAAGAGAAATGAAGCCAATTAATGTTGATAGCACTTGTCAGAAGAATGTCATGGTTCTCTTCTTAATGCCAGTCACATACCCCGAGCTGAAGGACTCCGCAAATGACGACTTCCCTGTCATCAGGAGCAAGCTTGGGTGGATAATGAGGGAAATTTCTGGTTTTCTTTACATACATCAAATTACCTCCATTTACCTGCTAGATGTTATGTTAAAGTTATGAAAGGGAGTGGAGGCAGCAAGGACAGGGCTTGTTGACCCCAGAGACCCCCTTCACTCATGTTCTACACTTACTTAAGTGGAATTAAAGATCAGGCTGCTCTGTTACCATGACAACTTTGCTTTTCTTGGAAAAAGTAGTATATGGTTTGAGCACTCTGTAAATGTAGCCATTAAGCGTCATCCACTTTGTCAGTGGGAAAAGTGAAAAGCTAAACACTTACTTGTAAGCTAGGGTATAAAAGAAACTTTTCCACCTGACAACCAAAATAGAAAACTGGTAGAGATAGTTAAAATTATCAGACTTTAAATTTTATTTACGTACACAGTTACACAGAAGACTATACACATGTCCACACACAAGTTACACATAGAGTTATACAAGCACTTAACTCGGTAGGATGACTCTCTAAGTTAAGAGCACATCACTTTGTCAGGTGAATTAAAGCTTGAGCCGAATATTCAAACCAGAGATATGAAAGGCACTAGCTGTTTTTTGAACTCCGCCCAAAAATCTTACTTCACTTTTATGTATATATGCAAAATTACTTTTATATAATGGTCTTGTGTAAAGTACCACTAAGACAATCTTGTGGCTGACGACTTTTTGAGGGCCACGGTGTGCAAGGTGCTGGTGGTTGGCACAGTGATAAGCGTCCATGTCTGAGGAGGTGCTTGATCCGACCCTTGCATGCCCCATCATCCTGTGCTCTGGTGGGCAAGAGCAGCCAACCCGGGGTGAGCACTTCTTTTAAACCAGCTTTGACACCAATAGAGGAAATGATAGAATCATAGAACGCTTTGGGTGGGAAGGCACCTTTAAAGTTCATCTAGTCCAACCTCTCTGCAATGAGCAGGGACATCTCCCACTAGACCAGGTTGCTCAGAGCCCCATCCAACCTGGCCTTGAATGTGTCCAGGGATGGGGCATCAACCACCTCTCTGGGCAACCTGTGCCAGGGTTTCACCACTTTCATCCTAAAAAAAGTCTTCCTAATATCCAGTCTAAACCTCCCCTCTTTTAGTTTGAAACCATTACCCCTTGTCCTATCACAACAGGACCTGCTAAAAAGTTTGTCCTTGTCTTTCTTATAAGCTTCCTTTAAGTACTTAAAGGCCGCAATAAGATCTCCAAATGTCATTTTCCTGCACATCAAACTGCAGGGACTAAATACACAGAGCTGAAGATGCACGGATTTATCAGCCAAACCTCCACAAAGGTGGTTATGGCAGACCCATCTCCCACGTCAGGCCCACCGATGGTGGCCGAAGGTGCCTTCCATCACACAGTGGTGACATCTGGGCCTTCCTCCCACACCAGCAGGGAACCCGTGGGAGAAGAAGGAGCAGCCTGACCTCAGCTGGGTCACCATGCGATGTGTTTTGTACTCCCAGATGAACAAGCAGCTGGGTTGTTGTACAGCAAGGTCTTTTTGGAGAGGGCATGATGGCTCCAGTTTGAGATCAAGCAGCTCCTCCGTGTTTGAGCACAGGCACACGGCTGAACAAAACTTGGGAGATCGTGTGGACACCCAATGAACTTGGGCAGCATCTGGAAGGCTTTTTTTTCCTCTCTATCTCAATTTTGCTTTGGCTCTATGAGTCTGCGCAGCTGCAGCTTTAGGAGCTGGAGTTTGCTGCCTAAACCAGCGGGCACCTGGGTGTTTGGTGGGATGCTGGAGGCCAGAAGACCTCTAGGAAGGGCCATGAGTGAAGCAGGTTCATAGCAGCGCTTGGATGAGATTACAAAGACCTCTAGGAAAGAGGACGTGAGCATTTCAATCAATGCCGAGTAGTTACCTGCTCACTGAAGGTAAACGCAAAGTAAAGGGCAGGGAGAATTTCAACTTCTGTGGTCGTCACCAAGGACAGACCCCATCAGGGCTTCAAAATCAGTTTTGAAAGGAAGAGTCTAAATCACAGAGTGAAATAATTGTATTTAATGTTGCTATTTCAGACTGCTAATCCCAAGATAATTTTTGTTTAATTAAGTGAATTTTTAAACAACAACCAAAAATTTTAAAAACGGGGGGGAGGACAAAATGCAAGAGCAGGATGTGCCGAAAATGCTTTGGTGAGAACGGGCAAGAGCTGATCCCTGACCGCAGCGAACGGAGGTACTGGCAGCTTCACGAGAGCCAGGGCCGCGCACGACATCCAGCAAAGGGCTGGAACGAGCACTTCTCCTTGGCGTATCATTAAATTGTCGGCTTCTGACTGCAGGATGCTGATGTATACTAACGCTTCATTTGTTTATAATTCTGATGTTGTAACCTGGATCTTATAAATTATAAGGTTGAAATCATGCTTGGTGATTTATTCACATAATTTTAGAAGCTGTCTGCAAACAGATCATTATGTCCTAAAGTTTATTTATTATCCAATTTAACTTACCTGAGCAATTCGCATTAAAAGGGAGAATTGCACTGTTTTTGTTACTTGATATCAAAGGGAAATAAGGGTTTTTCTAGTACTTGCTGCTCCTAGACTCAATAATCTGCTGAAACGGTCAAGTTAAAGATTTCATTTCGGTAAATACTATCTCATATTATGTCATTTTTCATCAAATTGCCTTTGCAGTAGCCTGATTTGCTAGAATATCTAAACCTCTAACATTTATACAAGCCTGTGAAGCCCAAGGCATTGATGGATATTAACCTGTTGGATGTGATCTGACAGCCTGGATGTGACATTGTCCTTGAGAAAGTCCCCACTCCCCTGAGGTTCGTTACTTGCTGTGCCACAAGGGGTGACAGGGAAATGCTCAGGTATATATTTGTTATTTAATGCAGGTACAGCGTAACTGATTATTTCAAACAGTAAAATCAAGCCTTCAATGCCTGCAGAAAAGAAACAGATTCTGTAGAAGATATTTTTCAAAAGTACATTAAAATTTAGCTTTGTTTTATGTATTTATAAAAACACAGTTAATTATATAAGCAGCTCTAAATATAATTCGAAATATGTGAGAAGTAAAAAAAAGTTATATAAAGACATCCAGCACTGGGAGTTCACCTTAAAAATACCTTTTCCATTGTGATTTTGATTCTCTGTGGATGCATTAAAAAAAAAAATTATTTGCATGCATACATTTAGAGTCACTAGAAGCTTACTTTATTTTAATAACATTGGTTTGTTAAACACATTTTTCAATTTTTGTCTCTTTACTTCATGAGAGCTCACAACCAATTTGCAACAAACTATTGACATACGATTAACCCATTCCTGCCGTACCCACTCACCTCTACTTGATTCCTTCGTTCACCAGGAAAAAACCCAGGACATCTCACAGGATCTCTGGGCATTCCAATGGAAATACCCATATCTCTAACTTCAGTACCAAAATAGACATTAATGCAGGTGTTCTAGTTCAAATAATTTTATAAAGGCTTTAAGTTGGTTGTTTACCCATTTTACGAAAGCCAGGATGAAAATAGGGAAGGAAATGAGTTACAACCTGGTAGAGCAGCTGTGGAGTAGGTGGGGTATCAGCTCAGGGACACCATTTGGTTTAGGTCCTACATGTAGAATTAGGGTCATTACAGTGATTTAGTAAGAAACATATGTGCAAGTATACACAGAAACTACAGAAAATATAATTTTCAAAGCTTATTCAGCAGTGGATTGAAGAATACAGATGTTGGATATACTTGCACTAAATTAGATTATGGGTGAATAAAGGAGTCGTTGATCTTAAATTTGGTGGTGGACTCCTGCTCTGCATTCAGTTGGAAATACACAGACTTTTCATTTCCCTTCTGCAACTTATTCAATAAATATTTTGGCATGCCTGTCTATTATGCTGCCTTAATCTTCTCTTCTACTGAACATAAATTAGCATTTGTAATTTATTCACCAAGGGAAACTAAAAGGGTTCTGCACTGATTCAAAATTTGATGCCTAAGAGATAACCGGAATGCTGAGTCAGCACAAAGTACATTTGACAAATAAACTCCATGCCTGTGTATAACTCAACAGAAGATACGGCAGAGTAGAAGGAAAAAAAAAAAGCTTTTATCTGTACTGCATTAACAAAACACCTGAGACTTTAATGGCTCTTCAGATACTCGTTTCCACCCTAAAGCCCCCGCGCTTTCCGCAGGCAGCAGCACGCGGGCGGTCGGTCCTGGGGGCAGCAGCGGGGATGCGGTGCGGTGGGAAACGCTGCGGGGACCCTCTGGCTGCCAGAGCCGCTTGTTGTTTGCTGTTGTCTGAACTCGGGCAGGGTAGGACCTGTTACGTGCTAGAGTAATATTCAAGCTGACAAAATTTACTTTGCCACAATTCCCTCGTCAAGTATCAATTCCCTCGCCTCTTAGCTTGTGCAAATTTATCCCTGGATTTAATCCAGCTCTGCTCTCGTTCCCTAACTGACTAGGTTACAAATACTTTTGTAGTGTTGCAGGTGCCATCCAGGTTCTGCTCAGGAGATGCTCTTCTTTCCCCAACCCACTTCTTCTGCACTTAACTTTGGGGGTTTAATTTAACCGTCATCTCCATGGCATTTAAGACTGGTCCCTTGTGCCTCATGCACGGCCAGCAACCACTCACGCTCCAGGCATTACCCGGGGGCTGAGCACGGGCACACCGGCACCTTCCATGGGGTCAAACAAGTAGGAAAACTCTGGGTACTTTGCAGCCGATGGCAAAGAGGGCAATAACAGTGCGGTACCCTACACTGCGGAGAGACATCCTTGGTGCCACGGTGCCCATCACCATGGTGAGGGGTCTGGAAGTAAGGCTGGGGAATGGTGTGTGCAACCAAGCTGGGTGAAATCCCCCTCTCCCTGGGCACCTCTCACCGTCCCTGCCCACCCTGCCCTCCAGCACCCTGCGTTGGTGCAGAGGGGAGCGGAGCATCAGCTCTCTGAGAGCCAACCCACACCAGAAGGTTTGCAGTCTAAGCAGGCTGGACACACCTCAAGCTGCAGCTCCCTACCCGGGTAAAAGCAGTCTTCTCCCCAGCACAGTGACTGCAGTGGTAAATCAGCTGCAATTTCCCCAGTCCTGTGTGAGTTTTAATAGCAGAACAATTTTATTCTGTTGCGTGAGCATCTCTACTAGTGCTCTTACTGGCATAGCTTGGAGCGGGGAACATCATGTCCTGACTGATAAAGCTATGCCGCTGAAGTCAACCCCTTTCATTTTTTCATTAGGAAAAATAATAATAAGGTGGCTACTTTGTTTTCTAAATGGCAGATAGATGAGTTTTTCAAACAGTTGTAATACTGAGAAACATAATGACAGTCTCTAATTAGATTAATTTTTCCCCTAATCTAACCCCATGCAGGTTTAAACAAATTACCTCTGAAAAAAACCCAGTCAAAATACCCCCTCAACAGATTTCAACGATTAAGCAGCAGTTTCACTTGCTTCTCTTCATTTTTCACTCTGGGGAAGAGTTATATGTCTTTTTATTAGCTTGATATCTAAAGCTGCTTTACTGCCTTGTAGCCTAACCAGTTACAACAACATTGCCTAACACAGGCCGTAAACACCGAGCTTTTGGGAACAGAGGTGGACGTCCAGCCTGGCCAGCATCAGAGGACCAAATCCCGGGGCAGATGTCCAGCCTGGCCAGCATCAGAGGACCAAATCCAGGGGTAGATGTCCAGCCTGGCCAGCATCAGAGGACCAAATCCCGGGGCAGATGTCCAGCCTGGCCAGCATCAGAGGACCAAATCCCGGGGCAGATGTCCAGCCTGGCCAGCATCAGAGGACCAAATCCCAAGGGATGCCTGGCTCCCACCCACGGCCACGCTGCTCTTGGTTCTGCTGCTCACACCATGTCACTGGGTGCTGCCTCTCTGTGGTGGATACAACGCAGCCCTGCTACCGATCACCAGTTGTGACTGGCGGGAGTTTTTCTTTCCGAGGAAAGTTTGCGAATGGGCCCATGTTTTGAAAGTGAGAATATTCACCATAAATAATATCTCACTCTCGAAAAGATGAACTTTTGAAAATGGGTTGCTGGGTTGGGGAAATTTGCACCCAATTCTGCTTTGTAGTCTCTGTTAATCGCATTTTTTATTTATTATGATGCAGCCCATGAGACAGACGCAGTACGACAATTAAGGCTGTTCTGAGAAGCAGTCACAGTGACTGTGGTTTATGAGTGGTTTGTATGATCAATTTTTACTTTTCAGCTGAGATAATGGGCACTTTGCATAGCAAATTGACAACTAGAAACATCCTTCCATCTTGGCACATGAAATGGGCATGACTTTTACTGCAGCAGTATTTTATTGATTTTGCAATGTGCCGTTCAGTTCTAGGAGCAACGGGTCTAATTTTGCCTTACCTGGAAGAAGAAGTTTTCCCACAGCTATATATTCATGATTTAACTTCTTGGAACCATTTTGCAGGCTTGATTGCGTGTAGCTTTCAGAGCAGTTTTACGGCCCTCTGACTTTGTTAATAAAGCATAAAAAATACAAAATAAGTGCAGAACATGACATCAAGGGCTTGAAATATGTATTCATCCGCAGCTTGGTGAAAGGAAGCAGGAGGGATGCTCAGAGCTTAAAGCCATTCGAGGTTTCTTTTCAGAGATCACGCACAGGAAGGGTTTGCTCATCGGCGAGGAGGGGGCCAGCACCTCGCTCCCGAGAGCTCCGTCAGGCTCTGCGTCTGCCAATGCTCCCTCCTGAGCAAAGGCGCTGCGAAATCCGGGACGTGAAGACAGAGCTGAGACACGGCAGGGCTTCAGCTGGGGTCCTGATGCAGGGAGGGGTGCAAACACAGGAGGTCGTGTTTATACACTCTCTGCATCACGACTGGTGTGGTACCTCTCCAGCTGTAAAGTCAATAAAGAACAAACTCTTCTGTGGCATGGAGCAGCATATCCCACTTCAAGAAAGATGAGGAGCTACTGGAGAGAGTCCAGCGCAGGGCTACGAGGATGAGGAGGGGACTGGAGCATTTCTCCTACGAGGAGAGGCTAAGGGAGCTGGGCTTGTTCAGCCTGGAGAAGAGAAGGCTGTGAGGGGACCTAATATATACTTACAAATATCTGAAGGGTGGGGCTCAGGAGAATGGGGCCAGACTCTTTCCAGTGGTGCCCATCGACAGGACAAGGGGCAATGGGCACAAACTGAAGCAGAGGAAGCTCCAGCTGAACCCGAGGAAGAACTTCTTCCCTCTGAGGGTGACGGAGCCCTGGCCCAGGCTGCCCA
>Ga0065711_1046228_pt1 | contig 13016 bp, 6 predicted proteins | sample Hoacrofraction12_FD_59098 | JGI IMG/M metagenome (GOLD analysis project Ga0065711, IMG submission 59098) | Hoatzin crop microbial communities from Cojedes, Venezuela - Epithelial fraction 12 v2 (version 2) | ecosystem: Host-associated > Birds > Digestive system > Esophagus > Crop | place... | reverse complement strand
TTTTTTTTTTTTTTTTTTTTTTTTTAAATCTTGGAACCTCAGTGCGAACAGCAAGGGTGCTCCTGGCACTATTCTGAGCAACATCCCTTGCAGGGTAGGAGGAACCAACAGCCTTTCCCCACCATGCACAAATACACACAAACGTCACGGATTAAACCCTATGAAATTGGTACATCCACTGTAAGTCTTGATTCCAGTGAGCAGGTAGTTGGAAGCTTTGCAGCAGTGTTAAGATAAAACAACATAGCACGCAATGAGCAAACAAGCAGGAGATCAAAAAATATTACTTCTGAATTTAGTATGTCCCAGATGAGTAACTGCTGAAAATCCACGGGGACAGACTGCAAGCAATCCAGAGCAAGACTGCAGTTTAGCTATCACAACGTTATTTACTTCACCTTGTGATCCCCAACCAACCTGCTCCTCCTTCCTTGTTACCACTGCAACAGACCTTATCACCCAGAGCCCAGGGAGCTGGGGCAGGCTATTAATTCTGAACAACACACACTGACAAATAGCAGCAGTGACAGCAAGATCTCTTCCACGTTTTCTCAAACCCCTTTCCTATTTAAACCGTTCTAAGAAATACCGTTTCCTTCCTTTTGATTCATTTACACAATTTCCAAATTATCAGACAATTGATCCTCATTCCTTTCTATGGAAAACTCAATAGATTAATGAAGCTAACAAAGCAAGAAATTAGCCATTTAGAGCACATATTAGATTATATCCATGGCAACGTACAAAGTATAACGTTAACTGTTTTTGTCTATACCTAATGTACCACAAGCTACTTCAACACATGCTATACAGAACATCTAAATGACACAGATATATCTATACCATCAACTTCGAAAGCAGCATGCTCAAATGCTATGTTGTAATTGTGTGCTTCCTCCTGGGGTAGCTCCACAACAGAAAATCCATTCAAAAATCCTCAGCAGAAAATTCAAAAGGCTGCACTGAGCAAAACAATGTTCTTTAAGCTGCTGTCAGCAAGGTCATATGTGAACTATTATCAATAGTAGTAAGCCTTACTGAAAAGTTACAGACTCAGAAATACAAAAATATTCACATCTTTGGAAATTATCCCTTTTTACATCTAGAACTTTTCAGCATGCTTAATGTAGTAGGTAAAACCTCACATTTTGCAATGCTTTAGATGCTCAAAGTACTGAACAAATAATAAAAATATTCTAAGAACATTATTAAGAAATAGTATAATCATTTGCTTCAATTTTATAGAATAAAAAATAGGAAAGTAGCACAACAACCACAAGGACTGAGTATAGATCGGGCAGTCTGACAGAGAACACAAGTTTGCGACACTTCCCAGCCACACTCTCCTTGGCACAGACCTGAGAACAGCCCAACTTTTGACCACTTGGCCTGGAGGCTTTCAGGTGTCTGGCTTTAGACGGCAGCAATGAACTACCTCTGGCAAACTTGAAGGCTTGGTCTTCCTGGCTCTCTCATGCCTGTAGCTCTGCAACAGCCTATCCACATCCAGCCTCCCACTCTGCAGGATAAGCAAGCTTGACAGCTTACCCCTCTTCCATGGCGGAACAGAGAAAAACTCACATGACCTCACACGGTGCACTGGGCATCAGCCAACACCGTCTACCAGCCAGTAAGAGTCACTCACTCTCCTACGTGGCAACAACAGTAAGGGCCCCTGAGTGATCAAACAAATGCAGCAGCATTACCGCTTCTAAGTGAGGCTGTATGGGGACTGATATCAGGTTACGTCATAGCTCAGGGAGGTCAAGGTGAGCAGTAGCAATGAGGAAGATCAAAAACACAAACGATTTATGTATCAGTTATGCAGCTTGTCAAATTAGCATTGTATCTGAGATTATCCCAGTGATGACAAAATGTTAAGGAACCTGCTGTATTCCACACATTTGACATCCTACTACCACTAAATGTTCCACGAAGTGGCAGTAAATCCATTACCTAGCCGTACCCTAGACATACTTGGGTTTTAAATAACTCTAGGTTCAATAGTATTTAACTACCATTGCCTTGGCTCCTGATGGAATTGTCTTCAGCAGTTTTTGCACTCTGTGTACTGTTAGACACAGAACTAATGCTTGAAGTCCGAGAGCGATTTTGAAGAACAGGTGCCTTGCTCTTCTCTTTTTTAGAGTCCATCCTTCCATTAGGCTCTTTCTCTGAACTGTTGAGAAAATCAAATAGCAACTCATCATCAGGTTCCGACTTTTTTCTTCTCACAAAATGTGAGGAAGCTCTGGGTGTGGAAATGCTTTCTACTGGAGAAGCAACCTCCGAAGATGTCCTACGTGCTGGTTTAACATTTGCTGTTCCTGCTAGGATTGTGGCCTTTTGGTGCTTAATATTATCAGCTGCTGAGGAGATGTAGGCTGCTTTGGATGATGTCTGATATTTCAGCTCTCCAGCGTGCTGGCGCAGTTCAGAATACTCATCAGCAGAGCCCAAATTCTTATTATCATAAACTGCACAGCTTGCTGTGTCTTTTTTGCTCAGAGCTGATGCAGCTCCTTGATCAACTCTGTTGAGTAGATCCTCTGCCTTTCCAGCGAGATCAGCAAGCCAAGACATGATGGCTGTCTGTTAATAAACTCTAAGATTTCAGGAACATATGCTGCAAAAGACACAGAATGATTACAAATCAGACTGGTGCTGACAAGGCAAGATCTACAGGTTACCTAAAGAACTGTTGTGTTAACCTGTGAGCACTATAATTACTTTTCTCCTTCTATTTCGCTGTTTTGGTAACTGATGGCAACAAAGCACACCAGTTTCCGAGGAAAACGGACAGAAACCAGGCTTAGCTATCAGACCACCGTATCCGTGCCTCCCAACCTGTTTCCCCGGCCCTCCCCCGGCCCCCACTCGGCGGCCCTCAGGAACGGCGGAGGCCTCAGCACAGCCCGGCCTCACCTCATCCCAGCGCGGGAGCCTCCCGGCCCAGACGTGAGGGAGGGGGGGAAGGGGCACCAGGCGGCGACGGTCACTGCGAGGCCCTGGACCAGGCTCCACGGCACAACCCCATCTTCCGGCAGACGTGGCCGACTTCCGGGACGCTAAGCGCAGGCGCAGTGAGGTCAGAGAGCTGTGTGAGGTGGCACGGCGCGTCAAGCCCCGCCCCTCCCACTGGGCGGGGGCGTGGCCGTACGGCCTCGCCCCCCGACCAGTGGGAGGGGCGGGGCAGAGCCTGGGAGGGGGTGGAGCCGAGGCGCGCTCTCCCGCCCCTGAGGGGAGCGGCCTGCGGTGCTGGCGTTAGCTGCAGTTCTGCCTTGCGATGGCAGGAGGCGCTGCAGGTCAGGGAAGGGCTTCGCCTTGGGTGCTCGGAGCAGTCCAAGCGTGGTGTTACCTTTCCCGACACGGGGTTTGAGGGTGGTGGATTAGAAATGGGTGCTTGGCCTGACAGAAACTGCCTCGTCGCGTCTGCCCAGAAATGGCGGGTGACCCGGTTAGGGCGTCCCTGGCCTGCTCCAGGCCTGGGAAGCCCCTCACCTCACCTCTGCTCCCCAGGTCGGGATGTCAGAGCATCATGCTCGGAAAAAAAACAACACCTGGGCCTTGAGATTGCCGATGAGTTATAGGAATTTCAACCAGAAGGAACTGCACAGGGCCTTTATGAACAACTCTCCACAATTTGGGGAAGATGGGAAGGGAAAGACCTCCAGATCATCAAAGGCAGCTATAAGACATCAAGGAACATGGAGGGGCCCGGATAGAAACTCCCACTCCCCCAGCACAACAAATACATATGTATGATAACACTGATACCACCTTGTTTCTGCTGAAAATACTTGCAAGGTGCTGTGCAACCAAAGGTGACCTGGTAACAGGTAAATACCCTGAGGTTGTCTTAGCTTTTTTTTCAGATGAAGTTCACACAAGGTACTATGACTAGTCTTAGAAGAACCATTAGTTGAGGTTTACACAAGGGCTTCCCAAATCCTTAGGGACTCCTTTGTAAGACAATATCCTGGGACTTGCAAAGAAATAATCTAAGCTGCAAAGCTCCAATTTTTTCAGTGTTCGGTTCCCTCCCACAAAAACTCTCAGGATTTTCTGAGGCTGTTTCCTGATGACCGATTCAAGTGGCACAATTCCTTTCTCAAAGCCCCATGATTTAGATCCTTGCATAACAAAAAAAAGGGCACTGGCACACACTGAAACCAAGGGGTTTGGTGTAAAGAACGTGCTCAGCACTTTTTGGATAGATTTGCACTATTGGGCAAGTTTTGCCTCCACCCAAAGAAGAAAAATAAAAGACTTTAAAAATTACTTTTGTTAAGTGAAAACTGCTAACGTCCTATAAGGAATAAAATACTGCTCCAACAGTGAGTGATACTTATGAATATTAATTATCATTAATTATACAAAAGGAACATTCAGGAGCAAGGAAGGGTTCTGGCTTTTCTGACAGATATACAGGAGACTTTTACTGTGGCTTTGCGTGTATGCGGTTGAAGTAAACAGCAAGTAACTTTTGGCTAATTTCAGAACAGTTGTTATTGTAGGGTAAGAAGAAAAGAACAATTCTCCTGTGATGTTGTGTCATCTGTCTCAAAGTTACTGTCCTCCTTAGCTGAAAGGGGAAGTGAAGCCCTAGACATCTACTTTGCATATTAAGCACATGATGGTGAGCAAAGAAGAAGAAAAACAAAACTTGTTGTGGAAGGCTATCTCGCAACTTCAGTTACCTGACAGGTCAGCTAAGGCAAAGATTAGAAGAGATAGTTTCAGGAATACGGCTCATGTCACATGCAAAAGAAGAAGAATGAAATTGCTCCAGTCCTAAAAGCAAATATATAATACAGCAAATTCCCTTGAGAAAACGAACTTCACGTTTACTTACTCTTAACAAGTAAGTTACTCTGACTTAGAGACAATATTTTCAGTAATTTTCAGTGACCATTGTAAGTCAAAACCTTTTGGTTGATGTCAGATTTGTATGTGAGAGCTCAAGATCCCTCTCACATTCTTGTCCATATACTTTTTACTATGTAGACTCTCTCTCAAATGGGATGTTTGAGTGAAGACACTTGGCGAGCATTGTTTAGAGGGACTCTCGCACTGTGGATGTCCCCATACTTGTGACTGCAACTTCTTTCCCTGTCATCATCTGTGACTCGATGTCCCAAACGCTTTCAAGCTTTATGGCTGTTATATCTCTTCTATAAATGCTTATTCTTAGGAAGGATGTTTGTTAAAGTGTACGTAATGTTAGGTTAGAGGGGGTTGTTCTTTCTCCCAGCCTCCCTCTTTATTTGTTTCGTCAAACAAACTTCTATACTAACACATTGCAACTAACCACTGTTCAGATACTTTCTCCATGGAGAACTTGTACTCATGCCTCAGGTACCAGCAAGAATGAGAGTGATGACAACGCTTATAGCTCCTGCCACTTCAGATTGCCCTCTGTTAAGGACCTCTCCTCCTGATTTTCTGATGATAATGCTGAATGCACGGTTGGTGGCTTATATCCACATTTCGTCAGAGCTCTAGATGTCATCTTGTCCGACCACACGTTACAAGTATTCTTTGCTTAAATTCACAACCATGCTGAATGTTGTCATCAAGTATCCTTTGGTTTACAGAAGTTTCCTTACACCTTATCATGGTAATCCTCTTCCTATGGGGAATCCACAAGGTCTGGGAAGATAATGGAGAGCTCCTGTGTAGGACAAAGACTCCAAAATGTTTGTCTACAGATATGAATTATCATTATGATTGGGCGTCATTAGGACTTTAACCCAAGGAGGAGACATCAGCCCTGCTGCCTATTCAGAACATATGGTGTTAGTACTGGCATGAGTTAACAGAAAATCCATCCTGCCTCATAACAGATTAAGCAACACACTGGAAATAATAAACCAAATGAATTCACAACCTTCAACTTCTACATCATGTGACTCAGCCACATAAAATCACCATTTCAATTAATGTGAATATATCACCTTCACATACACTAAGAAAAAAAATGTTCAAGACCCTACAGAAGTCCAAAAAAGTGTAGCATATCATCTCTTCATGTAATATTTAAAACCCTAACAACCAATGCCACTGGCGTGGGATGGGAAGCTTGTCTCGACCACTCAAATTAATCATAACATCCTAGAGCTAAAGGCATTTGTGGTACGTGGCAGGATTGTTTTTAAGTGTTATGGCACCTTCTGTTCAGATTTCAACAGGCAATGGCACAATTAATTTTCACATAAACCAACAGGAAAGAGGAGGGTTTTTTAAAAGATTATATTAATTACAAATTAATTCTAGTTTTATTCCACTTGTTTGGTCTTCAAAGCACATTGCAAATCTCCTCAGTGGAAAATTCACATGTGATTGTGAATGTTTGAAGTATTAGATCATTGAAGACCAAAGTGACATGAACAGATCTATTCCCAATGTTGGAAAGAAACAAGAACGGTGAAAGCCAATGCCTTAGATTACCTGTTTTGTACAGAGAGGATACAGACAAAGCATATTTCAATCCAGAAAATATCTAATTTCATCACTGCATCTAACAAGCTTTTCTCTGCATTACTTACAGTCTGAAAACCTTTTTAGGACATATACTCAGAGTAGAGACAGCATATATGTATATATATAAGCAGCAAGTGGAATTCAACACACATTTTAACATGTCCTGTTCCACTCTACAGCCATTGCATGGTGCTTGTTTGACTGGCTCATCTTACAGATGTAATCTAGTTTAGATGAATAAATGGTTGGAAGAAGTCTTTTATTCAGTATCACATAGGGAGACCTCTAGGACCACATATGAACTGCCTACAGCCTGCTACTGGTTCTTACAGATGACCGTTATTTACCTTGAAGTAATTTCCATGGCAATCCTCTTTCCCTGTTCATACAAAATCTTAAAAACTGGGATCCCATATTGATAAAGGGACTGGGTGAGAGTGGAGGCAACCCAGTCCTTTAAGTCCCGTATAGATTTTATATTGAATTGCTGAGTTATAGAGTCATTCCGTAAAAGCAATCATGCTTTGTGTGTAACCTGGAAAACATATTTATTCCCTCTGAGTGCTCTGATAAACTGTAGTAACTCCACTACAATTTTTACCCATGTTTAGTGTCTCCCAGTATGGGGCGTAATCACTACAATTGCCTGATCTTCAAGAAGTTGTAAAGTTTACACTGAGAGTATTAAAGTTTGTTCCATTTACATTTTCACAATTCCTGAGTCTCAGAAAGTAATATTTCTATTTACAAAATGAGAAAAAAATATAAGGAGCAAGTTTAATGTTTTAGACCCTGAACAACAGAGAGAAATCTAGAGTAGTGATATCTCTTTTCTTGGTGCTTCTCCGAGGTCTGTATTTTTATTCCAATAACTGATGTTCTCAGGTTGCAAGGATTTGCAGGGTAGCAGGGAAGAAAGAGGAAGGAAAGAGCACTTGCTGCCTGTCTCACCGACGTATTTATAACATCCCTTATGTCTGCTGTATTGACAGCCGCTTCCAAGCATCCTGTGGCTGCTAGGCTCAGTGGTGAGAATATTTAATTCTGTCACAAGGGGCATACAGCTTCATTAACTACCACTGAAACTTTTACAGGTGCCTTTTCAGTTTACAGGTGCCCTCCCCAGAGTCCAGGCCCTGATCTGATAAGCCGCACAAGCTGCTGCATAGTTTGAAAGGTTCTGGCTGCATTTCTCTGTCTGCAACCGTGAAAAGTAAGAGATTCATATCTAGCTGTAAATGAAAAATTTAGACTCTGTACAAAGCCTTTAGATCCCCATTCATATTCTAAGTAGAAGTAATTTTTACCAATAATTTGCACTTATTAATTTTTCCTATTATAGCTCTCATTTTAAGGAGATTTGAATAACAAAGCTAGAAAATATCTGCTAAAATAACTATATCGCAGCAAGATTAAATCACTTTCTCAAAATTCATAGCAAGAAAACAATTGGGACTTTAGTTTTGATTTAAAATGGAAAAAAAAGGCAGGTTTTGCAGTTGACAATTATTTCTTTTTACAAATTACAGTTTTCCACTTTGAGCAGATCCCCAGGTTTTTCGTTGTTCACGAAGGGAAATTGTTAGGTAGCAGAGGCAAAACAGATACATAGTCACATGACTTGTGCTTAGAAAGTTAATGATTCTCTTTTCTAAGTGTATTGAAACAGGGCTTTGGCAGTTATTTTCTATACTAAAATGTGCCAAAAAACATAAAAGTCGCAAAATATAGCAACAAAAGTAAAGGTTGGTCATGTCATCTTAATTCAGCCTTCTTTTGCATACATGTCATGATATATTATTAGACAACTACATATCTAGACTAAAGTCTTTGCTTCATGCAGTATATGGAAAATATACCAAATATCAAGGACTGGAAAATAATGTGATGGTCAGTGGATGAGTTGTCATTTAAACATTTATTTCATTCTCCACATGCAGTGTGTGGCCTCATGCCTTTCATCATGTAAATGCATCACTGAATAAAATGGTGTGAACTTGCCATAAGTTTGTATGACTCTTGTCTATGGCTTTGCATGACTGAGTCTGGGCAGAGAAGTTGGTTACTGCAGGAAAGCTAAGGTGAAATGTTACAGCTCTACGCTCTCTACCCGTGTCCCCACATGTACTCCATGGTAAATGAAGGTAGCTAACCTCGTCCTTTACCTACCTTGCATGACCTCACCTACACTCCCAAGTAAGCCTGCGTTCACTTAAGCTGTCACATTACCCATGATAACATGGTTCACACGCCCACAACCTCTGAGGCAAGTGGTGTTACTATCTTCACATTGCAGATGGGGAATTGAGGTACAACTAGGAGGGACTAAAGAGGAAGTCCTTCTCCACCCCTGGACAGAGCAAAGCACGTTTGGTCTGGTCAAACTGTACAGACGTTGGGGATGGATCATGCTCAGTGCTAAAGAACTTTTCAGAGAATTTTGATCACCAGACTTCAACGTACTTCTGGGTTTTGAAGTAACTTGTTCAAAGTAACTTTTGAAGTTTTGTAACTTGCCCAGATGTGACTGGCCTCTTGCAAATACAGCAAAAGATCACGGCCATGATTTGAACATAGTAATTTGTCTTGGTTATATTACTGCAGCTGTGCCAGTGAAAGCACAAATCCCTCTCTGAAAGCGGCCAACTGCAAGGGGTGAGAGAAGGCGTAAGAACAGGACAGGAGATACTTCTCAGCTACATTCTCCCGGGCATTTTGACTCAGGGACTTCCAGAGCCAGAGGTGGTGTCTGTGCATTTAAAAGGCCTTCAAAGATTTTTAATTTTAATTTCTTTGATAATTAATAGAATTTTCCAAAGCATACAGGTACAAGAGCATCTTAGCTAGAGAATTTATAAACAGAGGCAGAATTCTGTTTCCTTTTGCCTCAGCACACATCTTTTGTTTTCCTTGATATGGCTGAATGATTTATAAACCGAAAATGATCAGAAAGCAAATCTTCCATAAACAGCTAGCATGGAAAATGGTAGGGTCAGTGGACAGGAGCCTGGGGAGGGACTTTTAAAAGAGCTCCATTTTAACATGGAATGAAGGAAATTCTTAACTCTAGCTAGTGGCTGTAACTGTGGGTACATGAGTATAAACAAGGTGCAGGGGTGCAACGCAACGGACCCAGGCTAGAACACATAGCCGACTCACAGCTGGGATACCTGAAGTTAGACCACCACTCACTGATGCCCTGGAAAGGCTGCTCTGTCTCCACTGTTGCATGCTCACTTTCACATCAAAATGAAATATGTGAAGTTAGGCTATGCTTGTATCCCTTCTCCCACTGTATAGATCAACTGTACTGTGCACACACACACACTTTCAGTCTTTCTGTTGTTAACGGTTTCCTTTTCTTTCATTACTCCTATTTCTTTCTTTTCCTGTAATAAATCACGATGAAACTTTTCCTGCAGTGTCCTCCCTATCTGATTTCCTTTCTCCATATGCAAGTGACAGAGTTAGCATATTATTCTTCTAACGAAAAACAAAGCCAGTCCTCCCAGATGCTGCCAGAATTATCAAAGTTAGGAGACCAAAAGTGATATTTAAAAAACAGAAATTTTGAGAATACAAAGTCTGAAGAGTAAAATGTCGTTTGCGGATTTGGGATTGTATTTGTGTTCAGTCACATGCCTTTCTCCATGCATTTTCATGCGTTATTTGTTGAAAAGAACTCAAGATACTCAGAACAGTTCTCTAAAAGGGTAGAGGTCTACCTCTACCAAGAGGACGCAATTTGATGTAAAGAATGAAAGGCCAATGGCACTTCTTTCTTTTTTGACACTTATTGAAGCTTGGTAGGCAAGACATTTGTGTGAAAATGTTTGCAAACAGGCATTTTTCAATAAAACGATTTCAAGTAATTGAGCTCTTTTGCTGTTCACCTCTCTTATGTCTGGCTCCTCTCACAATTACTAATTTGATATTGAAGATGTTTCTGCTTTTTCTTTATCTCAGTAAAGATATATGTTTCCACTTTTTGGCAGTAGAACTGTGAAAGACAAGTTTAAGAGGTCTTATCTTTCTTGAAGGCACCTAAGCCTGCATGCAGCATGTCCCTAGCAGGAGTTTTTTACTAAGAAACTTATCTTCTGCATACAGGGTCTCACTCCTGAGGATGAAAACTCAGCAACTCCAGTGCAATGTAACTGCCCGAGATATTCCTAACCACTCTCAGCTGAAATGGCCGTATAGGCTATGAGAACTTTTGAAAAGGAGGGCAACAGATACAAGCCTGACATAGAATTCAACAGGCTGCCAGCACAAAAGGCAAGCACAGCTGGTGATGTGAGTGCCGGGTGGAAGGTCTTCACTGGGCCAGTTTGGAAACTTCCTGGCTTAACTGTGAGTTACATGGATTAACCCGGGAGCTGTAAATGTGTAGATCGACTGGGCAAACCTGAATCTAATACAGGGGGAAGTGTACTGTAATCAAGAGAGAAAAGAGTATTCTTCCTGACCATGGCAATGGGTAATTCGACTGTTTGGAATCCGAGTGCAGATATCCACAATGATACTGCAAACATATCATGTATTTAGACATTAATTGTCATTATCAAGGGGATGCATGCAGTGAGGTTTAGGAAGTATGTCAGTCAGATATGAGGATTCCCACGATTGCCTGAGATGAAGAAAGAAGACAACAGAAGTCAAGTTCAGAGAATCCTATTCTGGGTGTATACACTTCATAACTGGCATTTTTTTTCACAGTTTTCAGGGTATATTATACAGGTATGAAAATGCTGATGAACAGTAGATCTGCAATAAATAACATCATTAAGCCTACTGCTGGCTATTACCTTACTCCACAATTTTTTAAATATGTTCCCCACTGCGTAGTCACACAGGTTATTTGGAAGCCACTGTCTGCAAGGATGTGTTTGTCGTCTTTTAACCTTTAGACTTCTTCCCCTTTTCCCTCCTCCCTGCTTGTTTTCTCCAGTACACGTTGTCCTTCCCTTGAATTTCCTGATCATACGGATATTTGAGGCTATCATCTCACACCTACTTTATTCTTCTCCAAACCCTTGTTTTTTTCCATACAACTCACTTAACACTTGGCTGCAAGGGTAGAAAGGTGTCACCTGCAGAAAACAGGCACAAGGGGATAAGAGTTGTTTTCATGTTTTCTGTAAGATAAAAATGGAACACTAAACTGAGAGCATTTAGCTTTTCTGATGAGCCTTTTCTCAGCTCTCCGTGCAAGTGTATGTTGAAGGAAGCACCTCTGAGTTCAAAGCTGATGCTGTTCTGCATGTGTATGTAGTGACCAGACTGTCTTGCACTTAAACTTTCTGGCGTACTTATTCAGACTTTCCCAGATACAAATATAAAACTGTTATGTGCAGACAGATCTGAGATCAGGACGTCTCTAAGCTCTGTCATCTTCAACATATTTGTCTGTATGTGTTCCTATTCCTCTGCTTTTAACATCGATCAGGGTAGAAATATGTTCCTTAAATTCTTTGCACCACATTTATACTTTCACCATAAAGAAAATACCCAGGTGCATTTCAGTCCTATCTTTAGTCTTCCATGTGCATGCTCCTTTTTGCAGTTATGCAGAAATCAGTGACTTACGTCTCCTGGCATGCTTTCGTACTCTTGCTTATTTCTTTATTTTTCAAAACAGAAATGGACACAAAGGCTCAACAGAGTAAACCTCAGGCCCTCCTTCCCCAGCAGAGCTCTGCCTGGAGAATTGACCTGTTAGAAATATTGCATTTCCTGGGCGATTGTTGTCTTTCCCCAAAAAGCCCACAGGAAAAAGGAACAACAACAAATATCTAACATCTTATAGTCTTGGAAGAAACTGTGTTTATATGGTCATGTTTGTAGGCTTCAGTGCTAAGGACCGTTCTTAGGCCAGTGCTTTTGCACCTCATCATTGAAAAATGTTGTCCACTCTCTAATCTACAGGTACCTCTTGCATTTTAAGACTCTTATTTTTTGTTCTGTTTTCTGGAGACATGAAAATATTTTTACCTTCATCTTGCAGCAATCTGTTATGTGTCATGTTAGTGTGTCTTTCCTAGATCTTTGCTTGCCCATATTAAATTACCCCAGGTCTTTCAATCTTTTCTCGTAAGTGATCTTTCTTCAACCCCTAATTGTTCTTTTCCACACTACAGTTCATTCAGTTATTTATTCACATGACATACACAAAACTTAACTAGGAACCACTAAATGTTGAGGAGCTCTGCATGTAATGAGGCTCTGATCTGCAAATCTTTCCCCCAGTTTGGAGCACTTATGCTAATGAATAAAATTAATGTATATACAAATATATGCATAGTATATAGATATTCTATATCAAGACACATACATATAGAATTTTCTCTCTAAAAATACACATAAAAGAAACAAATTGATCATTTGTTCCGACACTGATCATTTGGTCGGTGAAGTGGATTGAGAACTGGCTGAATGGCAGAACTCAGAGGGTTGTCATCAGCGGCGCTGAGTCTAGTTGGAGGCTGGTAACAAGTGGTGTCCCCCAGGGGTCAGTACTGGGCCCAGTCTTG
>Ga0065711_1008332_pt1 | contig 13016 bp, 13 predicted proteins | sample Hoacrofraction12_FD_59098 | JGI IMG/M metagenome (GOLD analysis project Ga0065711, IMG submission 59098) | Hoatzin crop microbial communities from Cojedes, Venezuela - Epithelial fraction 12 v2 (version 2) | ecosystem: Host-associated > Birds > Digestive system > Esophagus > Crop | place... | reverse complement strand
AGATATTTGTAAGTATATATTAGGTCCCCTCGCAGCCTTCTCTTCTTCAGGCTGAACAAGCCCAGCTCCCTCAGCCTCTCCTCGTAGGGGAGATGTTCCAGTCCCCTCACCCCTTCACTCTCGTTTCTCTACCTCCTCCCCTCTGAGCGGCGCAGGGGGACAGGGAATGGGGGTTATGGTCAGTTCATCACAGGTTGTCTCTGCCACTCCTCGTCCCTCAGGGAGAGAACTCCTCACACTCTGCCCCTGCTCCAGCGTGAAGTTTCCTCTCACAGGAGACAGTTCTTCACAAACTTCTTCAGCGTGAGTCCTTCCCATGGGCTGCAGCTCTTCACAAACTGCCCCAGCATGGGTCCTTCCCACAGGGTGCAGTCCTTCAGGAACAGACTGCTCCAGTGTGGATCCCCCACAGGGTCACAAGCCCTGCCAGCAAACCTGCTCCGACGTGGGCTCCTCTCTCCATGGGTCCGCAGGACCTGGCAGGAACCTGCTTCAGCACGGGCTGCGCACGGGATCACAGCTTCCTTCAGGCATCCACCTGCTCTGACATGAGGTCCCTTCCATGGGCTGCAAGTAGATCTCTGCTCCACCATGGACCTCCTTGGACTGCAAGTGAACAACCTGCCTCACCATGGTCTTCGTCACAAGTTGCAAGGGAAGGCTCTCGGCTCTGACATTTCGGGCACCTCCTCCCCCCCCTCCTTCTTCACTGACCTTGGTGTCTGCAGAGTTGTTTCTCTCACATTGTCTCACTCCTCTCTCTAACAGTCATCTCACCCAGAGTTTTTTTCTTCCCTTTCTTAACTATGTTATCACAGAGGTGCTACCACTGTCGCTGATGGGCTTGGTCTTGGGCAGTGGCAGGTCCGTCTTAGAACCAGCTAGCACTGGCTCTATCAGACATGGGGGAAGTTTCTCGAGCTTGTCACAGAAGCCACCCCTGTAGCCCCCCTGCTACCAAAACCTTGCCACGCAAACCCATAGCAAACACTGACACCGTGATATAGCAGGAAATGCTGCAACTGTTGGACCGATGGAGGTAGCAGTTATTTTGATGCCTGCAGATTTCCACAGAGAATGAAATGCCACCACATTAATTTCATAGATTTTTGCTTTCCACCCTGTTGAAGCCAAGTGAAAAGGAAGCTTGCCAGCTGCTGGTATGCAGGGGAGCTTGCAGTCTGGACTGCTGCAAAGTTTATCCTCCTACCCCATGACTGTGAAACAGATGAGCCCATGCAGTGGTGACTCCATCCTCGCTGGCAGCTGCGGGAGCATGGAGGATGAGACGTACACCATTCCCTCTGCCCCTGCAGCTGGCAAGAAACGCAGATGACTGTGTTTGTAACATCTTGAACCAGATGAGTTTAACTACAGCTTCCATGACAGGAAGACCCCTTCACTGTGGTAGTAGACAGTACTATACCTTCCAGAATACAGCTCCACATACTGGCTTTTCTCCCCACTTCACTCACCAGGAGCCTTCACCTTGCAAAGCCCAGCTACGCACTTTGTGGCTGCAGTGACAGAATGAATGCCACCCTTTGTCCCCGGATGTCAGCCATCCTAAGCACCTGACTGCATTGCCTAGACATGAAGATAGATCTGTTGGCTACTCTAAGTTTCTCTCCGAAATTCTTAGTGTCCAGTGCTAACATAGCTTGTCCCTATGCAGAAATGCTGCCTGAAGACTTTACTGAGAGATGTATACCCAACATGGAGAATACTGCAATCAAAACTGGTAAGATGAAACAAGTAGAAATTCCTGAGAGTAATAGACTTCAATTACTGACAACAGATTAGAGGATAAAATACAGCAGCAGTAATGAAAGGAGAGGAATGCAAAGAAGGAGATAACAGCTAGTTAAAGCTGAGAAAATGGCAAAAGGCGTTGTGCTGCGTAGTATCTGTGGCAAGAGATTCCAGTGGTATCTAGGGGTTTTAGGAAAAGGTGGCACATATTAAATAATGTGCAATATGTTGGTGAAATGGACAAGCCCCATAGCATTTAGATGTCTACCAGGCTTGCCTAAATCTTTTGAAGAATTTCTCAGTACCTTTCTCCTTACTCTGACCAGTTACTCTTTGTTGATGCTCTCCACTACAAGAGCACATGCGGGAAGCCTAGGGGTGCACACTAGATGATTTCTAGATGAAGACTTTGCTCATCTTTTCTCATTCTTGCTGAAAAGGTCAGGAAAAATGACCATGTGAGAAGACTGGTAACACAGTAAAGTTTCCTGGTATTGTAGAAAAAGCTGTATAAAGTATATCTCAAGACTGAAAGTTGCTGGATCAGTGCAGTCCTACACGAAAAGGCAGCTAGAATTACAGGTTGTGGAACCTGGGACTTCTCTTTGCCAGGCCACACTGGGACAGACAGAGGGTTTTCTGCTGCTGCCTCAGCAGAAATGACTCGATTCAGGGGCTATACGTACTTAGTTAAATGACCACAGGCCTAGAAATAACAGTTAAATAACAAATAGCAAATGAAGTTTGCAGGTGGTAGCAAGTAGTGTTTGGAGAGGAACAGGTGTGTAGAAGCAAAATAATTGGACAAAGACCTTCCAGATGATGCAGCTTTTGCATGTTGTCACCTGAGAGAGCACCTATCTATGGTGTTTGGCCTCGTTCAGCAAAGACCGGGTGCCGTGCTGCCTAAAGCTGGGCGAAGCAAAAGGAGCCATTGCTAGAAGCTTCTTCAACTGTCATGTTCAGAGTCTTGATAAAATCGGTGCAAGCCTGGCAATCAGGAGCCTCGCAGAGACTGTCAGGTAAGAGTGCTCCCACTAATTAAAGCAGTCATTTTCAGCAGAACTTGCTGCCATCAGCATTTTGCATGCAACCTCCCTCTTCCCCTCGCTGCTATATGGCATGGACACACAGCCTGCCTTTGGTAAGGCAGTGCTCTTCCTCTTCACCTTCATTTTCCTTGGGTGAGCTGTTTGTAGAAGGTGAGGACAACCTGCTGCTCCTGTCTACCTTTTCAGGGAAAAGGAGAAAGTGGTTTGTGGTGCTGCCTGATGGCTGCTTCCCCTGAAGGGGAGGCACCCAGAGCACCGCTCAGAAAGGCAGCTCACACTAAAGGTAGCGTTTTAATGCAAATACAAAATGTTAAACCCATGTCGACCCTCTTTTGACCTGCAAGTTGACTGTTTGGGGGACTGATGTCATCCACACACTGAAAGACGCAAATCAGCATTTTGCAACTCAGACCCATGCCATTCTTGACTGATAAGTGATTTGGGAACATCACTTGGCAGCAATGAACAGCAGAGTGCAGTTCAGGCGTTAGCCCATGGCAAGGTTCTTGCTTCATCAGAGACAGGCTTGTGTCCTCAGGGAAACATGACTGAGGGAATAAACACAGGCATGTAAATTGATGCATGCTCTTATTTATAAGACATTTTTTCTGCATTCTTTTTTTCTTTAAGTGGATATTTTTAAAAAATTGGCAATCACCTAGCATCACAGTAAATGAGGTTGCATGCCCACTGACTGCAGAAATATGTTCCTAGCCCAGTGAGAAAAGGCAGCCGAGCCATGAAATAATGGAGCACACAAAGAGCTAAGCAAAAGGGACAGAATGGTAGTTGCAGAGATTTTAGCTGCATGATGACAATGTGAGGTATGTGAACTGGAGCAAATAGAGTTGGAGGATATGTTTGTGGGGCTATTATTTTTAATGCAATGCAAAATATCCAATAACAAGGAAGGAAGTTACACTTGAGTGCAATAGAAGATGATTCAGACAGTAACAAAGGTCAGATGAGGAGAATCTGGGAAAAGTTATTAAGACAGATGCTTATGTGATGTCTTTTATGAAATTCTTGGTTGGCTCCAAACAAAAAAATTGAAGGAGCACCTCCTTTTGGAGTATGTAGTTTGAAAGGTCGTTTAGACCAGTCTGCATGTGGAGCTGACTGTTAGATGGAAAAAAAAGTTACTTGCTGTGACATATAAGCTCTTAATGAGTATAGAACAAGTTCAGCTTAATGACTATATCTAATCAAGGTAGCAAGTCTAGATCTAGAGTTTATCCTAGCCAACTAAGGTGTCTAAACCACAATTTGTCCAGACAAATTAGGATAAGATTGATTAATAGCAGTCAGACTTGAATGAGTGTCCACAGGCACTGATCAGACCTCCAAAGGCAAAAGCCCCTGGCACACCCTAGAGTTATTGTCTATTGGGAAGTCAGAAATAGTGTCCAAAAACGAGCATGTGGAGCTTTGACAAGTGTTTTCTTGTCAGCAGTGAGAGAAAAATAGTCCATAGAAGCATGAGGTGTGAAGATAAAATGAAATGAAGGAAATGCAGTGTACATTTAGACTCTATTGTAACTCTGCTCCAAGGCCTGATGTCAGTTAATTTCATACTAATCTTTCACCTGACAGTACCATCAAATCATATGGGATGAAATACATGCCACTTCTAAAATGTTTCTTGTTGCTGGCTTACCTTTTCAAGCCTTAGCTTTGATATTTTATGCAGTGTTTGATTTAGGAGTCAGAACCAAGTACTTGAAGATTTCTTTGTCCTTCAATTTTTTGTATATAATAGGATATTTGGCTCCTTTGTCAAACTATGCCTACTTTATCTTATTCCAGCCATCAGATGAAGGTTGTCTGACTCTACCAGATGTTTCAGAAAATGGATGGCTCTGGCTTCTGGAGGGTACAAGGGGCAGCCATAACATTAGAATTTGTGCTTGAATGACAATGGCCAGCGTTTGATATTCACCTATTGCATGGACATGCCTATAGAAAAATGGAGCATTTTTTTCTCTAGAGAGGGAAATTGGAGACCCGGGAATTTTCAAGTAGTAAATGTTTTAGAGGACCCAAGATCCTAGGGCCCACTTTTCACAATAGTAAATTACACCCACACTTTTGCATCTATAGATTGAAATATTAGTTGTAAATCCAAGTGTTCTTTTCTCTCATCTCATGAATCACATTGTATGTTACCAGCCATACAAGTCCCCCAAATGCCTCTGCAGCTGGGGTGTATGGGCAAATCTGGGGTGCAAAGGAAAAGAAAATGGGGCCATCTTCTTTGTGATCTCTCTGTAGGTACTGCCATTTAAAGGAACATATAACAGATGCCAGGTCAGGATGCTTTGGTTCCAGCTCTCCAAATCTAAATATCAACTACTATCACTACAGTAATTCTGTGCTGAATAAAGGCTGCTTGGCAAACTTCAGGAAGTCACTCCACCTTTCTGACCTCCAGCTTTGCCATCTCTGAAGAAATCATGTTTTTACAGAATGTTTTTACATATTGTAAATTAGGCAGGATATGGAAAAATCCATATTAGAATAGATGAGATCTTTGATGTGAGGACTTGCTGGTACTGTACTAAACTTGCCAAACATTTCTGTTTCTAAGGGCAGGATCCACATGGAGTAGCCACTGTAAAGTTCCATTGTAATTAGTGGGCAAGAAGCAGATTAGTTTAGGATGTTAGTCACATCATCCTATTAGAGACATCTACAATGGATCAGAGTAATTCCACCTTTAAAATGCTGATGATGGCTATGCAGGCAATTTAGGGTGACTAGCTCAGACACAGACATCACAGGTTGTGAGAGCAGGGTTACTGTCAAACTGACACTCTCAGGAAAAGACACAACATCTTTGTGGACTTCACATCAAACAATCCTTCCAGTTTTTCCCAGCATTCAAGAGCAGAGGTATCTGACAAGCTGGAAATTAACCATCAAAAATAAAATAAGGTTTAGCCTCAGGATTAGAACAATGTATAAATTCAGCGCCAGAGAATAAAAGAAGCACCTGGTGAGAGATATCTTTTGAGTCACAGGTGGAGTGAGGAGAAAATGGTGGACGAGGATGGCAATGAGAGAGAAATGGTTTGAATGAAGAAATTAAATGTGGCCTTGACCACCTCCTTCCCATGGAAGTCAACAGTGGGACTTCCAATTCAGTAAACAAGCAACCTCGAGAGGCTGTTAGAATGGGATCCAGTGAAATACCAAGGAACAGAATCACAGGTTGAAATATGTGAAAATAAATGGTGCCTAGTTTACAAAAAGGGGCCCCAGTTTGAGAGGGAACTGATGCCCTTTTGGAGATTGTGGAGCCTCAGCACTGGAGCAAACTGGGGGCAGGAGGATGGAGCAGAAGAAGGAAAGATCAACAAACTCAGTGAACAGGCAAACTGCAAATGTTCGGCAGTGAGGGCAGAATTCATGAGGATCAAAACAGGGTTGATGTTCTGGGCTTTGCAAAGTCAGCTTCAAGGCTCAGTGACTTCAGTAGGCAAGAGGAATAGGATTGTTCCCAGATCTGAAGTTGTATCTCCAAACTCTCTTTAAAACTCAGGACAAAAAGCTGTAATTTGTCAAACATCAAGGAGATCACCCCAAATGAAGACTGAATTCACATGATACGGGATTCTCAGCTCCTTCAGCAGCACCCGATCTCCTGACCCAGGGCTAAACAGAATAAATAAGCCTTTGCAATAGCCACATCATGTACAGCAAATTAAAAGTCTCACAGTTTCTCCAGAAAGATTGCATTCCCATTCAGCATGCTTGTCACGGAGGCAGGAAGGCAGCCCTGCACGCCAAGGAGCAATCTAGTTCTATTAAATAAATGCATTTATAATTTTTTATTATCCTGGCTGTGCCAGGTGCCCCTATTCATGACTTCATACAGTGTCCTAAGTCTCTCACCTCAGTATCTCTTGTTTATCAATTTTTCTTTCACATCCTGTACATTATTAAAGATTTTCATTATCCATAAATCTCACATCTGTCCCTACAAGCACCAAAGAATTGTTTGACTTATTAGATGAAAACGGCATACCAGATAACACCCTAGAATATAGTCTTGTATAATTTGTTGAAGGCATTCAGGTCAGTACTGAAGAGCAGCTCAAAACATGCTGAAGCACATTTTTAAGGCTTTCCTGAACCAGGGTCAATCTCCAAGTCATTATTTTAAATCATAAATAACTAACGCCAGCACAAATCAAATGTTCCTCGGGAGGAAGAGTCCCATAAAGCAGAAAATGTGTTAGAAGTTGACTTATTTCTAAACTGTTTTCTCTTCAGATCTACCTGTGCTTTTTAATACATACAATCACACTATTGGTTTTGGAAGTTATATACATTTTATTTTAAAAGCTTTCATCACACCTTTGACCTATAAAAAACAATACAGTTGTGTTCAGGGAGACGTTTTCTAGTTCTGAGTTTCAGGCTTTGCTTGCATAAGGTTGTTTTCTTGATTTGTTCCCCTGGTCTGTATGGATGGTTTCATTCATCTTGTTCTGTAAGACGTAAGATGTGTGACGTGTGTCCCTGCTGAATTGACTACCCTTTCTCCAACCAGTCACATTACTCTTGTTTACTGTCACTGCATGACAGTGATGAGAGCTCCCAATATCTCAGAAATTTTTCTTCTGTGGTTTGCAGGCATGAAGAGACGGTGGGAACAGCAGAGACATCAATGTTATGGCCAAAGGACTGCTTTCTACCTTTCTGAGTCTCTGCTTCCAGCAATGACTCACCGAGAACCCCCATGCCTGTTCCTGTTACACCCAAACAGGTCACAAGGTTGTCAACAGGCAGCATAATATTCTGGTTTATGTTGGGTAAATAGGATGTGGAATATGGACAATGAAATTTAGGACAAACAAACAAGAAAAAGATTGGCAAAAACAAACAAAAAAACCAGCCAAAGAACCGAAAGAACAGACAACTTCTGTGCAAAAAAAATCTAACTACAGCTATTCAGTCAGAAATGTTGGTAGAAAAGCAAGCTTATGCTCCATCTGGGTCTCAGAACAAGCTCGAAGGAGTTGTTTCTATTTCTTAAGACCTGTGAATACTGCCTAAGGGCAAAGAGAGGTGCCAAGCTATGAGTCAGGCAGGATAAGCAGGACATGATGGACCTTTTTTGTGGCTTTCAACAAGTCTTCCATCACCTCTACGAACAGTACCAATAATAAAAATGGGCCTGCCATGAGCAGCAAGCATGGCGACACTGCTCGGACTGCTGTGTTTGAACTCCACAACACAAAGTGAATCTGAAGATTTTAAAGGTTTGGGGGGAGGGGCAGTTTACTTCCGCGTCAGTGCTCTTTCTTCAATTTCTCTGTCATGTTTGCAATCTGTCAAGACCCATGTCTTAGACAGCCTTTAACTCCATTCTTGGGTCCCACTGGCCTACCAGAGAGTCGAAGCACAAAGTGCTAAAAGGTGTTCTGCTCCATAATTCTTGTTTTAGGTGGTAAAAGATATCAGCAGATGGGGATTTGGGGTTTGTTTGGCTGCTAGGCTGTTTGCTAAGAGGACCCTGTAGGTTGGTTCTCTTAATGTGAATTAATTGGAAGGATATGAACGACTACCATGCTTTGAAATCAAAGCAATCAGATCCTCTTGTGGCTTACTGATAAAAGACTGCTGAAGGAGGACAGCAAAAAGGTCAAGACAGAGAAAAGGGCAATCGTTGTTTAGGTATCAAGAAAGTGTGTGGAGGCAGCGCTTGGGTTACTATGGCTTGGAGAAAATGAAGCAGCAAGGGGGCTAATCAGCCAAGCTCATTAATGGAGGAAAACAGAGGAACAGAAAGTGTGCCTGCTGCTAGGAAAGACTTCAGAAGGAAGAATCTAGAGAGCCTGGAAAATGTCATGGTGCTACTGCTGCCATTAGCTCCCTCCCTGACTGCTTGCAGCTGTGGGGAATCCATCCAGTGGAGGATCCCTAGGCTGTGAGCATCTGCTAAAGCCCCAGTCTTGGTTTACTGAGACCATGGCCAATGCAGTCCCATTAGAGGAAGCTGTGCAGGGTGTGCATCGTGGTGCAAAAGGCTGGGATGCTCCTCTGTGCAGCAACAGGGCAATCTGGTCCAGGCGCAGATCGACTGAGGACACTGGGGCTGAATTCAGCAGGAGCTTACCGAGCTGCTGCATGATGAGTTAGAGATGCAAGGGCTGCCAGCAATGCTGGGTGGTGATATCCCCTACCTGGTTATGTCAAAAGCAGCCATGGAAGCAGAACCATATGACTTGAAGACTAATAAGAAGAGGCAAGGATTATTCTGCAAAGGTTTCATTCTGACCTGAATGATCACTCTGGGAGGTAGTAAGAGGACTGCCAAAGCTCAGTGTGGGCTGCTGCTCAATAAATAATGTCTCATCAGGATACAGCTGGAGTGAATGAAAAAACTCCAACAAAAGAGCAGAAGATGGCCACAAAAATGACTTCGAATTAGGTCTGGATCTAACTAGAAACACAAGCAAGGCCAGAACCGTAAGAAAATTAGAGTCCACTGTCATGACTAAATCTAAAAATGATAAAGTACAAAATATTGGGTGTATTTTGCTAAGATCATGAGCAATTAACAGCATCAGTGCATGTTTTAGTACATAGTGATGCACTTGACTGGGGATAGACCCCTGGATATGCCAGGAGGGCTGTCTGTGGACAGCTGTAAAGACCAGCTGGAATAAATCCTAAGCATGGAGAACTGGTGTGAAAAGGTATTGCTTCTTCAGGAAGGACTTGCAGGGGAAATGGAGGGAGAAATTGTTGAGCTGAACAATGAAACCCAGGGCAGAAAAGCAGGCTTGTTGAAGAGTCCAGAATGAAAAGTGAAGGAAAGTAACAGTTGCAGTGGAGTGCAAGTTGGTTGCAGTCTGGCAGAGCAATTTCCCTCTTCTCTCTGTCTTATGTGCCACTCAACATCCTCCTCCACCAACACAACATCTCCTAGCCATTCTCTTTGCTCTCTGCCTGTGCTAGGGAGTGTGATACCAAGGGTATGGATGAACGTAGGTCTGGAACAAAAAGCCGTGGCATGTCAATGTGTGCAAATCACTATGGGTCAAGAGAGGGGAAAAGTATCTGAGGAATAGATAGTTATGAGAAAAGAAAAAAACCCAACCTTGAAAGGATGAGCATGAGAGAAAACAGCACACAGAAGACTGTGAGGAGGGAAAGATAATGAGAGAGCCCGAGGGAGGGGAAATAGCTTGGAGAGGATTGAGTGGAAATGGGAAAATACAGAAGGCAGAAAGCCAAGAAGGGATGCAATAGAGAGAAAGAACAATACCACTGTCTGGAAAATAGGTTTGAAAGAAAAGAGGAGCAGGGGGAACATGAACCCCAGATATAAAAGCTATTAAATAGTACGAAAGGTGAGGAATTAAATGAACACAGGCAGCTTTTCAGGTATTTCTTAGCTTCTGTTAAATACTCTGAAGTCCCCCAGAAGAGACCGTATAAAACTCGGTGCACACTCTACACATGTGTGAGTAGGGTGTTTTTACCCTACTTCTCATTTTCAGTTTTACCATCTGTGGTATCATACTCCTTATGTCATGCTCACTTGGTAACAGGTAACAAAATTAGATACCTAGTTAGAAGATTTTGCGTTTCCTATTTTGCTAACACAACTTTCTCTTTATAAGTCATTTTTTCACTTGGTAAAAGAAGTATGGATGACTAATGCTGTAGAAATCAATGATGAGGTGAGGCACAATGAATCCCATCCACCTTACAAGGTTCAAGAAAAGAAGCCTTATGGTGTAGGAAATCAAGAAATCAATAGACTGGCATGGCAGAGCAGTGGGGCCTTTCCTTTTGCACTGTGCAAAAGTGCAGAGAAGGCACTGTCAGCATCACAGTATGTGGAATCTGAGAGAGTGTGTAGCCACAGAAATTATGTGGGCTCACTTCAGAGCTGGTGCCACAAGGTGAAAAGCGTTTTCTAGCGAGCAGAGAAAAATCTCTGTGGCATATACAAAGTTGATGGGCAAAGCATGTGGATCCCAAAAGCCCTGAAGGAGTTTGTAACAGTTAAATTTTAACAATGCAAGCAAAATAATGGAATAACAGAGGAAAAAAAATGAGAAAACAAGGGCTCCTCTGCTGAACTTTACCTGAGAGGAAAAATTCCCAAGAGTTGGCCTGCAGAGGGAACCTTTTGTGTGGGTTAAGTTTGGAAAGGGAAGGGAAGCCAGCAGGGATTTGGTGGGAGGAAGGCATGTTTTCCACATGTGTTCCAGATGACAGCTCAGTAGAGATGACTTGATGAACAAGTCTGCTCAGACCTGGGGAAGAGCTTCAGTTACCAGCTCAGGAGAGGATTCTCAGCTGCTAAGGATTGGAGACATTTATATTGGTGGAGTACTTCAGACCCTACTTCTCTTAGGAACACAACAGACAAGTTCTACTCCTTTTCACTGAGGTCTTTCCTTCATTTAATACCTCCTATAAATGTCTCATCAAGCAGCTTATCCTTACATGGCACAAGTGACACTTTTTGAGGTGTTTGGCAGTGTCTGCTAGATTAGAAAATGTATCATCATTTGAACTATGATAAGAAGAGATAAGAAAATAGGTAAGATTTTGTTTACATTGCTTTTAAAAAACATAAAATATTTTTTATTAAATTGATGAGAAAACAACAGAAGAGGATGATCAGCCTGACTGGAAATTCTGTGCAATATTTTATAAACCAAAACACACCATTAATCCATGTAATAAACTACAGGAACAGATGAGAAGCCATATGAAGAATCAATGTAGATAGTGTATTTAATAAGGGCTTGGAAATAAAATAATGATTCTTCAGTGAAAAAGAAGGTGTGTGGGGTGTAGATAAATGTGTCATGAAGAACAATAGAAAAGCAAAAGGAGAAGACGCTGTACTGGACTTCGCGTGAATAGTCCTAAACTTTTTATTCCTTAATTTATATTGCTGGGTAATTGGTGGTTGGTTCAAAAATAGCTTTCCTAATTCTTTACCTCCTTTCAATACCCTCCCCTGAGCTGAATGAATCAGAATATGAGTGGATGTGCTACAAGGCCTTTTGTTCCCTTATGGGTGCATGCAGAGAAGCAGAGGCTTCAGACCCACTGAGCAGGGTCTTCCCTGAAGGAACTCCTCTGGTGGATGTCCTTGCCCTATGGAGTCCCATGGCACAGGGCAGTCAGTTGAAGGATGAAGATGAAAAATAGCATCCTTCTATTGCTGCTGCAGCTACTACTGACAGATTGCAGATGTTCTTATCAAGACAGTAGCCACCAATCTGGTGGGAGTGATCTGCATTAGGACCCAGCACAGCCATTTCTAATTTTCTTTATTATTTCCTGAGAAGATAACTATGATTGGAAGCATGTGGGCAGAGGGTCTGTTTCTCCAGGCTTCCTTCTCCTATAGTCCTCAAAAGAACATGAGAATAAAAACATGAGGAATGATGGATGTGTTGTCTGGGTGTGACTTATGGTGATACTGCTGACACAGGGCACATATTTTTCCCCTCTGTGGCCCCTGCAGTAACATCTGCTCTAGAGCTTGAACGCTGCTGAAGTCTTGTCAAAGTTTATTATGACCCTCAGAAGATCTACTATAAGTTTTTTGTGATATTTTAGGTGACCATGTAGGCCTTCAAGCCAAGTGTAGCTTACTCCATCACTCCCTGAAGCTGCAGGCCATGTACACCTCTTTTGTTCCCAACGTAGTGTTGGAGATCACTCTTCTCCAGCACAAGCTCCCATTGGCAGTCTTTTGAGCCCAAATCCGACTTGGTTACTAACAAAATCACAATACTGGAACAATATTTCAGCTCTAGAAGACAGCAAAGATATTGTAGTTCAGCTGACTAGTTTTCTCTACAAAATAATAGTGCTAACACTTGGGATAGGCTTTTAATTAAAGATTTAATTAAAAAAACCTAGACGTTCAGGAGCTCTTAGTGTACTTGGAAATCCAGATCTTTAAGAATTTACCTTATATTAAGGGAAATATTTAGGTTTAAATATGTGGAAAAATATTGCATTTTTAGTATGTGTCAAATGTCAATATTTCCGTGAATTCTTTAGTCATGAGAAACATACAGAGTTAGAATCATAGAATCATAGAATCATAGAAAGTTTTGGGTTGGAAGGGACCCCTAGAGGTCATCTAGTCCAACCCCCCCGCAGCGAGCAGGGACAGCACTAACTAGGTCACGTTGCTCAGAGCCCTGTCCAACCTGGTCT
>Ga0065711_1046227_pt1 | contig 13017 bp, 9 predicted proteins | sample Hoacrofraction12_FD_59098 | JGI IMG/M metagenome (GOLD analysis project Ga0065711, IMG submission 59098) | Hoatzin crop microbial communities from Cojedes, Venezuela - Epithelial fraction 12 v2 (version 2) | ecosystem: Host-associated > Birds > Digestive system > Esophagus > Crop | place... | reverse complement strand
ACCCCCCCCCGTACATCACATTATGCACCCTATATTACAACAGTACTCTTAAGAATAATGATACTAGATTTATTATTTTTAGATTTTTAGTAAGTAAAGATATCATGCCATTATCTTTTGTACTGTATTCTAAAAATGTGTACTTAGCATTGTCACAAAACACACCGATGCATGGAATAACATTTACATCAGATTGTTTCAATTTTTCTGGTGCAAACATTTATTTCTTCTGCAAGCTACATTTTTCCTTCTACTGATAGAAGTGATATTAAATTAGACAGGATGCAAGAATATGACATCCAAAGCAATAAAGTTAGCTTAAATGCTTCATTCATTTTTTCTCTGCTCACTTCCCCACTCGTCTACAGCTTTACTTAGATTTTGTTACACTGTAAGAAATTAGAGGAACCATGCCTGATCTCAAAGGCAAAAAATAGTAAAAAGACAAATTAAATTTGTTAGGAACTTCCAAAAGATACTTTAATAAGCCTGGAAAAGAACCTTTCTGAGATTTCATATATAGCTGAAGTGCTAAATAGTGAAAAAGAAAACAGAATTAAGTGATCCTGCACATGCTTTTCACACACGCCCATAAGTAGGGTAACTTTACAAAGCATGTCTTTTTTTCTTTTTTTAAAGTTACATATTCAAACAGTCCAGACTTGCAATCTGGAAAAACTTATACAATATCCCAAAGCTGCCATTAGCATGCCATCTCTGCAAAGTAAATATAGAGCCGAATCTGAGATAATCACAACTTCCCTTAAATTATGGGAGCTGTATACTTTTTCAGTCTCCCATGATCACGTGTTTAACAGTTACACAAAGGTGAATATTTAACAGATAAATACAAAGAGGAGGAGTATTTAGCCAAAGACTCAGAAGAAGGCATAAAACAAAAGCTCAGTACTGATGGTAAGTGTCTCACCTGATGTTTCCCACAGAGGAATGGTGTCAGAGACTCCATTTATGAAATCAACAGAAGAGTGCTGATGAGGTTTCCGGCTGCTGATGCAAAAGAATTGTGCATTGATACATATCTATCTTCATTCTCTACTACTTAAAGGTGCTTTGGCTCCGATGTTGTCATCCAGGTGGAGAATAAAATACATAGGACTTCTGAAGTAATATTTGCAGCTTAACATCTGTATACTGTAATACGTGTATACTGTAATATATCTAAAAGTGGTGTGGGAATGCTTTCTTCCTTTCAAACTCAGCTTGCTGCACAGTACAACCATAGTATATGATTACTGTTTTACATAAAAACAAATTTACATAATTTTAATACACACTGCAAATGTCTCATTAAGGAGCAGCAATGATTCAAGAACTTTGAGCACATAACAGAACAATTATTTTAAAAGTCATTATTATCTCTGAAATGTTACCTGTCTGATACTGTTCTCTCCACAGCTAACTGGGTACATATAATTACGGACTTCATATAAATCTCAGTCTCCTTACTCAGAGTGAGCTATTGCATGGATTTAATTGTCTTTGCATTAGATTACTAAAAATTTAAAATATCAATTTGCACAATATTTTAAAAGTTTAATTCTGTCATCTTTATTTATTCATGTTAAACAGCACTTAACATCTCTGTACTTTGTGAACTAAAATGCTGCTCATCAGTAGCATGGCTGGCAGGATAGTACACCCAGCATTTAATTTTTTCAAAATAAGAACTTCAAACTTTCGTGATGTGCCTTGAATGTGTTTAGAAAATCATTTCGTGGGTGTCTTCAGAAAATTGGCTTGTTTAATGTAAACACTACATTTCGTCCTTAAATGTGACTTCCTGAGTGCAGAAATTTCAGAGTTTGCTGGCTTTGGTAAGAGTCAAATTATTTAAGATCTCTTTAGTTAACTGTATTGGTGGGTAGGTTAGGACAGGTATTGTTCTGTCATCTTGTTCTGAAGTCTTCTAGATATAGATCTTAACACTGATCAGACTTAGGTAGAATATATGGACACAATGAAGAGAGATCTGTGTTTGTGAACTGGACTGGACTAGCTGTATTGATATTAGGAGGTCTGATAACCAATTGTCAGATATCTGGGCCGACATAAGAAGGCACAGCAGTACTTCCAGCTCTTCCTTCTCTCCTTATGACCACTTCTATCACTGCAAAGCAGCATTGACTTCTTAGAAAGGAAAGGGATTTCTCAATACTCAGTTCACCTTAGCCCAAAGTCAAGTAGTAGCAGGTTGCTAGACAACTCTACATCCCCATTCATCTCTGCCTTGGAAGACATTCACCTTATAATTTTGATAATGGTGATCAGAAGACCATTTTTGTCTGAAATTCACAGCAAAACCTGAGGTCTTCCGCAACAGTCTCAGACTAGGATATATGTCAGAAGACTGCCTTTCAGAGGTTCACCAAATTTCCCTCTCTCCTGCACCGTCAGAGGTACTTCCTTTATACTCTGAAATATTTCTAGCAGCCAGCCTTGTTCTTCCCACCACATGCAGTATACTCTGCCAATATCACACTAAAATCCCAACATTCTGAATGACCAGTTGAGCTAGTCACAAAGACATAAAAATAACATCACTTAAGTTTCCATAAACAGTAACTGCCACAATTCATTGTATTAAATGAATTCATAATGCCTAACTAACTTTGTTGTTTTTTCCTGGACTTGGATTGTGATCTGTGAACTGCCAAATAAGCCGAAAAATGGGAAGCAAAAACTAATCAAGCCTTCAAAATTAATTCAGTGCATTTTGAATGTTGTTTGTATCATTTTAGCTAAATTGTAATTTTCTTGCAATTTGTGGTCAGTCTCAGTAAAAAAAAAAAAATGGTCATGTGGGTCATTGTTTGAATACAGTTTTTAAATCAGTTCCTCAGTATCAGTGAGCTACGTGATATCTGGAACTACTCTTATGAGATAAGCTTCACTTTTATGATACTCTTAGGTGGGTGAAAAATCTACTTAGATTTTTATAGTCTTTATGAAATCTGGTTGACTAATCAACATCTGCACATTACAGATTTATTTTGTTCCACTTTTTGTGTTTATATTATGTTTTTTGAATGACTACTGAGAGAATAAAACAGTAATTAAGAACTGGACAATTCTACAAAAATGCCTCTTAAAAAGTTATTTAATTGATTTAACCGCTCTGAACAACTGATCAAATACTAGATTGTTGCACACAGTGAAAACATAGCTTGTTCACTCTTGAAAAGTGTACATTCAGCTAAATATAGAGCTTAGTCTTTAGACCATCTCCATTATAGGTGTCTGTGCATGATGGTGAGAATTACAGGGCAATAGTGATAAGTGACCAGTGCCCTTAGCTTCTTTTGAATTTGGTGTGAAGACGGGAAACTAAATCCCCTTCCAGAGTCAGGGAAAGTTGTGTACTAACAGGTGCTGTCACAAAAGGAACAAAGATAACCACAGTTTTCCATTTGCAACTCGGTTTGTTTTTCCCATCTGTATTTGGTTGGGTAACACTGCTTTTATCTGTGCTGCAGTTTTCTCTAGGCACAAGGGGAAGAGAAAACAAAGTGGGAAAAACATAAAACCCCTAGAAGGTTTTGGGGTATTTAGAACAATAAGAGTGAGGCTTTTTTACAGTGTTTACTCCTTATTAAATATTTTAACAATCACTATACTTTGAAGGAGCTCTGTAACGTAAAGCTACTTCAAGTACAGTAAATGCTATGAAATTAAACATCATAAAAAGCTAAAGGGCAAACTATTTTATCTGCAAAAATCCAGAGTGGTTTGACGAAGGGCACAGAATCTAGGAGGCAGGGCAGGACTTGCCTGGCAGAGCTAATCCATAGTGAGGCCTGTTGCTCAAACCTTGTAACTGCCCCTGCTAGTCATATGACCCTTGTGCTAGCTGTTAGATACGCAGTTATTAATGACTAAAGCTAGCAGGAGACTTGTAAGACCCAGGCAGAGGGGTAAGCAAAGTTTTCTTCTGTTTGCTAACTCAGTCGATGATTTGCACTGATCTTAACCTAATGCCTTCCTTTCCCACCTACCATGGCTCAATATTCGGCAAGTCAAGCACGACCATGTCAGACTGTCAGTGTGCTTTCCACCACAAAACTGCAGCACCTCCTAACAGATACTGCTGTAAGTGGAGGCAGGATTTGTCCCTCAAGAGATACTTCTGAGTAAATAATAATATCACTGTTTTTATCTGTGAGTATAAACACTGTTCTTTGTCTCTTAATGACTGTTTCTGTTTTACTGCTACTTCCCACCAGGAAGCTGACTGCTAACGTAATTAGCAGATTATTGCACGGGGGAGGCCGAAATCTTTAACAGCTGTTTTAAGGCATTCTGTACCAAATCTTCTGTGCTGCAGAACATTTAGTTTTTGAATGGCATGCTCTCCAATGACACACAGATTATGGGACCATGGTGTGCAGGCATCCAGGAAGGACTTAACTTGCTCATTTACTTGAAGAAATATGAAGAACCCACTTTTAAAGCATTTAGTGGATTAGTACAAGTCTGGGCATACTTAATTGTGAAGTCTAGAAACTGAATGTGTAGCACTGAAGTGGCTGGCAGATTTCTTTCACAATCATAGAATCATTAAGGTTGGAAAAGACCCCTAAGATCATCAAGTGCAATCATCAACCCATCACCACCATGCCTACTAAAGTGAAGTTAATGAAAGTATTTGGAAGCTTCAGACGTTTCTGATGATCCAAGTGGTCTATTTCTTTGTTACAGGATAAAAGGGAGACAATATGAATCAATGTGACGATTTCTCATAGAAGAGTCATTCTGAGAGTGCATAGTGCAGCACAGAAGTTTACCGTTATAAAACAAATAATCATAATAATTGGCTGTGATATAATAATAATCATAAAATTAAGAGATAAACCATTTGGGAAAGAACTGCTTTGGTTCCCCATGGAGTATTATACTGTCTGCCAGATGTAAAGTAGCATGTATCAAGTTCCAGATGGAAAAATAAGAGCTTTAGAGTAGTAAGTGTATAATTAAGTAATGATTGAAGTACCAAGCACATTTACAAACTGTGCGTCATGTTGTCCCGGAGGAGGAAGACTACTTGATCTGTGGGAGTTTTTAAGGTGAGATACTTAAACCTTTTCTGCAGTAGAAAACTTTTTCTGGAGCATACCACCAAAGTCTTCCTCAGACAGATACATTTATAACAGCCCTGAAGTGTTCGTCTTCTCTTTTCACATCCTTCCCCCAATTTCAGTGTGACCTAGTTTAAGTGAAATATAAAAACAATGCATTTTTGCTTCCACTGTTGTTGCAAGAATGATGCTAAACCAGAAATAAGCACGAGGCTGACAGAACTGCCTTCTACAAAGCATTACTTCCTCTTCCTTCCACACAAGTAAATTGATTTCCTTTTATCCATAATAGGGACCCAATCCTAAGATAAATTTAGAAGGAAGGTGAGTACAGATTAACAGTTTACTTACATGGGACTGTACTCCTAAACCTGCCACAAAAGTGTAAACTCAGACCTCTCTGTGGCTGACGCAGTGGTTTTGTTACCTTGGTGACAACCATTTAGATATTTTTTAATAAGGCAAACTAACAGTTAAGAATAAGGTATAGTTCAAGGATAGTTACTAACAGTTAAGAATACGGTTATAATTCAAGGATAGCTACTAATTCCTGAAAAAGTATTTCAATAGCAGCTAGTGTTCCAGATAGGGAACATCTCGTGGTTACAGACTTGCTCAACCAAAGACATACATCTGCTGTGAGACTGTGAAACAAGGAGTTGGCAAGAAAAACAAGGATTCTGGTGTCCTCAGACAATGCATGATCATGAAAGGACAAAATGGGTAGGGGTCTTCCTTCCCAAACAACCACCAGAGACCTCCTGGGACCCCTGCACAGGCGTAGGTGACTTTGCTGGCTCAGTACAATCCCTGTGCAAGCACAGATGACCCTATTTGTGCAAACATAATGAATATGCATTAGATAGGTGGAACAACTGGAGCTTTTTGCAACTTTTGTGTATAAATATCCGATGATGAGTCCCAGTAGGTGTGCTTCATTTGTGGAAATCTCCCACCTTGCACCCTGTGCAGAATAAAAACAATGTCTCCTCTCTAAACATACCTTGTTAGTTTCGGGAGTTATTTTCAATTTCAGATAACAGTTTTAAAAATGTTAATACTTTTCTTTAATGCTTTTTTAATTTACATGGTTTTGCACAGTAAGAAAGGGCTTGTCCTGTACGTGCAGCAATTTTTTTCAGGGTTTAGGGCAACTCAAACTTTCCAGCTACTAGTGTGCACAGTCTCCCTGCAGATGTCAAAACATTTACTCTCTTAGTGAATTAGACCATTCAGATCTTGAGCAGTTTCAATCAACATCAAGCTTTTAAAACAGAATTTAGGCTTCTAAATCACTTTATTTATTTTGAAAGTTTACTTACAAGGACAAATCACGATAAATTTGACAATATTTGCTTAAGTTCTTTTCTTTTGTAGCCTCTGTTAAAAGGAAAGAACTCATAAAATTAACACATTTTCTAAGATGAGGAGGCCAAACTAACTAAAGTATTCTTTGAAGAAAAGAAGATGAATATTTTGAAGAAACAATAATAGAATTTTCTTTTGAGGAAATTATAGTAGAATTTTTGTGCAAGTTGAATCTAGACTCAGGTATTTTAAATCACTTGATTCAGAAATGTGTGGGCTTTTTATCCCATTTTAGTTTAACAGTCTCAGGTGATTTCTAAAAGGAAAGGCAAAGGGAGGGCCTTTACTCACTAATTCACGCTGTGAGAAACGACTGTTAAAGTGCCTTCTGAGATTTACAGTAGGGAGTGGTTCCTTGAAAGTCACTAGTCAACATGACAGCCAGCAGTATACAATTGTCCAACTGATGTGTGGAGGTGTTCTGTATTATCTGAATCTCTTTCCTTTCCAGATAGGTGGTAATGTTCTTTTACGCAGTAGGCATATCAGAAGGGAAAGCTGACTTTAATTTAATCCTTTAAGTATCCAATGTAAGAACAGTTCTTGCACAAAGGTAAAATTAAGCTCTGTAGTTTCATCATGCAAGTATATACTGCAGCAAAATGACTCAAATTTTCATCTCAGTACAAAAGCGGGATTGGAAATGTACTTCCAGTAGCAGTTAATGTGTCTATATTGGCATTGGAACTGGTATGTTTTAATACCAGTTATGTGTATACATATATACAGAAAATAAAAAAAATACAGAATTGGAAAATGTCTATTTTTGTTCCATGACTGTGAAATTGTAAACACTTTTTGGAACAGCATATAGAAAAGTTATGAAATCTGATGCTTTGAGGGTGGGAGTTGGAAAATACATTGGGTTTCTATGTTCATTTTTTGTTCTTTCCATTCTATTTGTTGTATGTGATTTTGAAGTGGTATAATAACAGTGATTTTATCCGTATACAACGCTAAACTTCAACAGGCAGTAGAATGAAATAGTAGTATAAAATAGATATTTATGATTGTCGAATGCCTTGTTCATATGACAGACTGTATTAATGCAGCAATTCAACGCTGAAATGTGTACTTCATGGTCTCTTAATTAATATTGCTAGGAATATTCAGCATTGATAAAATTTACCTTGGTGTGCAAAGTCCAAAGAAAGCCCAGCATACTGCTTAATCTTACCTAAACCCTAAGGAACTTAAAGTGTTTATGGAGTCAATAAAATGAATCTCGCTCTGCATATTTTAAAAACATCCATATGTTTCTGCCTCTTTTTCCTTCTCTAAAATGTTGTGGGAAAATACTTATTCCAATAAATCATCTTTAACAGCAAGTATTTCTTTTTGCTTTTTTAAGGATTCTGGGACAAAACACACTTACTGCCCGTGTAGAAGGGCTACACTGCATATTTCAGGAAGAAGGGCACCACCCATAAGCAGGTCTGTGCTTTACAAATGGATGTCTCTGCAACACAGTCCACCATCTATGCATGATCTGCATGTGTAACTGCAGGAAATACAGGAGACCAGAAAGACAGGAAGTAGCAGCACAAATGGGAGAAGCAACATGTAAGCAACATAAAATGACTTCGACCCTCTCTAGGTACATCTTTATGTAAGTTAAACTTGCCCAGGCATATTGCCAGGCACTGGCATTAAATGGCACAAAACAGCCTACATACGAAACAGAAAACCATTTCAGCTTCCCAAATTGGCTGACTCCCTGCAACTTGTCTGCTCAGAGTGTTTCCTTGGACACTCAAACTGCCAAATCATTCCTGGGCACTGCAGTGTTCAAGACAGGTTCGGCTAGCTGGCTACAGCCGAAGCATGCAAAGGATAACTTGAACAGTTCACTAGTATAAGTAGTCATGCTTCAATAGTGGGAAATCTTCCTGGCTTGCTTGAATTTACTAAAACAAATGCAGCTTTTTTATCTTTATAAGCTTCTAAAGAATCGACTAGACACCTGTACATAAATGGTTTAAGAAATGCGAGGTAAATTGTGCTCTGCAAGATACTTAAGCACTGGATTTATATGACTGACCTTACTAAAAAAGTAGTGATATAGACAGAATGTAAATACTTCTTTAACTTAGAATTCTTTCTTTACTTCTCTAGTATCTTGTGGTTTGGCTATTTTGAAGTACATGGTAACTATATATGTACACAAGAAAACATTTTTTTGTGAATAACCTCTTCATTGTATCTTTCCAAAGTTTACATAGGAACCTAAAATAAATATCCTCCTTTCTCCCCTCCTCTGAAGCAAATTATTTACCAGCTGTAAGCATGTCGAGTCTTCACTAGGTAGGGTATTTTCTGCTGTTATTTATGTTGCTTTTCAACACAGCTGGTTAGACTAAGGACTGATGATCAGTAGGTTTATGAAATGTTTTATTACATCATTTACTGTTACAATCACAATTCAGTAAAACCTCACTGAATTACCAGGTGAATAACTTGTGTTGATCACTGAGTTCCCCTTTATTTCTGCTCCCTTCCCTAGCAGCCAAACTGAAAGACAAATTGCATTACGATGGTCAAGAAACATCTCAGAATATGCAGCAAATCAAAACAGTTTATTTGAGTTTCAGATACTTTCAATAATGAAAGTAAAATATGACATTCACAAAGGGATATTAGCGATATTTATAAAATTCTTGAAAAAGTCCATGACTCCATCTTCTCTTCACCCTCAGCAACTGGAATATTTACATGGCCAGAAGAAACCTGGTACAATCACCCACTTCACACACTCACACGCATGCTCTAGCTACTGGGCAGATCTTTTACAGTTTCCTGTGGAAGCTTTTCACATTGACCCAGGCAATATTTAAATATTGTATATAGTGACAGGAAAACAGGTGAGTTTTTACTCAGTTATGTCTCTGAGTAAATGAATATTTAACTATTCCACATAAAATGTGTACACTATAAGCATCAAGCTTCATCTCCACAGTTTTCAAACTGAACCCTTTGAAAATCTAGCCCTCAAAAACCAAATCTGATTTTAATATCCAATTTTCTTCAGGAAAAAACATTCAGCAAATTCAGGAACGTTAATAAATTATTCTAAGTCGTTTACTTACTGAACAAATGCATTTGCCAAAGATTCACCATATTCTTCTGCACACAGCAACTTCTTTTATGAAAAACAATGTACAATCCAATTTGGTGGTCTGTGGAATATGACAGCCCAGAACCCATCTGTTACTGAAGTCAATTGCAAGGTTGGTTAGGAACCTAAGCTATGCAAGCAGAATTATTTTTCTAGGAGAGAAATGCAAAAGCAGTGAGATGGATGTTTCTGCACTGGAGAAGTATAGGTAAGAAATGAAACATGAGCTAGACATCAAAAAAAAAAGAAAGGAAGCCTGAGCGAAGCTCCACCATAGGAGATGTCCTCAAGAAAAAATTAAGATTAGAAATCTGTCTCCAAACAGGTACAGATCTAAGAACAACATTTCAGAATCAGAGTCCTATTACATTCAGCTAAGCATTTCAGCATGTGTGCATTTTATAAATGAACAGGATAATTTAAACAAAATAGCTGATAAAACTCTCCTCCTAAAGAAACATAACCAGTAAGGTTTCAAAACTAGGTACTATGCTTGTATCAAAAATATGTCTTTCAGCAAAAAAAAGAGAAGAGGTCTATATCATTTCAATCATATTTACTATTAAATACTATCATATGACTTACTGGCAAACTATGCTATCAAACTGTGATTTGGTGACACAGAATGCTGGGTGGTTTGTAGCAGATGAGAGGAATACTTCCATCTCCTCTCCTCTTTGAAGAATCAACAAGCATCTGAAAACACAGAGATGGAACATATGCCTCCCAGCCAGCACAAAGTGAGCATCTTTCCAGAAAGGGCAGAATGGAAGGAGAAAAGAGAAAACTCAAGGATGAACTCAAGGAGGATCAAAAAGGGAATGGGACTAAGACAGAAGAAAAATAGTTCATCTGGTAACAGACCTGAAGTTCACAGACCACACAGACGGAAAATCCTTGATAGAAATCAGACTGCCAGAGTTGAAAGCAAGCAGAAGTAAGAAGTTGCAGTGAACTGGAAATACGCATAAAATTATTTCCACCATCTCAGCCAAGGGCAAATAACCTCCAAAAATTAACTATCTTGATCATTTACCATTATTTAGCCATACTACATGGCTACTTCAACTGTATTTTAGTGTTTAGGTATTCCATTCATAGTCAATGTCCATTTAACTGAAGGGAGTACAAGCAACATCTTTGGCAATATCTATATTGCACACTAATTAAAACAGACTACAAAAGATGCGCTTCACCAAAAACAAACTTGAACCACTTATGTAAAGGTGCAAAGAAAAGACAAAAAAGCAAACAATTAAAAAGAAGAGATACTTGTGTAATACTAATCTTTACTAACTAATAAGCAATTGATCTCAGGGTCCTCACAGGTCTGCAGCCTTTCTCATTAAATATTTCCTGAAAGTATGTCTAATATTCTAAATATTCCATTTGACAATATTTCTATGCAGAATATGTATGCTTTTTCTGTAATGGATAGTAGCAAAATATCAGCAACGTGGGATTGGACCAATATTTCAGTATTAAAAGTGATATCCTGCAGTACAGAAAAACAAGAATCTGAACAGGACCCTGTTGTAAGGTGGACAAACATCAACACTCAAGATTTTTTAAGAATGGACTTTATTCATTTAATGGAAAGCTAGAATCAAAACAGACTGCTATGGTAACTTGCAGAGCTGGAGAAGAGAGTGCTGCTATCACAGTCTCTTGTAAAGCACAATCCTGATTGCATTGTGGGGAAACAACTGCACAGCCTACCTGCCACAGTGCAGCTGTCCCCAGCCTCAGCACAGCACAATATCTGAATATCTAGAAAGCCATTTCCACTAGCCATTTTCAGTCCTGGATTCATATTTTATATTTCAGATGTGCCAAAGATCTTACTCTTGTAATGCTTGTATGAATATTTAAGAAATAATTAAAAGTAACTATTCATTTTCCACTAGTCCTTTGTTACAATTTTCCAACAACTATCATGCTTTACAGTACTGTTATGCTGCAATTCTGCTATCAATATTTTTTTAAGGATTATTTATTTTCATCTTGTTAAGTGCACATAGACTTGAAATAGACATTTCTATAGCTAAATGGATGCTATGGTTTGTGCAGTTGCTTATACACTCCTTCCTATTTGAGGCCAGATCATGCTTCTTCCATAGAAGGTAACTTTCATAAAGTTCAAGTCAAACAACTGGTATCAGGGAAGTACTTGACATAAGTTTAAACTAGAGCTGGCAAAAGCGTTCAGCCATAGCCATGTCCAAAAAGGTGTATAGAGAATATTTTGTGTATTTCAGCCATCAAAACCCTAGCTAAATAAAGTTCATAAAATAAGCAAGGTTGCAGGTTTTTGCTATTCCAGTAGAAAATAAAACATAGGTAGAAGATGCTAAGATCTACATTTTCTAAAATCTCAAAAAATACTGCGATCAGAAGTTACGAATACAGAATTTACAGTTTAATTTTTTGAACCATAAAACCACGCATTGATAAACATACTCTTGAACTCTCCCTTATGTAGTTACAATGCTGTCATTTCCAACCAACAGCATTCATTTTTTGTCACTACCTTGAGATGTATAGCATATTCTCCTAAACAAAGGTAATAATTAGTTACATACCTGCACGATCTCGTGATTACCAATCAACGAGAACCCATCTTTCTTTAGGAAAGTAGCTAAAATCTAAACAATGTAGACCAGCATTAAAATCAAAGTTTCTGACTGCGGAGTAAAAGACTTATTCTGACAATGTAAATATATTGAATTAAAATCAATCCAATATGCCATTATGTATCACCAGACAATTTGGCTTTTCTGTCATTTGACCGCAGTAAATTGTTACTACAAAGTGGATCTCACACATAATTTTGCAAGACCGGACCGTGTCATAGCCTACCGGCACACCAGGCTGCACGGTCAAACCGGGTGGCATGATGCTGTTTGGTATTCATGAACACTGCTCATTCAGCATTTTGAACTTAAAACACACATTCCTGGTTTGTTTGTTTGTTTGAATATACGGATTTGTGTTTTTTTTTCTTTTAAAGACATTATTTGACTTGAGACAAGCAAATACCTTTTTCTCTCGGTTTGTAATGAAAGATGCTGACAGTCCCTGAAACAATTCACACAGGAAGAAATCAATGGTAGGTACATCCCAGCCTAGGATCCCGGCGTGGAAAGGGACTGCCTGTCAAGCAGCATGCACACCGGACGATGAAAACACCCAGCGAACCCGGCAGCTGCCCTGTCGACCGGCGGCAAAAGCGTGTTCTGCTCGGGGTTTCCCCTCCGCGCACGGAGATACCGCACCCGTCCCGCTCCTCCTCCTGCCGCGGCCGCGGGGAAGAGGCAGGCGCTGCCCTTCCGCAGAGGCGGGGGTGCCTCGAAGGCTGCGGGGAGCCCCGCGCCTCGGTGAGGGGCGCCGGCCCCGACTCGCCCCCGGCTGCGGGGCGGGGCACCACGGCCCCTCGGCGGC
>Ga0065711_1046226_pt1 | contig 13017 bp, 3 predicted proteins | sample Hoacrofraction12_FD_59098 | JGI IMG/M metagenome (GOLD analysis project Ga0065711, IMG submission 59098) | Hoatzin crop microbial communities from Cojedes, Venezuela - Epithelial fraction 12 v2 (version 2) | ecosystem: Host-associated > Birds > Digestive system > Esophagus > Crop | place... | reverse complement strand
CACCTGGGGAGGAACAACCCCATGCACCAGTACAGGCTTGGGGCGGACCTGCTGGAGAGCAGCTCTGTGGAGAGGGACCTGGGTGTCCTGGTGGACGACAGGTTAACCATGAGCCAGCAGTGTGCCCTGGTTGCCAAGAAGGCCAGTGGTATCCTGGGGTGTATTAAGAGGAGTGTGGCCAGCAGGTCGAGGGAGGTTCTCCTTCCCCTCTACTCTGCCTTAGTGAGGGCCCCATCTGGAGTACTCTGTCCAGTTCTGGGCTCCCCACTTCAAGAAACATGAGGTGCTACTGGAGAGAGTCCAGCGGAGGGCTACAAAAATGATGAGGGGACTGGAGCATCTCTCCTATGAGGAAAAGCTGAGGGAGCTAGGCTTGTTTAGCCTGAAGAAGAGAAGACTGAGAGGGGACCTTAGAAATGCTTATAAATATCTGAAGGGTGGGTGTCAGGAGGATGGGGCCAAGCTCTTTTCAGTAGTGCCCAGTGACAGGACAAGGGGCATCGGGCACAAACTGAAGCATAGCAAGTTCCGTCTGAATATGAGGAAGAACTTCTTCCCTCTGAGGGTGACGGAGCACTGGCACAGGCTGCCCAGGGAAGTTGTGGAGTCTCCTTCTCTGGAGATATTCAAGACCCACCTGGACAAGGTCCTATGCAGCCTGCTGTAGGTGATCCTGCTTTGGCAGGGGGGTTGGACTAGATGACCCACAGAGGTCTCTTCCAACCCCTACCATTCTGTAATTCTGTTTTGAAAACCCTGGCTGGGATGCCATCTGGGTCAGTATTGTCCCTTTTCAGTAAATCTTATCAAACTGGTGCTGAAAAATTGAAGATGGTTCTGAGAAGAACCAAAAGGACAATTCTAAGACTGTGAAAATCATGGCTAATATTAAATCTCTAGCAGTGCAGTCTCATGAAAAACCCACTAAGTGTTGTCTTGAACACTGAGTGTAGCTCCTAAATAAGGAGCAGAAAGTAGAAAATAAATAGAAAGTTTTCCATCCCATAGACAAAGCTTTAACAAGGCTGGCTGGCTGGATGTTAAATCTAGACCAGTTCAGAATAGAAAAGTGTCACATTTTTAGCAGAGAAGCTAAGTACACATAGGAACAAGTAAACAAGATTTGTACTGTGTTTTCCACCAGTGAACAAAATCTTTAAAACCAGACAAGGTGTTTTTCCCAGAGAAAACCTGTGTTCAAAGAATAATTCAGGAAAGTCCTACACCTTGCACAGTGCCAGAGGACAGCCTCTTAGTCAGTAATGGACAAACTCATTTCTCTAATATTTAGTTCTGTAGCATTTGGGGTTGCCACTTTGAGATGTCAGAATAGAGTCTTCGCACTGACTTTGAAGATTGTTTTTATTCTAAAATGCAAAGGCAAGACACTCTTCTTCTGGTTATTTCAACCATGGAGCAACCACAGCAGATCTTGACTGAGACCATACACATACGTGTGGGAAAGCTGGGATTGTGCAGGTTGACTCCTGTACCAAAGAATGATAACGCCAGCAGGGTTCAGTCAGAGATATTGCTCTTACAAGTACTCTGTCATACCACTGTAGAACCAAGAGACAGGATTCACAGCTGTACTTCAATTTGTATCTAGTGTTGGTCTATCAGAAATTGAACAGGTCCTTGCTTTCCATTATGAAAATGGTGAATACTCTGGATCGGTAGAAAAGAATGTCTCGCATAGCCTAGGATTAAATAGAAGTAAAAATAAACTAGTTAGCTCCCTGTGTCCTCAGCAAAAGCTGTGGCATTGCAAATAGCAGTTCTGTCCAAAGTACACAGTTGCACCATCTTGCTGGGACAAGGTCATACCTTTATTGGTAGCTGAGTGACCATCTGTCCTTGCAGATGTTAGAGGATCATCTCCTTGGAGAGTTACAAAGCAATATCGGTCCATACTGGAGGAGCTGCATCTCTCACCAGCAGTTACTGGGATCCCTGCCTGTGCGACTTGTACTGAGGAAGATTATTAAAACATTAATTCATATCTCTTGTCTTCATCTTCCTGGCCTGATTCTCACAATGTTCATTACTAGGTAATATGTGGTTATATCATGTAAGTTTTATAACTCTCTGAGGAAACTTTGGGTCAAAAATGAGCTTGAGATTCCAGGGCACAAGAGAAACATAACTTTTATCTGAAGAAACAACGAAGTGTAGGGAGAATTATGGCCAGCAAAAGTCATCATAGCCAAGTATCTACTGAAAGCAATTTTACTTTAATTGCACCTGAAAGTGCCAATTCCTGAATATGTAGAAAGGCCACTAATTGCTTCACGGGGATTTGCAAGGAGCCACTGAACGGTGCCTTGGATACATGCACTGTATAGGATTACTAGGAAAGCCCAGCCATGCATATGAGGACATCCGGTTAACTTAAACCACATCATAATTCCTGTAATCAAATTTCTTGTATAAAGATCATGCAATTTCAAGAACAAGTGGGTGATTGGATCATTAACACCTTTCCATCATTCATGAAGGGTGCCAGGACTCCTTAATAAGCGTGACTGGTGCTGTTACAACACAGCAGGTTCCTTGCTCAGCAGTTGAGGTGCATGACGCAACATTCGTATTTGTGTAGCCGTGCTCTGAAAATGCCCCTTGGATAAGTGGACAGCCAAAGCAGGTGCAGCAACATGCGGGGCTTTAGTCAACTCCGCAATGCCATTTTCAGCACTGCCAAGAAATGAGACATAAACTTCTCCACAAACCATCCTCTGTACCCAGGGACTGCTGAAAATGGAGGCTTGATCCAGTTCTCAGGGTTGACAGTGGCTGACCAGAGGTTCAGAAACACTAAGACTGGGCTTGGAAACTTAAAGCACTAAGGATGGGGAAAGTATGGGCACACACATCTTTTAAAGAAACAGCATAAACACCTCTCGGAGGCAATGGACAGATCACAGGACTGCTTTTTATCCGTCTGTAAAAGGAGATGATAAATACGACAGGCCTTGAATGGAAGGTAGTCACCAGCCATATGGTGACATCTGGCTAGGGGGTGAGATTGTTCGACCAAGTAAGTGGCACTAAGGCAAAGTCAGACCTTGTTTCAAAGCTCATTCCTCACATCTGACAAGGGTTTGTGTTGCCAACTTAATTGTTTCCCCTCTGTACGCTAGTTTCTGTCTACTCTTTTCATGGCTTTGTACTCAATTACTGGATAGCAGAATATCTCTGGGTTTAAAATAACAGTATATATGCTGTAAACTCACATTTTAAAACAGATTTCAAGTTGATAACACTCCCTACACTTAGAGAAAAAGCTCTATATTTTAATCCCCTTCAGTTTTGAAACACTTTCAGTCCATTAGAGACACATAAAAACACGGCACAAAACAATAACAGGCTACAAATCAATACATTTGCACAGCCAGACCTAAATAAATATGATCCAATTGCTGACTCAAAAAACTGAGAACAGTCCAAAGATTCAAGAGTGAAATGCCAGTGGTGAAATAACATTAAACTGCGTGCAAGAAACCCTGATCCTCTTGTCTGGTGGCACGCTCCACAAGAGGTACTAGGAAGGTATTTATCAACAAGGAAAGCCAATCTTCTGATAAAGTAATGGAACAGTTAAAATTTACCCCGGTGTGAGTAGGCATGGTTCAGCATTACTGTGGACAGTATGCTGACAAAGTGGGTTGTTAAGTGGAATGAGACATGTTCAGTTCAAATATTCAACAGTGATTTCTTGTGAAGCAAGCATTAGGCCTAGCAGAAACTTTATAAATAATACACAATAAAATCACAGTCTTCAGCTTGGAAATTGGTATTAAGCATACAGACATAAACATACTCACTATAATCACACATGATTGGTATCGCTGCAAGGGAACCTCAGAAAGTCTATAGGAAGAGACAAATAGGAAAGAATGACAACCTCTATTCATCTTGCCTTGTACATCTTACATGTTTCTGCTCTGCAGCTGGTTTTGTAATAAGCAACAGAGGATGTCTCAAAAGATCATACTTCAAACATCTGGGAAAGAATACCGAGAAAAGAAGGGAGTGTTTTGTTCAATTCCAAATTATAAGCATTGGATTCAAGCCCCAAGTAGCAATTTAAAGTTCAAGTAATTTTATGCCGTGATATTCCTCTCTTGCTTAGAGTTATCACTTCCTAATCCTGACACAAATTAACATTTTATTGCATCAACCATTAGTAAGGGGCACAAGCATAGGAAGGGATGTACACGTGAGTAAAGGGCAAAAGGCAAAGCAGGGACAAGAGCAGTAGCTCCTCTGTACCTCTGGGCAAGCAGGTACAGTCTGCTCTTACATATGCAATTCAAACTCATGTTTGACCCTTCTTCTGTACAATAAAAGTACTCTGATAAAGAGCAGATGTGGCCATAATTCACACTAGTTAAAGTCTATCGCACATATCATAATAATTGGTGGATTTGGATAAAATAATTTGTGTATGGAACAGTGATTTTTTTTTTCTTCTCTCATTTGACCCTTTGCTTCTGTGAGAAAGGGAGGACTGAAAGGCCTGGGAATTTTTCTGTCACTTTTTGGGGTTCAGAGCCCAATGACAGTGATCTGAAGCATCAGCTCTGTCCCTAGTGCAGTTGCCCCTATTCAAGTCTTCTTGCTGTGGAAAATATAAAATGAAATAAAATAAACCAACAATAAAATTAAATTAAATTACATTTAAAAATAAAAAAAAACAAAACAAAACAAAACAGAACAAATGGGTTCCCCAGGGTGAAAATTTTGGACTGCTCTATGCATACTTATGCATGTACCTCTACATGTGATGGGTTCTGACCCCACTGTTTCCTTCATAAAATGTAAAGCTTTCCTCTGGGGTCGCCCCTCAAACGTGATCTTCATGATTCAGTTATTTTCAGCAAAATAAAGAAAAGCCCCCTAGCTTTTTAATCTAGAGGGCACTCAGTTACAGTAAGATCTCGTTCACGCTAAAGCACACCAACACCTTTTATGTGTTTCTTCAGCTGTCTTGAGAGGCAGGAAAATGATGTTAAATCCATTTTATGTATGAGGACATAAAGATTCAGACAGTCTAAATAGGGATTAAATTGAAGTTAGGAGCCAGCCTCTCCGAAGGTTATGGACAGTATTTGCTCTTCACACTGCCTAGTCCCAGAGATGACTTAATTCACTCAGCACCTTCATGCTGGACTCCAGAGCTCATTAAGCACCTTTGCAAGCTGGGAGGCTCCCTGGGTGGAGCAGAAAGGCGCCTGGCTCCCAGCTAAAGTGCTATTACACCTCAGGGATACATGGAAAACAGCTTCAACTCCGCCCAGGATCTCAATGGAAAACATTGCTGGAGCAGGGTGCTGTGCTGCTGCCTCCTACTGCTAATTTTTGTGTCTTAAAAACTTCTGCAAAAAGTGGGAAACCCAGAGGCTGTGCCCTGCTTGGCCCAGAGAAGTTCAAATTCATACTGTGGCCTTCAGAGGAGTCCAAACTACGGGGCTGCAGCCAAAGCCAGGCCCAGGCCTGCTGTGTTCCTGTGCTGAAGCTGGTTCAGAAAGCAACGCCAGTTGAGCTAGCTGTTCTTTCCTTGTAGCTGGTAACCCTCAATGAATTCCTTATCTGACAGTTTCAAAATTCACAGAAACCACATAGAATTTTCATTGAAATTGGGAAGAACGTGTGTATGTGTTGGTCAGTGTTGTAAGTGTTGTACGAGCTGCAGCAAGATTCTGACCACTGCCTTTCTGCCTTCTCTTGGGAGAAAGAATTTGGATACATTCAAAGACGACTGACACCTTTGTTCTTAATTTGTTTTATTTCCTTTTGCATGACTATACATAAGAGATGGATCATCTGCAGTGAACTGTGTGTCTGAAAGATTCGCTGAGTGGCTACATCCTACAGAATATGCAGCTAAAGCATATTCTATAATGATAGTCCAGACAAAGAGCACAACTATCACTGGTGCATACTGTAACCCCTTTAGGAAAATTATCTAGAAGTGTATATATAACTCACGTTACATGACAGCATTTTGAAAAAGACAAGATAAAAGGTTAACTCATGAAAATCCATTACTAGCAGCCCTTTTTTGACTTCTTGGAGCAGTCTGCAGACATTCTGGACTCTCACCCAGTGATTGTTAGTGAATTGGTACTACCCTTTCTTCTAAGCTGTATACACCACAGACTCTCCTTGGCTAGTCGTATCTCTAAACATAGTAGAAGAAATCTGGCCCTATCTATCTTAATAACAATTTTAAAATCTTCATAAGCTCACGTCTTTTGTCAAGACCATGGCTGATGCCATCACAGCTTTAGGAAGTCCCACTCTGTTTATCAGCACAGTTCAGATCAGTGTATACCAGCAATACGTCAATTATCTTGGAAGGAACTGTACTGGATGTTCTATAACTAACATGTATGGTACCCCACAATAGTCACAGTGCATGCAAATACTGCATTTTCTCGTACAAATATTCTCTTAATGATCCCAGATGCTTGAGATGCACTAAGATATTGGGTCTATGTCTATGATCTTTCTTTGTGGAGAAATTTTCCTAGTTCTAGTGAACCATTGTGAGCACACTGGGACAATCCCCACTGTGAACAATGAAGGGCACTGTCTTTACTAGTAAACTTCATCTTGATTGACAAAGCAGAGGTGTAGCAGCATGCCCAAACCACCCACACCATTCTGCAGAGAACAGGGCATTACAGTTCTGGGAAGTTCTCAGTAGTGTGGGATGCTGCCCTTTTATCCACAGGATCTCGAATTCACCTTCCCTCTCCTCTGAAACACAGAAGGTTATTAAAACAATTTCCCTTCTGTTCATTTAATGAAACCACTCATCAGGAATAGTTAATTAATAATCCATCCTTGAACTCTCAATTTGGGAAAAGAAAAGAATTCCAAGTAGTTTAGCTCTCTCAGGAAATGAGGCAAGATGAAAGGAGTACAGGCACGATAAGGAAATGCATTGATAAAGGACCTGTGGGACAAATGAAGTCATCAGCCCAAAGAGAGGAGAAGAATCAGTGAGCAAACTCCAGGGTGAAGATGATTTTGGCTCAGGTTTGAGACATCTTAAATGCTTTTAATCTTCAGACGTTAGGCATTCAAAGCTAGCTGAAAGCCAGATCTCCTAGGCACCTCTTATTATTCTCAATTCTGAGAATCCAGCCTTGTTCTGCTCTCTTCAGCCTGTACTTTCTCCTGGGCTTTGATTCTGTCATTTTAAGGCTGCATGTTCCATCTAGGAGAATGCGGCTGCATGTTGGGCACACCCTTTGTCAGAAAGCTCACCAATTTTTTCCACACAAGAAAAGCATGGATATAATAATTTTCAGATAGATTCTGGAAGTGACTTTATTCACAACAGTCAAATTAAGCCTAGAAGCCTAGGATTAATGATATGGTAACTGACAAAAAATTCTTTCTGCCCTTGACAATGGAAGTAAGCAGACAAATAGGCATAAAACACTATAGAATTTATAAGAGATGAAATGCTTTCTTGAACTTTGTAACTAAGAAAGAGAAAAATAATGCAAAGAGAAGCAGAAACAGAAGGTTGCTAATGGGCTTATCTCTACAATTTCTGTTGGGAAGATTGAATTTAGCAACATTCTTCTTGTAAAATTACTTCCTTCCCCTGCCAGTAATTTTCATAGCATGTGTCCCCAGGTATGGCTTTTTTCTGATTAAAAAAGTACTTGCTGACATTGGCCAATCTGTTGATCAATAGGTGTATCCTTAGTAGCTCTCAGTCCTTACCCTTTTGTCCTGCACGGAAGCTGAGGTTCCATCATTCAGCTGTTCATTCTGATTCAAAGCAGCCCCAAATCTCAACCAATTTGCCTACGGATACAGAACAAACGGATCTAAAAAGATGTGACCTTCATCTATCAAAACAGCTACCATATGGAGACCATAAATGTTTTGATCCTACCTAGCGTAAGCTTCTGCACAAGCATGCAAATTGAAGTCAATTTTGGTAGCTCAGGAGTAATGAGTTTCAAGAATGTTTTAGTAAGATCACTGTTAAAATTACAGGTTACAAGCCTCAAAGTGAGCCACAATCTTCATTCACCCTCTAAAAAAAGAATAAAAAGGAAAATAAAAATTAATAAAAAGTCATCCTATATAATTATTCTTTTCTATTTGACTCCTCTGTTTATGATTTCTCAAAGTCTGTGGTCAATGCCCCCAACTCTTTGTCACAGTTGTGTCACATGTGTCCAGATGTCCTATGGTTTCCTAGCAGTGCCTCCAACTCCTAGATACACGAGATGAACATTTGAATTGGCACAGATATTCTCCCAAGGAATGCTATACTATGAATAGCCTCAGGAATTTGTTATGCACCCGACTTCTTAGGAAAGCCCATACACTCACTCACATGCAGCTAACAAGATGACATCAGGCTGCATGCGGTGAGACCTGGGTCATCGCACTGCGTCCTGGTTCAGCAGCAAGCCCAGCCTCAGAAGTCCCTGCTCCCCAGCTGCTCGTTCTGCACATCCCCTCCTGACCCATGCGTCTGATACGCCTCACTTGTGCCATCATGATTGTTTGTGGAGCTGAGCCGTAACCTGGATTCCTGAAATGAACAGCCTGAAAATAACTGTTAATTATAAACTGTTGTATCAACACAGCTGAGGGGTGGTGAACTGCAAGCAGGTGGGTGGGAGCTGGCCAGGGGGAAAACGCATTGTCGGACAGCTTTGCTGCTGAAACCTGCATCTCCCCGACCGCTCCTCTCAGTTACAGCAGAAGTGTTCATGAAGTAGCATTGATGGGATATGAAGACATTAATATCCACACAGATATTAAGAAGCTGGTTCATGGGGACATTTAAACCTTTTATTGCAGTTACTGCTGTGAATTTAAATAGCATACCCCTTTCTGGTACACTTTCTTATAGCACCTTTGAGGACGACAGGGAACTCAATGCCAGATTACCCTGCGATCTCTGTAGCCCAGTGCCTTGTTGTAAACACTGGCCAGCCAGACATTTCCAAAGAAGGTCCCTACAGCTCAAAGGTGCAGTTGAAAATGAACCTGCTGTCTGGGAGGTTTCTTACTGGCTTCAGTGGTCAGAAGGTGTCTTAAGATTATCACAAACACTCTGCTCTTTACAGAAGGGCTCATACGTAGTTTACTGTTTTAAAAGCATGGATTGTAACTGATACAAAGAATACAAATAATCAAAAAATCAGCAACACTGAGGCCAGATAAACAGTGCTGTGTCTTCTCATGTCAGATTTTGAAGCTCAGTACAGTCTTACACAGTTGCGTTCCTGTCATTATGCTTTGAGAGGCACAGCTGTGGATGTGTTTCCATCCACACCTAACACCAAGGCTTAAGGAGCTCACAGTCCAAATAGACTCGAGAAAGGAGAAGAAATGTGCTTATCCTTATTTTACAGATAGAGATCTAAGACAGAGAGAAATGAGGGACCTACCTCAGGTCATACAAAGAGTCAATAGCAGGAATTGAACAAAGATTGCCTGAATCATGCCCAGTGCACTAATATCTTGACCTTTATACCAAGGCAGTTACACTTCCATGGGAAAGAGTTATATAGATGGCTGAGGGAAAGACATGTACAGACAATTAATTATGTTTTACCTGCCCTTTCTTTCCATGTCCCTAGTTACCTCCTGGCCCCACAGCCTGAATCATGAATTCTTGAATAATTTTCTTCATTCAGGGAATCTATACATAGAAGATAAATAGAAGCTGGAGGAAAAATGCCGAGATGATAGAGTAGGTGGAGGAGTTTTTCTATGCTACTAATGTATGTCAATATACTCCTCATCTGAGCTCTGTGCAGCTCCTCTGAAGAAAGAAAGAAAGGAAAAGCCTGAATACTTGTTTTTTTCCTCTAGGTAACAACTGCAGACAGCAGGTGCCAAAGAGAGAGTATCCTAGCTTTTGAAAGAATGACTAATAAAGAAAGAGTTTTGTTAAAAATAACAGAGGAAGATAAACCCTCTGCATTATTTCTTGCCCTGAGAACTTCCAGACACTCCCCAGTAGGTGCAAAAGACCTCAGGAGACATTGGCAGTGGTAACTATAATGGTTGAGGGGCCCAGTGAGGAATTTTTAAGGCACCGATGGGATTTAGGAGCATAAATCCCACTGACAGGTATTACATTCCTTAGGTTTGCCTGAAATGCCACACTGCAATTAACACCTGGAACAGCAGATTTTGTGCATTATCCTTCATAACTGCAGGTGATGTTGGATTAGATTTAATATTTTATTACACTAGGAGATTTTTTTTTACCAATACTGAGAACAAAGTTCTGCTCTCTCAGCTCTTCAGACTCACGGCCTCGTGTTTCTAAGGGGTGGCTGTGACTGGAACTGCACATTCACCAGAAACTCCCACTTCCAGCTGTCCTCCTCATAGCCTCTCTCCAGTGTCCCCTCAAAAGATGCTGAACTGAATAACAACATATTTAGCCCTCAGTGCTAGGTAGGCTGAATTGTGTTGGTTGCTGCTCTTTGATTTACAACTTTGGGTAAAGAAATTCAGCACTAGTTTTAGCCTGCGCAGTCTCTTTGTACTCTCACTTCTGTGGGTGGAAACCAGGAGACATACAAAGGCAATTGCAAGTGCCACTGAATGCTTGTTAAGAAGTTTGCATCTGGCACAAAGCCACCCCTGCATGTGCAAATTGTACTATCTGCTTCTTATATAAAGCACATTTGGGAAAAGAGAAACTGATTGTAACAGAAGAGTGGCTGCTTAGTCAGTGTCTTGCTCTTCACATGGGAAGCCACAGCTCTTTCGTGTCAGCAATCATCTGTACACTGGAAAAAGCTTTGAACATCTACAATTCAGTCACTGATCCTGCTAATCCCACTAAGCCCATGCCCTGACGTGCTCCATTAGCCTGTGGAAGGCAGATTTGGACTTTCACAACTGTGGCACTGTATGATTCAGAAAGGTGGCTCATACATCTCCCCAAACCCAGCCAAAAGGGGATCAGCGAGGTCGCAGCCAAAGGAGTTACACAGTGGTTGTGCCAACACATGAAACGAGCTCCCTGAAGGCCTGCGGAGGCTGATCTTGTTTGCATCCATGCACCAAAAGATGCACAAAAACTATCTCCAGCCTTCACCTTAGTCCGCCAGTTTCAGCAACTGCTTTTACATGGAGATACATAGCCAACGTGGACCAGGTGCAGTGGCTACAGTAGTGGAGTGAGAAAAATATTTTTGTTTCTCTTTAGACCCACAATTGGCACTGCTAAGCACAAGTATGTGTTACTTAAACCCAGAAATGCTGTGAGCTTTCAATTAAAGATGGCAACGTCTGTGTGGGAACAGTAAGTGAAAGAATCATTTAATCCTAAGGAAACTTATAGGTAGCTAAAAGTAGTGGAAAGGCGCTGCGTGTGGATGCACGTGTGTATGAGAAATGGCACACTCTTCATACCGATAAACTTTAAAATATGATTTACTCTGTGTAGGCAGCAGTCTGAGACATCAAAGCTTCAGACTCAGTGCAGTGTCAAAAAACCATGAAGCTTTAAGACTCGACCAAGCATCAGCACCAAGCTCAGGCAGAAGCTGTTACTCTTAAGACAGCTGACTGAACGGATTAAATAAAAAAAAAAACCCACAACTGTCTAAAAATGCTGGTAGAAAAATAAATGACTAAATGTATGTTTGCTTAAGTACGTCTTTATTTATCCCGCTGTACTCTACACATCAGTATCTAAACTCCCGCATTTTAAACGGAGGCTAAAGCCAGCTGTATATGTAAGATTCAATGAACTAATAATAACAAATGCATCCAGCAGAGGAGACAAAGGTTTGCTTTTTATCAGAGAAACGAAACAAAAAACCAAGGTAACAGTGTGTTCGGCATTTTGTCTCATGCTGCAGAGCGAGTTGGCCTAGAGTCATGCAGCAAGGTGCAACTCTTTCCTTCGTGTATGCACTTGTACAGAACCATTGAAGATCAGCCCAGGGTTATTGTACCAGATTTGTGACCAGGACTAGATCCAGCAGCTGGGCAGACAGGCAAGATGTTTTGCTGCAAGCGCTGTGCTAGATCCCAGTAACTCAAGGACTACGGACTGCTTAGACCCTTCTATCTGTGTAGTAGAGTCATGCCTATTGTGGTGCCAAAAGGTGGGACCTCCTTGTGCCAAGCTCTGTAGGTGGTTGGAAAAAGCTCACTCGATGAGGACCTTAAACAGGCAATACACATAAATGCAGGAAAAAAACCTCTGAAGTGTTATCATTTCACTTATATATATCAGTAATAAAACATGGCACAGCTCCTCAGGAAGTTATTTAAGGCCTTTCCCTTAATTTCAGTGGGAGTTATATACCGCAGTGTCTCACAGAAACCACGCCAGACACCCATGCAAGCCTTACATACAGTCTGTGAAAGAGATGAGAAATTACTACAAAGCCCTCTTGTAGGTATTACAGTTATGCATATTCTGCTCTTTAGAGCCACGTGGTTTCTTCCTTAGATTTTGCCACCAAGTGAACACTTGAGGAAAACATGACTGGAGAACCTCAGTTCAGTGTTTTAATCTTGTGACACCCTCTACTCCTAGTGTTCCTGTTGGGAATGAAGTCAGTTTTATTTGGATTCCACACGCTTGCATGAGAAGGTGACTGCACTGCTAATGGGGACACTGCATCACTTTCAACACTGTACACAGATTTACAAACAGCGTGCACCAGCTGGTGGGCTGCAGCTGAAATGATAGTTGGCATTAATGTTGCTTGCACAGCTTATCTACAGGTCTACTTTGAGAAGGTTTCATTCTTTGGACTAGAATTGGGCTCCTAGTATTGTGCACAGAAAAGGATTGCCTCCTTTCCATCAAGATCTTGCAGACTGATTTCATGTTAAGGGACACTAGTTACTCTTTCCCACAGTTTCTTTCCCCTCTCCATGTGCTCTCAGATAGCAAATTTGTACATTTCAGAGCTTCTCACCTCCAACCTGCCTAGGGCAAATTGGCAAAAAAAAAAAAAAAAAAAGGCAAAAACAACAACAACAATT
>Ga0065711_1046225_pt1 | contig 13017 bp, 8 predicted proteins | sample Hoacrofraction12_FD_59098 | JGI IMG/M metagenome (GOLD analysis project Ga0065711, IMG submission 59098) | Hoatzin crop microbial communities from Cojedes, Venezuela - Epithelial fraction 12 v2 (version 2) | ecosystem: Host-associated > Birds > Digestive system > Esophagus > Crop | place... | reverse complement strand
TTTTTTTTACCCAGCAAAGTGTACACCCATCCAAGCCATGAGCAGCCAGTTTCTCCAGGAGGGTGCTGTGGGAAGCAGTGTCCAAGGCTTTGCGGAAGTCTAGGTAGACAACATCCACAGCCTTTCCCTCATCCACTAAGTGGGTCACCTTGTCACAGAAGGGGCTCAGGTTATTCAATCAGGACCTGCCTTGCATATACCCGTGCTGACTGCGCCTGATCACCTAGTTGTCCTGTATCTGGCACGTGATGGCGCTCAAGATGATCTGCTCCATAACATTCCCTGGCACTGGTTATGTTCTGGTTATAACTTGTTATGGTTAACAATTTATAAAGAACGGATGCTAAATAGGCAGAAAAAATGATTTTTATTAGCAAAGTAATAATCCCCAATGAAATATAGCAAGCTACTTTCTTTTACTATGAGAAGTTTAGTAAATTTCCTTGCTTATTCACCTTTGTTCACACAGTGCATATAGATACTACTTTACAGAAGCTAAATCAAAATTGACAGAAGATCAAAACATTTCGAACTTTTATTTAGCAGCTTGGTAGAACATGAGGAAATCACCTTTTCTGAATAGCACTGTGACATGCATGCTCCATGGAACTACACGTACCCTGAGTTAAATGTAAAGCAGTACAGAATAAATACAACAGTCTTGCTATTCCTCTTTCTACTTTCCAAAAGCGATGCCTTCTCATCTAAATGATATCATTGCCCAAGTGTTTCAAGAAGTTTAATTAAATGTATCACTTCCAATAAATTCCTTGGGCAAACAGACTACCATAGGGGCACATAAAGAACGTGAACATTAATTGCATTTGAGATTAGCCTCATTGAATTGAATTCTCACACACTGATACCCTTTGTACTTCAGCCATAAATATCAGGCATTTATACATCCAGCTATTGGCAGGTTTACTGTAAAGTAATATTCCCACTAGACCGCAAGCCTACACAGGAAAAAGTTCCCACTAACAGAAGTATCTGCTTAGAAATGACCAATGAGACAGACAGAACCTCTCTTTTGATACCCTTTATAAATGAGGTATTTCTGTTCAATATCATTCCATTATCAACCTCTGCATTAGAGAATTGTAGATGAAAAAAACCCATAGTTATATAAACCATCAAAAATTTCTGGGAAAAAAAAGAAAAAACAAAACAAGGACACCTAATGAAAAATCCAATTTGCTGATAAATTAATTAAATTCCCTGCTGACCTAACCCTGACTGAACATGCCCCATGTGGGAGAGACTGAAAGACAAATTTGCTAATTAATGTTAATACAGAGATTGGAACAATTAGAAGAATAGTTTCATAGTAGAACATTCCTCTTTTACTCAATGAGTCCAAGCATGGTAACTAAATCTTTACATTTGCAAGACCTGTGGTGAATTAAACAATCCCATTACACACAGCACAAGTAATAATATCACAGTTCCCTTGTGGAGGGAAATATAAACCACGTGAGGAATAGCTGTTCTTTCTGGATTTACATTTAATCACGTCCCCATATCTTGAGCACCATATGAAAATCCTAGGGGATTAGTACTACTGTGGGACTTCGAATAGTCTAAAAGAATATTGTGCCTGAACATCTTTTCTAGGCATATTCTAACAAAGACTTTTAACTATTTGTAATTAATTGATTATTATAATTGTATTTCAGTGAATATAGCGGTAAAATAGAAAAGTGGATAAACTTATCCGTATGGTATTATGGACTAATGAGAGACAGGAAAACTCCAGGTGGCTCAAAGTGGCTGAATTCCCTTTACCAGTGCTTACTTTTGCCACTGATAAAGTCAATTTTTACAATGAGTGGATGAAGACTGCATACATGGTGGTGACTTGCCTGACTCCTTCCTAGTTTTAATAGCTCTGTTTTAAAAATTAATTCTGGATAAAGTAAGCTTCTCAACCTACACAAGGGGATCTCATAATATCAGTTGTAATTTTATTGAGTTTATTGGTTTCTACATGAAAGCAAAACTAGTGCAAAAAATGTTCGCCAGTTCCTGATGTTTTTACCATTTCTATAAATTACTTCTTTAAGATTGTTTATGATATATTTCCATTTTGCCACCATGCTATCACTTAATTACTGATCAATATGAATCTAAATATAGATCTACTTAAATGGTAGACTATAAGGAGCCATAATGGACTACTGGGTAACTAATGTCTGTTTTAACAAGTCCATAACCATGTATTTGCTGTAGGAGATACTTTACTATGGCTCCAAAGGAGCTATTACAAGCTATTGACTCTGAGCACATTCCTAGCAATCTAATTATGTATTAATGTTACTGCTGTTACTGTCACAACAGAGACAAAATTGAAGTGAGACAAAAAGTTAAAAAGTGAAGTAAATGCAAATTTATTTAGCATTGGAAATTATAAATGAAATATTTCTTTTCTGCTGTTTACGTGTTACTTGGTAAAAACATAAAATTGGTGAGCAGTTAAAAGGAAGAGGGATGACTGTTAGAGCTTTTTAAGACTCAGTGGATTCAGTTTCCAGTAAGCTAGACAGTTGTTTTGTTTCATTCTGCATTCCTGAACAGAGGCATCCCACATATTTCTCTTTTAATATTGAGCTGAGTGAAAGGAATTAGTTTGGTTTCTTTTTGCACCTGTACTGTTGCTCTGCAAATGATTTTCAGCCTAAATCCTTACTGAGAAAGGAGATTCATTCATTTTGATTTTTCTGGGTTCAATTTTCAGTTACGTAAGGAAAAGTGAAGCAAGGAAAGTTTCATTTATTTCTTAAATTTACAGTGAAGAATTTGCGCAGCTTCAGTCCTGACAGCATGGAAAAAGCAAAGAAATAGAAGGATATAATTATCTCTTGTAAAAGGGAAGAAAAACTAAAATGAGGGAACAGCTCTCTGCAGATGAATCAAGTATCTTTCCACCTCTTGAAAAGACAGCCAAGACCTTGAGCTACACTCCCAGATTTCCTGCATTCAGGGTTTTGACTATATTCATATTTACAGAAATAACAACTGTCTGGAGCTGATAGTGGAAAAGACAGTGGATGTATCTGACAGTGCAATCAAAGACAAGCCAGGGACAGTATCATTTTGGAAGACAGACAGTTTCTAAGCCTTTCTCTGCCACATTAAGATTCTGTAAGGACTCTTGCAACTATGTGCATGACGACCAGGCAATCCATACCTGGACTTCTTATTTTTCCAACAGATAGCAGACATAACCAATAAAGTGGGTCAAAAGCAGAATCCTTTCCTAAATTTCTGCTGAAAAGCTTCATCAGAAGCCTGGAATGCAGACCACAGAATATTTTTCCTTTAGATAAAAAGAACCCCAAAACTCTATGCTTCAGTAGTGTGTTCAGTCTCCAGCACCTTGAAATCAAGACCTTTTCCTGAAACATGCAACAGTCCTTATGCCCCAGGGGAGAGAATGGGAAACAGAATTTTGCAGCAAAGTTGCTCCTGGACATGATTTCCTATGGCCTATGACTAGAGACTTCATGCACTGAGAATGAATCACCCTGGCAGTTACAGAAAACTAAGCAATAGAGGCTTAGAAATGTCCACAGAATGCATATTTTCCCAAGCCATATGATTCTAAACATTAGCCAAAATCTTCAGTGGAATCCATCTCATCTAACTTGTGACATCTGTGGTGTAGATGTTTAGAGCTGAGCTAACCAATTACTCTAGGCAAGTTCTGTTGTCATTTGACAGAAAAAGACACTCTGAAAGCACAATTTATTTGACTTATTTTAGCCATATCTGCTAGAAAAAGGTGATCTACATTGTAGTACAAATATTGAAAATAAGCCTAAAATGCCCAGTTTAGATATGTAGTAATCCACATTTAGTTTGATTAATTCCCCTCCTTAAAGCAAAGTTTAATGAGTACAAAAGACCACAAGTTACATACCTGAAGGGACTACACAAAGGAACAGGTAAGATCAAGAGCTTCTCAAGTCTCCTTCAGCACTTCACCATTACTTGCACTAAAAGTTACAGCCCACAGATCACATTTAAAAAAATCATAAACCCAAACCACACCCAAGAACAGTATGTCTAAGAATCATCTTGAATAGCCTGCCTTTTCCTCAGATTTGAGTTTTAGTGAACCAACACTCCAGATGAAATTGCTTAAAGCACAAACTACATATATTAGATGAAGACTATCACCTGTTAGTCCTAATGATAATTAGATTTGAAGGGACATCTGGACGTCAGTAGGGCTAACCTTAAGGATAGATTCAACTTCAAAGGTAGCTCAAGTTCTTTCAGGCCAAGCCCAGTTGAGTTCTGAATATCTCCAAGATTGGAGAATCCACAGTCTCTCTGGGCTACCTGTTGCAGTGTTTGACCACCTCCTTGTGAATTTTTTTTCCTAAACACATAAAAAAATCCCTTGGTTCTGCAAATATTACAAAATGCAGTGAAAAAGCAATAACGTTGCTTCTAGCAACAATATTCTGCAGCCCTTCATTTAATAGGTAGCATTCAACGTGAGGGAGAAGCACAGGAAATATGTATGTACACTACCTAGAAGGAAACCCAGCAACCTGTTAATTAGTTCCTTGTCACACTTTAGTAAACTACTTAGTTTAATGTGATAATATATTTAGTTTTTGCAGTTCTACTGCTTAAAGAAAAAAGAGACAAAAAAGAAAAGATTTCTTCTTTAAAGAGATCTGAGGACAAGAGAGGCAACAGTCGTTTTTTGCTACAGTAATCTACTGAACAATGGGTGTTGCAGGTGCTCAGTTATGCCTAGCTGATAACCAGTAGCTAGATATAGCTAACAGCTCAGGTTGTAGACAGATATGCTCTCTGTTCCTCACATCCCCAGCTCAGTTTTAAACCTTACTGACTACTATAGCTATATTTGATTTTTATTTTGTAGAAGATGACTGCATTGCAAGTGAAAGAACAGGAAAGAATGAGGAATCCTGCCTTAGCTGCATATCTGGAACAACCTCAAAGAAATTACAGACATTGTAAGCACAAAATCACTGACTGAATTAATTAACTAATGAAATGTCATTTCTCAGTTCCCTCCTTCTGGATTGTAATACTGTGTGCCCTTGAACTGCTGCCTGTACTCACTCACAAGACTTTATGGTTGGAAAAAAATGAATGAGACACATGAACATGTACTTTTTAATATATATGTTATGGACAATTCCACATTATGCCAAATAGTCAGAATAGGGTTTCAAAAATGCTGCAAAAGCAACATTGATATATATAATTCAGGAGCAGGAAACATTTTTGCAGTATCATCAAAACTATAACCAAGCTAGTGGTTATAGATACAGTCATATCTTTATTCTATATAGTAGAATGGTTCATTGCAGCTCTTGCTTTCTGCTATACATTCTGAAGTGAAAATTAGGGCAGTTAGGCATGGGTTGTCTAGGGTAGGTAATATCACCAGCAAACAAATCAACCCAAAAGAATCTGGCCTTCATTAAGACAACTGAACCTTGTAACTGCCCCTTTCAGAAGAGTAAAATAAAGACACCAAGTAGGCATAGACGTCTGTCTGCATTATTTCCCCTCTCCTATTAGCTCATAAGAAGCAGTTTGAACAGTTACAGCTTTACTGTAGGCAGAGCAGAACAGTCCTAGGCTAGAGCCAGTGACCCCCATTACATAGGAATGTGCACGCTGTGAAGATTACTAAAGGTGCCCTGGTTGCACAGGACTACCAGTTCATATCATCTATTTTAGACACCAGTGTTAGGATATGATGCATCACACCCCTGAAGTGTATATTTCTGTTCCGTGAACATAAGGGCAGCACAGGGAAAGTAGCACTGCTGTCTGCACAGGAGATACCTACAGTAACAAGAGGTGGAGCCAATCTTGGCCAGGTAGTCAAGGAACCTGCTTGAGAACCAGTATTTTTGGGGCTGGAAATGGTGTATTTCCAGTGACAGTGTCATGAACAGAACCTGCAGGCAGCAGTTACCAGTGGCTGTCGAGGAGCTGGCAGCTCTGGGGTTGGAGAGTGACCCTGCCTTTCTTGCTGGGAGCGCATGGTGCAGTGCTGTGGAGTGTGGGAGTCAGGTCTGGAGTACAGGGAGGAAACGGAGATGGAAGCAGAGGGGAAAACAGAAACAAGGTTGGTTTTCTGGTCTGGAGAAGGTGAGCAAAAATGAATGAAGTTTGCGGATGTGGGGTCCTGGGTTGAGGTGCTGAGAAAGACAATGGCCGTGGAGCTGTCAGGTTGAAGATGGGCCTTGGGTGAACTGTCAAGATGGTGGGGAGGCAGCTAATTATGCAGTGTTTAAAGAACAGCGGGACCCCTCTAAACTTTCCTCTCATCTCTAATATTTAAGATTATATATTTTTTTCTGTCCTGTGAGGATAGAATGTGAGACTAGGCCTCCACTATGCTGTGAGCTGAAATAATCAGTCGATCCTGACATGACATCCCTGTAGTGGGGCTGAGAGGTGTATTCCAGAATAATCGTTCTGAAGTACAGGCAAATGCATTAAAAAAAAAAAAAAAAGAGAGATTAAAGTAAAACTGATTCAGAGGCTAATTTATAGAGAATGAGAGGATAGTTTAGTATCAAGTAAGAAAATACATCCCTTGTGTGTGTCCCATCCCCTGTCCCCCGTTCCCCCCACCCCATTTCTACTGCCTTCTATTGTAGTTTCTGTTCAACTTAGGCTGGTATTGAAAATTCACAGAAGATGAAATTAAATCACTTCCTTTACAAAATAAATTACAAAGAACGGCCTATTAAAAGCAGTGGCTTTAGAAATGGATATTAAATGGCAAAATTAATATCCAGGCTGAACTGAGAACAATTCAGTTTTCTGTTTGAAGCAGTAAGAATTCAGGAGCCCAAAGTAATTTGGAAAAAATAACAGCAGCTGAACTCAATAAGGGTTTAGGAAAACTTTTCAAGAAGTGGGTGGAAGTTCTTACAAGATCAAATATTAAGGCTGCAACTACAACTTTCTTTTTCAAATCCTTTCTCCTAATGCAAACTGAAGAGCTCTTTAAGACACTTGCCTTACTTCATATGCCTCCTTTCAAGCGCTGACATTTTTTACTGATCAAGTAAAACTCCACACTGGCAAGGATCATGTTGTAAAGTGTCATAAGTTAGTAAAGCAACTTGTCAGAACTGAATTTATAGTTGCATGGTGTTCTGTTCTTCCAGATCACCAGGATATCTGTAACATTATTGCCAGTGAGTGAAGAAGTGCTAAGAGCTAGACGTAAATGATACAGTTCCCAGAGCTCGTATCAAAGTCAGGACACCTTTTCTAGAGGAACTGCTAGGTTAAAAAATGGTCCTTTCCTGGTTATCATATTCAAACTGAAAAATAATTTTCTGATAAGTCAAAATGCCCCTTTCAGATTATCTCTTTGTCCAATTTTGTATGTTTTAACAGAAATGTTCCCAGCCAGAAGCAGCATTGTCTAAACACAAAGCCGCATCATGCTGCTTTCTGTGTTTTGTACACAGAATCCAAAGGTTTTTCTTTTAGTGTCAGCATGCATGAGAAAGAGGATTTTCACAGTTGCTTGGAGTTGTATTTCTTAAGAGATATAGCTTTGCTTGTTCATTAGTGCTTTAAAATAACTACATCTTTTGTACATTAGTACTGGTTTTCACTGTATTTTTTCACCTTATGCACTGAAATGCTGAGCAGTGCTTCATTTGCCAAAAACCAGATGCTTCTTTCTGCCACTCCTCTAGCCAAATGTTGGATTCGGATGGGGTTTTGCATCTGTTATACAAGCTATGGGAATCGCAGGAACTCATTAGCACTTAAGCCCTATGTCAGCAAACTTCCTTTGGGAAAGAGAGGAAAATGACTCCCCCACAAATAGTCCACAGCAGGAGATTTCATCCGTTTGGAGATATCAAGACAGGTATCTCTAGTTCTGAAGCTATTTCTACAGGCATTTCTAAAATACCTACTTTTTCTATAAATATGCTTATATTATCTGCTGCCAATGAATGAGTCTAAACACTGATTCCACTGGGACTAGAAACACTGGAACAAAAATAAGGAATTTATTTTTAGGTGACCTCTTAGGGACTGGATTTTTTTTAACATAAGAGATCTGTGTCCTGCAGATTTGTCTAAAATAAACGTTGGAGGCTGCTTTTCAAAGTTATACCATACGTACTGAGAAAGGTCTGCTTAGATTTTTTTTTTTGCTTTTTAATGGTACCTTCATAGGACAACATCTTGCTGTCAGAAGAATACACCCAACTCTTCTCCCCTCTGATAACAGTGGCTAGTTGTTAGAATGGGTACTGTCCAGGAATTTAATGCAACTGAATACTTCTTGCAACTTTATCACTGCTTTTCAAGACAGACATTTTTAAGTAGCATGGCAAAATGAGAAAAGGAATATATTTGTTTCCTTTAGCATTTATTTAGGGAACAAAGGTGTTGCCATTTGGATGCTTTAAAGTATAAATAACAGATATGCTCCCTCTCATACTGAATAAACAGACCAAGCCCCTCTGAAATGTCAGATATACTCTTGGCAACTGAGCTGTTTCTCATAAAGGATCAGCAAACCTAAGCATTTTTTCTTATTTATAATTAGCAGCTTTGCCTTTCCATTCAATCCTTTTCTACATCTTAACAACCCACAAGATCTCTTCTGTTCCCTTTGAGGTCTTTTGCCTGACATATATAAGATAATGCTTTTATTTCAGTGCCATATCCCTGTGGAAACAGGAATTAGACTGCCATTTATTAAGTGTTTTTGAGAGCAGTTGTCCAACCACCACCTCTTAAAAATCGATTGGCTAGTTATGCAACACCAAGTAGGACTTGCCAGTGGGTACTATGAAAAGTGTGTATGTTCCCTGTTCTAAGATGAAAGATATTGCAAAGCACTTAAATACACTGTTGAGGATGCATAATAAGACCACTGAAGACTGAATGATTATTTTCATATACATGCAAAAAATACATAACTGAGTAATTGTGTAAAGTAGTTCTGCTGAGCAGAGAAGGCTGTTCAATAGTAAATTCACAAATTATTTTCAGAACTTCTGTTGTTAAATGAGTGGCAGCATGTGGCCAGAATATTTTTGGTTTGACAGTTTTGGTAAGGAATCCACTTTGTTCCAGTCCTTGCTTCCTCCACATAAGTTTCTTCCACTTATCTCAACCAAGGAGCCACACAGAAAATGACCGGATATAATTCATACCACAGCCTGTGAGAACAGAGGCTTGTTTCATTTCCAAAACCATCCTGCTTCATCTATTATTCCTGCAATTTAATGTAATGACTTTCTTAATGTTTCACTTGGATTCACTTCAGTAAAACGTCCTTTACTCTCCCTCCCCCCAGTTTCCTGCTTAGAAATTGCAGATTAATGAGAATTTGCATGGATGAAATGAATTCTACCCCATCATCTCCCAGTTATTTGTGGGTGGTTTACAGGTTTTGGGTTAGTAGAACTGCAGATGCAGGGACACTGAACTGGCTCCTTGCAGAGCCAGGTCTGGTCTGGCAGGGCTTCTGTGCTAATATACAGTACTGTGGGAAGATGACTCTGTATTTTCCAGGGTCAAGTTGGCCCAGAAGCAGTTCAGACAATTTAGAGAGCCTAAATTAATACCCCTTGGTCTCCCTGCACCATGCAGGGTCAACCAAATGGCTCTGCATGGAGCTAGTCCAAGTCTGGCACGGCTGGTTGGAGGGGAGGTAGGGTTTGACTGGCACAGCGTGATAGCTCATAGAGCTTTCCTTCTCCATGTCTCTGCGCTGTTTTCCAGCAGTGCTCCTGGTCCAAGGGATTACTACTAAGAGGCAGAATGGAACTAATGTACAGAGCCAGCGGGGGTCTGCTGCCGTGCCCGAGGCGATACACTCTGCTATAGCGGGAGTCTGGGACAGAGACAGTTGAATAGCTCTGCTACAGTCAGCTGGGGTCTACCTGCCTTGTTGGCTTTGCCAGCCATGCAAGTCATTGACTGTCTTTGTCTCATGCCCGTTGAATTCTTTTGGACATCTCCGCTATCCCCATTCTCCTTGTGGCCAGCAGATGCTAAACTCCTTTCTGAAACAAGGCTGGGTTTTGGGGTGGCTTACCGACTAATGTTTAGGAAAGAAATGCTTTTTCTCAGCGATAAAACTAATTTTGGGTTAAAATATGTATATTTGTATATTATTCTGGTATAAGAATAACAAGAGCATTTAATTTTTCTTAAGTCTGCTTTTACTCATGTTACAAATTCCCATTCCAACTGATGTAGAATAGAATAGAATAGAATAAAATAGAATAGTTCAGTTGGAAGGAACCTACAATGATCATCTAGTCCAACTGTGTGACCAGTTCAGGGTTGACCAAAAGTTAAAGCATATTATTAAGGGCATTGTCGAAATGCTTCCTAAACACTGACAGGCATGTCATACAGGAATATTTTAGCCCTTGTTCTGATTTCAGCTGTGGAAATTTCCTAAAGAAACAACATTTTGAAATAGAAATTTTTGTGGAGAGACAGGAGACTTTTATTTTCCTCGTAAATGGGTTAGAGCAGATGCTTGCTCGCAAACACTGCTCAGAACTATGCCTGTCCCTCTGGAGCTGGGCACTGCAGCAGTCATCCCCACAGGAGATGCTTGCCTAAACGATTAAGGAGGCTGGTACCTCCAGATAGCACTCCTGACTGTGTAGCACCTAGGAGTATGATTTTCCCCAAACTCCTGGACTTAATATGTGGGAGACAGGAGTTACTGAGAATGCCAGATCCTTGCTAAGGGTGCAGCTGACAGGGCATAAAAACAGTGTCTATATGGAATTAGGCAGTGGAACCAGCCAGCACAGTACGAGCTGCATCAAGGCTTTGCTTTCTGATTGCATGCAAATTGGGGAACTTTTCTGGAGCTTATCTGCCAAATCGTGTCAGGGGTTTGAATGGGAGGGTGCTTGTTATCACAGAGCAAAGGGATCCAGACTTACCGCTATAGACAGTGACGTTTCTTGTCTTGAAATATTTGCCTAGCATAGGAGTAACCTGAGAAGGGTTACATAAAATATGTAGCTTCCAGGAGAGGTAGTCATTACTGGTCTGGAGTCTCTACAAAGGGAGCCTCCCAACCCCCAGCTCCATAGTGGGCAGCCTGCATTCCTCCATCCCAAATATGCTGTACAGCAAGGCTGCTCAAGAGCCATTAAAACATCTCAGCAATTATACTCTTCTTTTTTAGACAATGAGCTTAAAGTGGTTTTGAAGAGGAGCATATGACAGGAGGTCCTCGCTATATACTGTTTCCACAGACGAACGGGTCGTACCACAGTAGACACAGAGAAAGCAGAATATAACCTGGTGCTCTCTGATTACCAACGAGCATTACTGCCCATTGAGGAGTAGAGGAACCAAACTAAATTATTTGCTGCACATACTTGAAAAGAACCTTAAAGATTACGTCTTATTGCATGAAACTTTTTTATCACACTCCACATCAACAGCCAGGAGTGTGTTAACTCTGAATTTGATGCAGCATTAAATGGGGTCAGGGATCTGCCTTAGCTCCTGAGTTGACTTCTTGAACTTTTATACTGGGAAACTTGTTATTGTGGCTTATTTTCATAACATTGTCTGTTTTCTGATAGATTCTTCTGGGTACTGAAATGTTGAGAGAGCATTAATAAACACCAATTTATTAAAAAAAAGATTTCCAAAGGTGCGATCAGTGAGTGACGGGTCCTACATAAGTTGTTGAGAAAGCTAAATTACCTGCTTAAAGGGAAAACTTTACATGAAACAAAGCCTACCCTGAGTTCAAATTTTTTTTACTGTAGTAGAAGCTGGAACATCTGTCACACACATATCCAGGGGAACATGAATCTTTGGGAATCTGATCCTATAATGCTGAAGTTTAGGTATCTCTGCATGCAGCACTGGTATCCCTACATATTTATTGAGAGATCTGAGATCTCAAATGTGCTGTAAGACATTATTTCTCTTAGTACCACATACATGTGACCTTAGAAAATATGTCTCTTTAAGAGGATATCTTATTTTTCAAAGTTTTTTAAAAAAAGGTTTTATTGCATTCATTCATCATATGTATAGCAGGATTTTTTGTTTGTTGTGGGTACATCTTAATTTTTCTTTGGAGTAAAACGTTTACCACTTGAAACTGATGCACCCTAGTGCAACGAAAAGACTTATAGAAGCATTATCCACTCCTGATGATTGCAGGTTTCTGGAATTATCTGTTTGAGAGAAAAGGAGATTCAGGGAAAACCCAAAATTAAGAAACACTTTTGTGACTGATTTTTCAGCCTTGTTCTTCCAGCTGTCAACAAAGGAAAGAATGATCCCCTTAAGATGTAATCCTCATGTTCATTGTGAAGAAGCAGTAAAATCAAAGGGAACATCTGATTAAGGTACTCTTAATGAAGAGAAGGATGGATTGATTCTTTCATCTGAAGCTTCAGCCAGTTTTTGTGCTCTGCAAAGGTGGGGCACCAATATCCCTGGAAGAGTGCCAGGGTAGAAATTCCAGTATCTTTCATTCCTTCCAGCACAGATTTTCCAAAGCTGTGAAAATATGTAGCAGCTCAGAGCAGAGAGAAGTATTAATCTGGGGAAAGCTACTAGAAGAATCTAATTCAGGGAGATTTTATGCAGCTTTTTTTTTACAAATATTTCTTGTGAGTGCTTATCAGGCAGAAAAGAATCCCTGAGCAAAGACTGCAGTATTCGATTTCAATCAGAGTCACGATCTTATTGTCCTGTTTTTGAATATGGTTGGAATGTATTTTCTCTTGGTATTACACTGCCTTTTTCTAAGGAAGCAGAAGTAAGTTTTATCTGAGGCATATTAATGAAGTCCTTCAACAGAAGCCAGACTTCATAGGAAATTCCCACCTCACTTTAATTCAACTCTCAAAAACAAGGGGATGAAGAGCTATACAGCCTTTTTTAACTTTGCAAAGGATTTTTTTTTTAAATTCTGCTTTCTAAAAATATAGAAAAGATAAAAAATATGCTGCCACCCCCCCCCCCCCC
>Ga0065711_1008334_pt1 | contig 13017 bp, 12 predicted proteins | sample Hoacrofraction12_FD_59098 | JGI IMG/M metagenome (GOLD analysis project Ga0065711, IMG submission 59098) | Hoatzin crop microbial communities from Cojedes, Venezuela - Epithelial fraction 12 v2 (version 2) | ecosystem: Host-associated > Birds > Digestive system > Esophagus > Crop | place... | reverse complement strand
GGGCTGCTCCGGGGGAGCGGCGGCTGCGCCAGCCCAGCTTGCGGTTCGGCGGCGGGAACCGGGTTTGTCGTGCTGTTGGCTGAAGTCTCTCGTGGGGTCGGTCTGGGATTTTTGGGGTTTTTTTTTTTTTTGCCTTTTACTAAATCGCTGAAAACGTACGCGTTAGTCTTTGGCCGCGTTTACTTCGCCGAGCGCACCTACGAACTTCTCTAATATGGGAAGAGGCTCTTTTTTTCCCTGTGAGGAAACAAAAAGCAGCAGAACAGCAAGGATCTGTCAGAAAAAGAACGTGTGTTTTATTTTTTCCCCGAGGGGGGACAGTGGCAGTTCCTCCCTCTCGGCAGGGTGAGCTGACGGACCGACCTCAGAGCGGGGCTTGGCGAGGGACACCCTAGCGAGAACTTCTCCTGAGGGAGAACTTCTCCTGAGGCTAACTCGCCCGCCGTGTCCCACCTGAGGATCTGCTCCCTCAAACATCCTCCAGCTTGTGCCAAAGAGCTCGTCCGTAAACCGGCCCGTTTCATTTTCAGTCAGGCAAATTCCCTTAATGCCAAACTTCTAAAACAAATTAACTTCCTCGATAATAAATAATCTTTTCACGTTTGGCAGCCTGGGAGAGGAGCAGCTGAGGGGCAGAGACAGCAAGGTGAACTAGTGATTGGAGTGGAGGCGGTGAACAGCAAAGGGCTGCTTGCTGTCTCTCAGGCCAAGAACTACAACAGTTGAATGATGCTGGGAGGTGAAAGATTGAAAACATGTAACAGAAAGTGAGTTTTTACACAAGGCTCGGGTCAGCTGTGGAGTGTTTTGTTGCCTTGTTCCTCCCCCCCCCATCTACTGGATGTCAGAAAACTTCTGTAGGTTCAAAAGTGACTGGGTGGAAGAAGTCAAAATTTTGTGAGAAGTACAAAGTTTTAACCCCTGGGTTTGGAAACTTGCTGAGCTGTAAGGGAATGGTAACTGAAACGACAAGAGGAGAAGACAGTGGAGAGTGCTTGTTCTCCTTCTGCTTCTCCTCTTTCCCAGCACCTGCTTTTCGGTACTGTGAGGCAACGTCCTGGGCTGGATGGGTCCTGTGGATGTGATGTGGTGTGTCTGGTCTTCCATGCACGTAGCTCTTCTGAGTTGTGCGTAGAAAGGGAAGTGAAATGCTACTCTCTGTTTGTGCATCTGTGGTTTTTGATCTTAAATATCTGATACTGGTGGGTTTTGGTCCTGTTCTTGTGCATTGTTCTGTGTGCTGCCCAGCTATAAATGCATTTAAAGATCACTAACAACTCTGGCCGATGCTTTTTGACACATGATTCACATAAATGAGCAATTCTTAAGCATGACAACTTTTTGAAAAGCGGTGATGGTGGTAAGCGATACTCAGCTACTGGTGATAAGGGACACGTTCAGGTTTGAATCGCTTGTGTGGGCACAACCCTCGTGCTGGGGTTACACTGGGGATACAGCAAAGCGGACCAGGTACTGAGAACCCCGTGTGTACCGGGTTCTGTAGATTTTGTGGATGATAACCTATACTGTGCATGCAATTTTCTGGCCTAATATGTGCAAATTACTCTAGTCAGTCAACAGACCATACATGGTCGTCTTAAAAATGCCTGCTTGGCTGAGATGAGATTTCTGAAATTCGTTAGAAGTAGGCCAGGTGAGCTGGGAAGAATTAACCAAAGGTAAAATTAAAAAAGCATAAAGGGTCAAAGCCATGTGCTGTCATTAGGTATAAAGAAACTGGTGAGTGCTCATGTATAGGATTCAGAGCAGGCCAGAAAATGTTGAAATGCTGGTTGAGAACAAACAGGCAAGTGCAGAAGTTGTTGATCACACATGAATCTTGTCAGCTTGGCAGCTGTTTAGCTTGGCCAGAAGTGGCTGAGGGCCTTAGCAGGTGTCCACAATGTACAGTATGATCTCAAGAAGCTTTGTGTCTACTAACAGGATGGAAACAGGGCATTTTCAGCAGAAAAAATTCCAGGAAAGGGCGATGCGGGGATTTTGGAAACGCGTCGGCTGTAGGTCAGAGCTAGAAGTGGAGCACTGGGAGGTGCTGATGTACCCGCTCACCCGTGGGTCTTGGTGGTTGCTGTGTACCTACCTGACAAAGTGATGGCAGGCAGGAAGTGGGCAGGGAGCATGGGCTGTCCTGATGCCTGCTGGGGAAGCCAATTCAGTCTCGCTAACAGGTGATGCTTAAGAGGACTCTAGCAGGAGCTTACGGTGTTTGCGTAGCTGCTACAGCTGCAGAAAGGCATCAGGAGTCATGTGGTGACTCCAGCTTTTGAGGTCTCCCAGGAAATATTGATAAAGGAACCGAGAGACGCAGCAGATGAGTCATAAAAAGCTCGTTTCTGCAACATAAACTGCAGGGTGCCGAATCCAGCAAGGGAGATAAGCTTTGCGTAACGCTGTCAACAAGTCAAGCCTCATCAGACCTCTTGCTGAATAACTTAGACGTGAAGAAGGCTTCAGCAGGATTTGCAACATGACCAAGTGCGACGCACAGTTGTCCCTTCTGCCTTGAGCACAAGAGGGACAACTGTGAAGAAAGAGGCGTTCTCGGATCACACCATGGCCGGGCAGACGTGCCGTTAAGCAGATGGCAGGGTGCGTACCAGCCTGTCTGAGACCCACACGTCCCCGCGTTCTGCCCTGTTGTTGTCTAACTGCAGCGTGGCTTGCGTGGTGCCTCGGGAAGCTAGCCGCCGGCCCGGGCAGGTCTCCCTGGTGCTAATCAAAGACCTTTTATTTTTGGCGGTTGGCCTGTGTGCATTTTTGCGGTGCGTTGTGGTTTGATGGGGGTGTGGGATGGGGTGTGTGTGTCTTTCTGCATGCTTGCTTTTCAAAGAAGGAAAAGTCATCACCCTAAATGTTATGCAAAAATGCACAACTTTCTGCAGACCTTTTCCAATTTTGCATGAGCTGGGAGCTTTTTGTCTCACAGGAAGTTCCCATAATCTCTGTATTTCTGTGTTCTTGATTTTTTTATCGGTTACTAACATTTGATACCATTGCCCACTGTACCGCCCTCCATCACACTGAAAAGCGGTAAAGTTGACCCAGCTACTGTCATGCAGCAGCACTCTTGTGCATACAGGGAGTGCCAAATAATTAAGCGGGGAATTTGCAAACTGTTGTGGCTGTATGAATTCACTGTGCTGGGCCCATCGAGGTAAGGCAGGACTGCAGGATCCCATGGATCTCCAGCGCCAGACCTCTCTTTGGAGCTTATGAGATTCAGCCTGCTCCTCCCATGGTGGAGAATGGTGCAAATGATAAACACCATGGTACAGAGACGTGCAGGTTAGAAGTCCATGTGAGCTGGAAGGCTGATGATGAAGAGGGGGCTGGTGTGCACAGTGCTTTGGTTGAAATGCGGATGGAGAGGAGGAGAATGCTACGTGTGCCTTAGGAGTACTGCTGCTGTGCATTGCTCAAGGGAAAATACTGTGCTATTTGTTTGTGGTACATGCATATAGGACAATGTTTAGTTCCTCAGATGTATTTGTGACCGTTACATACGCAAAGCTTAGGTATAGTAGCACAAATACATATTTCTAGCTATATAAGAGACATTTATTCTATAGGCAGTACTTACGTAGAAGTGAACTTGCAATGCAGATTGTGGTACCTAAACAGAGTTTCAGAAAGTGTCACCAGGTCTGTGGGGGTGATACCAATTGCCCAAATTTCTGACCTTGGATCGGTGGCAGAGCTATTTTATCTGGGGAGTATACAAGGCCTCTGAGAGCTGAAGTCTTAGTACCTGAAGTATGGTGCAAGTCTTGAACTTGGTGAGGCTTTTGACAGACTTGTCACATCTGGGTACTTTCTTGCCTCTCCCCAAGTCCTTCTCCTTCCCATAGAAGGAAATTAGGTTCCTTTGATGTCATATGTTCTTTTCATGGTGTTTTTTCCCCCATCTTCTTGGTGCTTAGAAATGCTATGTGAATAAACAAAAGTATGTATGCATATTATACAGATAATGGCTTCTACAGCTTATCACATAAAGCCTCCATGCTCACTGTTTTTCAGCTAACATTTTACATTTTTCTTTCTTAATCTTTGCAGCAATAATGTTGTCCCTGCTACTTCTTTACATCCGACTCCACACGCGCTTAAAACACCGATAAAGCCGAAGGCTGCAGGCACCGACAGGATGGAGCAGACACTGGGACTTTGCTCAGCCACCGAGCCAGCCGTGCCCATGTCGATCTTTGGGGACAGAGCGTCCTGAAGAGCTCCGCAAGGGTAAGAGACCACAGCAAAGCCTGGGAGGTAGGTCTGCAGCTCTCCTTGAAATGTGATCTTGCTGATGTGACAAGCTGTGACTTTGGCCGTGAAGGCTTTGGCATGGGGGGAATTGACTCGAAGTGTGATTCACAGCAGGGGCTTGCGGGCAAGAGTCTGCAAGCAGCTTGGTGGAGAGGTGAAGGAAACGGAGAAATGTTTTGAGCTGTTAATGGGAGCTTTTCTGCAGTGCAGTGCAGTTTCTGCTGCCTCGCTGTCTAACAGGAAATTTCCACCCTCTTTTACGGTGCTGCTCTTTGCCAATGTACACAAGTTCTGGCCCTTTGGGTCTGATTTTTATGTAATGTGGTATTTTGGGGGTAAAGGTTAACCCTTTCTCCACCATCATAGCAGTAATATTTTAAACTCTTATAGGAGTTGGAGCGAAGGTGTTAAACTCTAGATTGCCCCAGTTTTGAAGTGAGTAAACTCTTTTTACCAGGGTTTTGGTTTTCAAAAAATAATTAATTAATTACTTTTCTTTTGGTTTTATCTTGACTCCTACCTTTAAGGTGCATTAAGTCCTTGGCAACCTGGATACTCCCATCTCTTAAAGTCAGAGAATTTAAATACTCAATGTATAAGCAATCAGGCTTGAGAATTTCCATGGCCAGCTGTCCCTGGGATTTCTAAATGCTTCCTTGCTTTAAGAGGACTGCAAATCCTCAGACTGGCAGGCCAGAATAGCTTGGGATGTACCAACGGATTCGCCAGCAGATTTTTCTTTTCAGGCCTCCACCAGCACAGCTTCCAATGAAAGTTATTGTAAAGTGGTTCAGATTAGTTGGAGATGCAGAGGTTCACTTCTCTCACGTGCTGCTGTCTTCTTGCGTGACCATGCAGAAGTCGCTTACCTCTTTTCCTGGCCAGAGAGCAGAGACACAGACTTTGTTCACCTTGACATATCTTTGGGCCATGGCTGTGCGTGAATTAATGTTAGATATTTTACTGAGATTATGGGCATCACTGATACACTGGAGGCAACTAGAACAGAGCATCCAGCCTTTCCTAAAGAACGTATGGAGAGTGGCAGACAGGCAAGCAAAATGACTTGCTGTCAGCACAGCAGGTTCTGTTAGGAAAAACAGGTCTGTGTACTCTGTGCAATGAAGAGTCTTCATGTTTAGTGCTGGGACGAAGTCGTACGTGATACCCATAACTGCCAAATCTTTGCAGATCCTTTTTCCCATGTATCTAGTGAGAAGCTGTCTTTCGTCTTCCAGAAGCACAAAACAGGCTGTGGTAAACTGTGGATTTTTTTGTTGTTGTTTTTCCTTGGGGCACTGTGTTGCTTTCAGTCTTCAGGGTCTTAAAATCGACAGGCTTATAATTTAGTTAGGCTTAGGTCTAAAAGTAATGGTGCATTTTTCCAAATCTTGAACCTCACAATTAGCAGTCGATCAGGCAGTGTNTAAGTAGTTGTAGTTACCTAGCTCTGCGGTTGTCTGTCATTTAGAGGAAAGCTAAGTATTACATCAGGCAGGCCAGAACAAGTGGTTGAGCTGTGTGGAACGGGGCTGGTANTGGGTGCTGCTGTGTTACAGGGGTGTAGGCTGAGTCTCCAGTGCAGGGAAAGTGGGTGGACAGCCAGGTAAACTCGATAGAATCAGCTGATCTAGATCTAATGCCAATAAAAAGTACTCCTACAAAAGCTCTGTGATCCCTATCAATGATACTTTCGGGATGGAAACAATCAGCTAGCAGCAGTAAATACTAGCACATGAATAAATTCACTTCCCCAGTTAGCAGCATTGAATAATCAAGTAGAGTTTAAAAGTTTAATTCAGCCAGAAGACAGTTTACTAAAATAATTTAAAATAAATCGCTTAGCAAAGCACATGATTACTTTTCTCCTTCCCCAGCTTCCCAGGAACATCATCCCCTACACCTTCCCCAGAGACCCACCAAGTGACTTGATTTGTGTAGAGTAGAGGGAAAACCAGAAGGAGCTGACTGCTGCTTTCTGCAGAGTTGGCCATGCAAAACTCGACCAAGTTTGCATTGCTGTGGGATAGGGTGTGTATTAAGCAAACAGAGATATTTTATCAGGGGGAATTTTTCCCACAGTGTTTTTGCCTGGAGGAGAGGGAATTGTTCCCCGTGGTTCCTGCTGTTACATGGTAATGTGTTGGTTGCTGAAAGACACTGTGACCTGGTTTACCAGAAGAGGTGTAGACACTGGTTTTGCCTCGGATGCCTTTGAGGGATGGGGGAAGTAGCAAGTCAGAGACAGTGCCTGTTTTGCTGCTCTGTTTGATTTTGTTGATGTTAACGCTACCTGCATGAAAGCCCTTGCCCTCATTGGTTGCTCTCTCCATTCTCCTCTTTCATCATTTCCCATCCTCTGTTCTGCCGCTCCTACTCTTCTCAGCACCCCTTCCTTTTAATTTTTTTTAACCTAAGTGATAAGCAAGGAGCCTGGTCTGTACTGTGTGTCAGCAGAAGGGCTTCTGCACAAGAGAGAGAACGACATGGTGAGGTAGGAGGACTCCTGCCCTCCTGCATCCACTCTCTCCGTTTCCTCTCCTTCCACAGACTTACATTCAGACTTCACCTTTTGACTTAATTCTTGCTCTGTGGCAAGCACAAAAGCAGGTTGCCCCATGACAGCATTTGTAGCAAGTACTGTGTATTTCATATCCACTGAGGAGAGAGCACTGCCTACTCACAGCTTGAATTTTCCAAGAATCCTTATTCTGGTAGCACCCAACGTGTCTTGCCACTCCATGCTCTGGGTTAACCACTCCCAAGCCGATGTGATGACAGATAAAGAGGTTCCCACCAGCTGGCCATCTGGCATGACACTGAAAATCGTTTCTGGCATCTGTAGCCAACTGTAGAGAGTCACAGACCTCTCTGATGGGTAATGCTGAACTAGACATGAAGTAGTATAAATTTGATAAGGGTACGTGTTAAGGGAGATCGTGGCTTTTGTTTTTCTGTAGCTCAGTATAGTTGGTGGTTGAGCTTGGACTTTCGCTTACCTACTGAACAGGTCCTACAGGAATGACTGGCAGGGGGGGCAGTGGACATTGGCTGACACTTACCTTGTGCTCCTCAGGGAAATTGTGATGCATTGGTTGTTGCAGGCAAACAGGTTACAATCTTCCTTGGGTAGCCCTGCCTGTGTGTCCTGCTGCTGACTCTGTTGCTTGCAGCACTGTCTGGAGCACCTTTCCCTCTCTGCGGGGCCAGCTGACCCTGAACAGAGATTCCTCCAGCCTCCCGGGACAAAACCCAACCTCCAAAGGCAGATTTTCATCATTCTGCCTGCCGGAAGGCTTCTGGTGCATCATGGCCTCACCAGGCTCTGGGTTCCTGTGATGGACCCGGGTGGTTCACAACAGCTCCACCCTGCAGGCAGCATCCAGCGAGCTTATGGGCTCTGGAGATCCAGCTGGCAGCTTCTGCCTTTAATCACTGAAGCAGTTGTATTTAGTGGAGCACAAGCTATATTAGAAAAGATGCAATGAGGAAAGGGAATGAAGTGCTGGGGAGTTGCAAAATTCCTTTTAGTCTCAAACAAAGCGGTTGACAAGCTGTTANTAAGATCAGTGTGATCTGAATACTGACAAACTGGGAGCACCTCTACAGTGCATAGGAAAGGCTGGAAGAAGACCACAGATTTTGATGAGGCCAATGACACATTTGCCCTTTTTGGACCAGTTAAAACAAACTCTTAATGGAGTACTTTTTAGTTACGAACGGTCTCCATCAATAGTCGCTTTCCTGAACCTTCACAGTTTTTCGTGGTTGAGTTTGTCCCGTGTGAGTTTTTGCTAGATGGGGAGAAAGAGAAAAGAGTAGATGTTAAACTGTAAATATCCACAGGTCTTTGGCTTTTGACTTAAAGAAAAATTACCTTTAAAAGGAACAGCTTTTTGGAAACTTTGTTTCCAAGAAGGCTGTTTCCAGTAGCCATAGACCAGTTGTTTGTAAAACAGGAACAGAGACTTCTGGAGGGGCTGGGGCTGTTTCTTGAGTGCCAGGGGGGTCCGCTGTCTTTTTTACCGCAAGGCAGTCAGTTTTCATGTTTTCCGATGCAAGAGGTGGTTGACTGTGCGGACTGCAGGTGAGACTTGCCATGCAGAGCAAGAGGAGCGTTGTGAGAGTTGGTAATCTGTTGCTGCTCAGGGTAAAGGGAGCTGCAGGCTCCTCCTGTGTGAGAATGACACTGGCATTGCTGAGCTGCACAGACTGGGAGCCGCTGTTACTCCATGTATGCGGGGTTTATGGAAACAGCAGAAATAGTAGTGTGAGGAGCAGCAGTAAAGCCCTGGGCTTTCTCAGGAACTGGGCTTTCTGTATGTAAATCATTAGGGCCTTAATAAAGTGGAAACACGCCTTCAGAGAGGCAGCGCGAGCCCAAAGCCTGCCAGTTTCTCTGTGCTGCTGAAGGCACCCTGTTTGTTTCTTTGGGTTGCTTGAAGCCCTCATTAACCCTTTATAGATGGGTGGCCTCAAAGAGGGCTGAAGCTACCGTAACCCTGGTGGACATCAGCCACTGGAGGTCAACCAGAGCTGGAGATCAGTCCCTTGGGCCGGCTCAGGCGCACGCTGACCAGAGCAGCTTCTAGGCTGGCTTTTCTCCGCCAGTCCTGAGCAGGGCTCTGCGGTGGAGGAGTTGCTGGCATGTCACTGGCAAAGGATCAGGGTTGGACGCAGCGCTGCTGACCCCCAAGCGCTTCACGCCAGGGGTGCGCCAAGGCTGCACCACTGCCAGCGGAGCTGGCAGAGCTGGCAAAAAAGTTGGGCTTCTGTCCTGGCTCCTGTTTTTTGGGGCAGTGGCTTTCCTGGGGATGCCTCATGTCGCCTGTCTCACAGCCCATGCTCTGGGACGAATTAATGGTCCTTTGCTGCTCCTTGTATCTTTCCACCGGCTGTGGAAGGACCTCAGATGTGTAATTTGGCAAGTATTGGGCAAGGTGAGTCTCACGTGTGCGGTACAGTGACCAAGATACAGCACAGGTTCTCTGCCAGTTTTTTTCAAGGCCAAATCGAGAAGTGCACATTAACTTCTGGTCCCTGCCAAGAAATGTTTCTAGATGTTCTAGATGTTATGGGACAACCCCAAGCAGTCCAGGGGAAATATTCCTGCCCACAGCAGGGTGTAGGACTAGATGACCTTGAAAAGTCCCTTCTGATCCAAACTGTGGTATGATTGTATGAAATAATGCACAACAGTGTGATTATATGGTTTCTCAGTAGCAGTGGTGCTTTAAACATGCCTTTACTCTGAAGGAATGGGTACGCACCTTGTAAAAAATGCCATTGCCAATAAATTAATTTGTGTGTTTGCAGGAGGCTCTTCAGAGCAGAAATTTGGACCACCATATCTCATATAATATACAGGCTCAGCCAGCTAATATCCAGCTGTTCTGTTCCTCCAACACACAGCATCAGCAGCTCCTATTTTTCTTTCCAGGGCTGTGAGCTTACACAGAGGTGGGCATGACTTCTCCCCACTCCTCTTTGTGTATGTGTGGTGTGCTTCGCTCTGGGGAAGAGATGCTGGGCTGGTAGGAGGTATCCTATGCTACCCTACATACGCAGTTCACCTGCTGAACCATGACGTTTTATTTGTCTGCATAGCACCGAGAAGACACAACTGTTTCAAAGGTCCTCTTTTGCAGTGATTGTTTTAATACAGTGAAACTGCAGGTAGGCATGCTCAAAGCTAATTTAAATCTAGCTTACAATGATTGGTGTTGTTTCTGCAGCTTCTTAGATGTTTGATGCTACAGAACTATAAATAATACAAATTAAATAACACAGAAGAATTACAAGCTTCTCTTTCAGTGACCTTGCTACTTCCGTGATAGTGCACAGTGGCCTTTGCCAGCGTGTTTAGATCAGAATGTGACAAAAATTACACAGTGTTCAAGTGAAACTGTAGAAGAGTTTTTTAGGCAGGCAGATCATCACTCTCTCTTAGGCTCTGCCTTGGAGGCCAGGATCGCCACAGCTACTCTTCACAAATTTTAACAGAAGAGAGTGATGCAACGTCTTTTATTATGAAAAATGCAAATGAAGAAACAAACATTGCTCTAATCCAGCTTAGTTTTGGTGAAGCAAAAAGGCTAAACTGCAAAGCAAGACAAAACGTGGATTTTTGCCATCTTTGATATTTTGTTCCCATTTGAAATTGGGTATAGTTTAGAACTTTTTTCAGTTCATTCTAAATAAAGAAGGTCCTGAAATAGGGAATGTTTATTCTGAGTGTGAAAGAAATATATTGACTTGAGGCAACGCAGTTGGTTTTGGGAATGTCAGTGAAATGCAAAAGCACCTGGTTATTCACATGGCTGACAGAGCGGGATGTCTGGAATTTTCCGACCAGGTTGCAAGTGGTGTTAGCAGTACACCTTACCCTTGCTTAACCCTTCTCATGGACCACCTTTTAAATTTCAGTATCACAAAAGGCACTCTAGAGCCTTCCTGTCAGTCAGAAGAGTTGTAATTAACGCCTGTGGTTTGTGAGTGGGAGCTTTTAGCTGGACTGCTCCCAAGCCACCGTGCTGCGCTCCCACCTGAAGCCTGAGCACCTGCGGAGAGGATTTCCTCATCCTCCCAATGACTTCACTGATTTTTGTTTCGTGATTGAATCCTGAGTGGTGTGCACGGCTTTATGGACAAAGAAGCCTTCGACACAGCAGGCTTCACAGCCGAGGCCATGCTCTGTGAGAGGCTAAGAGCTGCAGTTAGTGCTTAGGGGATGGATGCTTGCCTGCTGAATGTGAGCAGCAGCTGTGAAGGGAGAGTCACTTTCCACATTTTTTTTAAAGTTTTTTGTGTGTCTTGCATTATGGTGCTAGCCACAAGGGAAACACAGATTTCTCCAGTGGAAATCTGCAGGTGAATTGCTGTTGATTAAGCTTTGACATAACAAACTGATAGTGGGTCTGTTAAGAAGACTGATACAAGTGTGGGAATTTGTTATTGGCCAGCGTGGAGAGGGTAAAATCTGGAAGGTTTAGCAAAAGAGTGGTGAGGAGAGGAGGATTTTCCTGGGAGCTGTCGTTTGTGAAGGGGCTGTGTAACTCGGGGAGGATCTGGACAGAAGTCCCACGGCTGGTGAAGACCCGGGGCTCCTGCCCTCCTCGAGTGCTTGGCCATGCGAACTTGCCACCACTCTTGTTCACAGGAGTTGGGGTGACTCCTGGAGGGATGGGGTGGGGTAGGGCAGGCGTAGGAGAAAGTCACTGGCTGGCGGCTGCGTTCCCATGCTGAATCCTTCCCCGTCCTCAGCATGCAAGAGCAGAGTCCGAGCGCCCAGGCTGCGCCAGGGTCAGCATGGGAGGAGTGGGATGCTGCAGGTGTTGCTTCCTTCCGACGGAGAGGCACCTGATCGGATACACGTGTGACATGCTGCAGCCTTTGCTCACAACAGATCCAGGCTAGCCGTGTCCCAGAGACATGCTTAGGGAAGTCCACAGGGTAAGTGCCTGGTGGTGTGTAGAAAAGTTATGAGTCAGCAGAGCTAGAATTAGAATTGTTTTCATACTTTTTCTTTTTCCTTCCCAAAAGAATCGTAAAAGCAGGCTTTAATTTACCTTTAATTAACCTTTCCTTTGATTTCACCTTGAAAGCATTTAACATTTTAAGCAATTACAGTCTCTCAGTAGAAATTCGACATTTCTGTGTTGTTACAGTAATCTGTATTGTAAAAGTCAAGAGAAATAACCACTGGCTCTTACAGGTATACTTTACTTTTACCTCCATGACAGTGTTCCAGTACGAACTTGGGTGATTTACCCAAGCAGGATGCCTGTGGGCGGTGTACAGGAGCAAAGAGGTGGTGGAGTTGCTCTGTATGTGAGGGAGCAACTGGAATGCATTGAGCTTTGCCTGGGAGTAGTTGAGATCTCATGGTTTGAATTAAGGGACAGGCTCATATGGGTGATGTTATTGTGGGTGTGTGCTACAGGGCACCTGACCAGGAGGAGGAAGTTGATGAGGCCTTCTACAGGCAGCTGAAAGTAGCCTCACAGTCAGAGGCCCTGGTTCAAATGGGGGACTTCAACCACCCTGACATCAGCTAGGAAGACCACATAGCTAGGCAGGTGCAATCCAAGAGGTTCCTGCAGAGCATCGATGATAACTTTCTGATGCAAGTGGTGGAGGAACCAACAAGGAAAGGCGCTCTGCTGGACCTTGTACTAACAAACAAGGAGGGACTGGTGGAGGATGTGAAGGCTGGAGGCAGACTCGGCTGCAGTGACCATGAAATGGTGGAATTCAGCATCCTGCATGGAGGAAGCAGGGTGATAAGTAGGATCAAAATCTTGGACCTCAGGAGGACTAACTTTGCCCTCTTCAAGGAGCTACTGGGAGGAATCCCGTGGGCCAGGGCTCTCGAAGGCAGGGGGGTCCATGAGTGCTGGTTGCTGTTTAAACATCACTTCCTCCACGTTCAGGAGCGGTGCATCCCCCTGAGAAAGAAATGGAGGAAAGGAGGCAGGAGACCTGCATGGATGAGCAAGGAGCTTCTGGCAGAGCTTAGGTGGAAGAGAAAGGTCCATGGAAATTGGAAAGAGGGGTAGGCCACTTGGGAAGAGTACAGAAATGTGGTCAGAGCATGCAGGGATGCGACGAGGAAGGCCAAGACCCACCTGGAATTGAAGCTGGCGAGGGATGTCAAAAACAACAAGAAGGGCTTCTTCAACTACATCAGCAGCAAAAGGAAGGCTAGGGACAATGTGGGGCCGCTGCTGAATGAGGCAG